>VFQS010003951.1_pt1 | contig 11030 bp, 8 predicted proteins | sample 3512361 | NCBI WGS metagenome assembly VFQS01 (sample SAMN10412375, study PRJNA504923) | tailings metagenome | isolation source: Relicate 1 Philex TSF3 active mining | place: Philippines | reverse complement strand
AGTCTGAGTGGCTCTCAGTAGAGGCCGATCCCAGCTTCATTGGACAGGCCTGCGTTTTACTTGCCGAGCAACAAGCTGATGGAAGCTTTCATGTGCGAGCAGTCATTCGCAATCAAACGGCTCTCAAAGCTGCATATACAGCCTTGTATGCGAAGCAAAAAGAAGCGCATGCGAAAGCAGAGTTAGAGGTAGCAGCAGCTAATGATGCTGACGGCGCTCTTGCGCAACAGGCCTAAGTAATTAGGGGCTACTTTCGGGTAGCCCCACTCTCTAAACATTCACTTTTTAACGATTATGGAGGAATATATGCATGAACCTAAATCACTTAACGACATTATTTTCGGCAATCCCGAAAGTAAATTGCGCATCTATGACATTGTCACAGGTGCCGAATCACTACCTGCAGGCGGCAAATCAGGAATCGTTCTTTACGGAACATGGGGAACTGGCAAAACCACAGTGGCCACGATGCTACCTAACGCAATCGAAAAAGGTAGAACTCAAGAAGAATTAGCTATGCCAGCTGAACTAATTCGCTGTCAGCAGGGTTTTAATGGGACACAGGTAATAGATCTAATCACACGAATTTTAGATAAGCACTCACTCAATGCTAGCGGTCTGCACTACATCATCATTGATGAAGTGGATTTGCTAACTAAGTCAGCTCAAGAAAGTCTGAAATCAACACTTAATTCGACACGTTGTATTTTCATCTTAACTACCAATTACATCGCCAAACTAGATCGTGGGTTACTAGATCGCTGTGTTTTGGTGGAAATGAATGCTGCCCAAAGTGAACAACTTTTACCGTTAGCACGTCAAATCATCACTGGTCTTGGTGAAGCCGTATCGGACGAAGAGCTACTTCCAACACTTAGAGCAGCTAATGGTTCATTTCGAAATATTCAACACAATGTCGAACGTTTGATAAGACGTAAAAACATACCGAATAACATTATTTTTTAAAGGAGAAGGAATATGCCCGTATACGTAATAAGGTATAGCGCTAGCCTACAGGGGGAAACCACCGTTGAGGCTTCTGATATTCGCGAAGCGATTGAGACACTTGACGAGGATTACTTCCCTCAAAAAGTAACAGACGATTCGGTTATGTCTTCTTTCTACATTGAATCGGTCGATGAAATATAAGTGTTTTGTTTTAAAGCCCACTGTAGTGGGCTTTTTATATGTCGTTTTAAACGACGCTCTCATGCCAACTTATCTGCCACCATGGTTGGAGTTAATTTGGAATAGTGCCGCTCAATCATGGCGGCACTATTTCCCATCTGCTTAGCCAGTGTATGGATATCCACATCCCGCTCGATAAGCGACAGAGTCGCATAGGTATGTCTAAAGCTATACATACTACGCCGCCGTCCCGTGTTATCAAATAACAAACCACAGTCCTTCATTAACCATTTAAAGGCACTGACTAGGTCATAGGGTCGTGTGCCATCGGGATAGCGCCATAGATACTCTTCACGTTGCTCGGCGAGTAACTGATCTAAAGACAAATGGGCCATATCGGTAAATCGGCTTTTGATCCGCTCAATCACTGGGATCGCTTCTTTTCTCGCAATTAACCAACGTCCTCCCGTTTTACCATCCACCCAAATCCGAAGGTACTTGGCACCCGATTTATCTAGATGCCACTCTAAGTGCCGCCACTGGATATTTAATGACTCCGTGCCATGCCGCATACCTGTAGCCAATAAGATCTCAATATAGTCACGCAGTAAGTGTCTACCTGAGTGGGCTTTAGCCGATTTACCACCTTCTACCCACGTGGCCATAAAGTTCAATAGGTAATCCACCTCTTGCCTTGAGAACGCGGGTCTTGCCACACCCTTTTCCCCTTTGGTGTTCAGTCTAGCGATTAAGTGTCGATCACTAAGCCACCCTTTGGCAATCGCTAGGTCATAGACCTTGTTATAGGCCACAGAATGGGTGGCCAAGGTTGAGGATTTGGCTTTGCGTCCCATCTTAAGATTACGCCAGCCCTCATAGTCACTGACTACCTTATGATTGATTTTGACAAGATCGTAATTGCCAAAGAATGGGATTAAGTAGGCTTTGATCACGGCCAAATAATCTATGTAAATCTTTTTACCCACCCCACTGTCTAGATCACGCTGCAGTTCCTGTGCCAATTGCTCTGCCACCGCTTTGAACTTTTTAGGGGAGATGGGAAAACCCATTTCTTCCATAAAGCGAGCCCGATCATAGATCTCACCTGCTTTCTTTTTGGCATAGTCTAGGTCTGAATAGCCTGTGGTGATGCGATACCACTGCTTGTTATACAACTTAAAGGTCATTTGCCACTTATTGCTGCGAGTACGCTTATACAGCGTGACCTCACCATCGCGAATATGAACTAATCGCCCTGTGGCTAGATTTTCGAGTTTTTTGAGGTGAGTGTTTAGTCTGGGTTGCTCAGCATTTTGAATTTCTGAAAAAGCAAGAATCTGTGCCATCCAAATTTTTGATTTGTGAAAAACACAGCTTAATTTCAAAACGCAGGGTTGGGCAACCAAAAAATTGTCGTTTTAAACGACATTGCCAGAGGGGACTATTTGACCTACGGAAGATAACAACTTCACTATCACGCAGATAATGCTCTTTGGCCTCTGCGTATCTAGGTTGATATGTTTTGTGGATTGTTGATGCTGAGATGGTGGGGGGGGGGAGAACTTCTAGGTGACTTTCAGGTACTTTAATTGCCTTAGTCACTTTGTGGATGTATTACTATTTTCATATAGCTATTTTATTTTCAAACTTTTAGTTGGGCAATCCGAATAAGAGGCATCCTTTAAAAGACGATTAATGAAAAACATGATTCAAGACCGAATGCAGTAAATTTTCAGTAATTTTATTTGCTCTATTAATTTCATGGTCTAAATTTTTATTAAGCCTTATCAAAGAGTTGGCTTTTTTAACAATTACTCTTTGCTCTTCAATTGGAGGCAGAGGAATTATTAGAGCATTTAAGTTGTTGGTTCCTAGCTCGGTTTGTTTAGTAGTTTGAGCGCCTTTTAAACTATGTATTTGTTTTTGCCCAAACGTACTATTAATCACCCTTAATAGATAGGCAGGCAATGATAGGTCTTTTGAAAATACTCTGAATTTCAAAACATGAGTATCAAAAATAAATCCTGCACTATTTGCGTCTACAAGAGCCGCTCTACCAATGGTTCCCTCACCAGTTGAGTTTATTAATAGGTCATCTATCTCTGTTAACAGACTTTCTTGAGATTGCTGATACTGGATTATTGAGATTTTTTTTGCATACTCGAGATCAATATAATCCCATCTAACGCATTTCTGATTAATGCACAAAACATCGGATTCTTCATCGTATTGAGGAGACTTTCCCCGCATAGAAACTCCAAGATCCCCCAATCTGCATAGTACCCAACCATCAGGCAAGGCAAAGGATGGGCTATCAACTTCACAAAATTCTGAATTCTTAGCCCCAAAAATAGCCTTCTTTTCCAGTTTAATTTTGCTTACGATTTGATCTTTAGAATCAATAGTCGAACTCAAATTTCGCCACTGAGTAGATAACCTACCCTCAATGCCCTCAGCAAAAATTGAGTTTCTGAGTCCTTCCAATTGGCGTTTTTTTAGCGCAATTTCTTTACCAATCAATTCAATATTTGATTTACAAAATCCGACTTTATTAATAATCTTTTTTTGCTCACTCAATGGCGGAAGAACTATTTCATAATTCAGAAAAAAATTTTCGTCCACCCTTTTTCTATTAGTGTTTCCTTTGCTGGCCTTAATACATGCCTCAAGAAAAGCAGGAGACTGCAAATACAAATTAAAAAATTCTCTATCAACAATAGCCTCATTAATATCGAAGGCTAGAAAGTCATTAGTAACGATTGCGCCCTGTAGCTCATTCGGAACAATTCCAAAAGCACCATTTCTTGCATCAATTCTCGACAAAATAAATTGACCTGTAGAAATTACAAATTGCTTCTTTGTCCCAATTTCTACGCCCTTCTTTACACCTCTTAAGGTAACTCCTTTGTAATTCATTCGAATGGTTACTTGCTTATAGGTGGTTCCATCATCAATATTTATTGATGTTTTATTTCTAACTAGAATATCTTTGATGTGCGTCATTTCGAAACATACTCTTTTTCTACAGCGGCAAGAAGCTTATCGATGTTAACCAATGATTTTTTCAACTCCTCTAGGCTTTCCAAAACGCTATGCTGTCTTTGTTCAATCATAGAATTTGGATTTTTAACATCGAGGTCAAACCCTTTTTTCAAATCGGAGACTCTGACCTTCCATGCGACCTCAGTCTCAACCCGATCCTTCCACCAATTAATCATTGGTAAAAATTCATCAAATTGGATACTTTTTGTTTTTGAATAGCTTTTTTGACCTTCTGGTAATCTATGTTCGTAATACCAAATATCTTTTGTGGGAGTGCCTTTTTCAAAAAAAAGTAGGTTGGTTGATACCGTAGCAGGATGAAATGTCGATTGTGGCAATCGAATGATGGTATGTAAATTGCACTCGGTCAACAATTTTTCTCTAATTCTTTCTTTATACCCATCACCTGTTATGCATCCATCAGGCAAAACAATTGCACATCTACCACCCTTCTTTAGCAATTGAATCATTAGCACCACAAACAAATCAGCAGATTCTCTACATCTAAAAGACTGGGGATAATTGGACTCAACCCCATCCGCAATGCTTGCTCCAAATGGAGGGTTTGCGAGTATTACATCTACTTGTTGCTTTGGGCCAATTCCGTTGTATTCCGTTTTTAAACTATCTACATAGTGCCAATCAGGAACATCTATGCCATGCAATATTAAATTTGTTAATCCTAGAACATACGAAACGGGTTTTAACTCCCATCCAGTAATTGTTTTTTGTAAAATCTCTTCATCCTCAAGAGAATGGACTTGATTATTGCGAATATAGTCAATGGCGGCGCTTAAAAATCCTCCAGTTCCTGCCGCGGGGTCCAGAACCCTTTCCCCAAGTGTTGGATTGATCATTTCTGTCATCAGCTGAGTTATGGCTCTTGGCGTGTAGTACTCTCCTTTATTTCCGGCATCACGCAACTCTAGCAAGATTGACTCATAAACTGTGCCAAAAATATGCCTATCCGATGAATTGTTAAAATCAAACTGATTGAGCTGATTGATAACTTTTCTCAACTCATAACCTGATTTCATATAATTGTTAGAGCCCTCAAATACCTCTCTAACCAATTCAGCCCTCTCAGGAGAATAATTTGATCTTAGTTTTCTCAATGTTACAAACAATCCATCTACTGGATGGTCTATAAAAACAAGCAATTCTTCGCCGGTTATACCCTCAGGATTGGTTGCCCAGTTTCGCCATTGGAATTTTTCCGGAATAACTGATTGATAGTCACTTCTTATTAACTGAAGCTCTTGATCTTTTTCATCAAGAATTTTTAGAAATAATAACCATCCAAGTTGCTCGAGACGCTGTGCGTCGCCAGACACGCCTCTGTCTTGACGCATGATATTTCGCACATTTTTTACTATTGAAGATATGTTTGACATTTACTATGCTGTTTTATAAAGGACTTCGGTCAAGAGATGAATTGCTTTACCATATTCTTCTTTACCCCCAAATGCCCTAATTATTTCTGGTGGTGTTCCAAGCTTTTTAATTGGATCCAGGGTGATAACTGCAGGGTTTTCTATATCTATCAGTCCGTCATCTGAATACTTTTCTAACAATCCATCAATAACTTTTCTAGCCAATTCACCATACTTAGAAAAATAATTATTCTTTCTAACGCTGTACGCCCTTTCTTTTCTCGTCAGAGGTTTTTGTTCAAATGCAATGTGACAAACTAGATCGAACGGGTCATATATAGACCCTAGTTCTTCATTCAATGCAGATAGTAAAACACCGTGCCTCTCTAATTCATCAACTATAGCCTGCTTTTTGTCTGCCTGATTCCAGGTTCTCAAAAATGCATCTAAAGATTTGTATTCGGATTGAATATTCTTTTTTGAGTAATCTTTAAGACTTTCAGTAATGATCTTGCCATCATTCCCCATATATTGAACACGATCATTAATTACTGTAACCTGAACGCCGCTAACGACAATCTTTTTTTGTTTTTCAGATACATTCACTCTAACTGGTATATCTACATTTGGGATTTCTGGGGTAATGAATTTAATATCTTCGCCCGTTTCATCATCAACGATTTTTTGATTGTCATCTTCACTTTCAATGTTAGTAAGATCTTCATCTGCCGATATATTTTTAACTCTTACTGGATCGCCATCAAACTCTTTATCGGCAAATAAGGAAGTGACATTCCTAAAATCCATAATAGTGAAATAACTTTTTCCAAAGCCTTCGTTAATTCTTGTCCCCCGACCAATGATTTGCTTAAACTCAGTCATTGATCCTATATTGGAGTCCAAAACAATTAGCTTGCAAGTTTGAGCATCCACACCTGTTGTCATTAATTTTGAGGTTACGGCAATTACTGGATATTTTTCATTTGGATTAATGAAGTCATCCAGATGCCTCTTGCCCTCCTCGTTATCGCCTGTAATTTGCATTACATACTTGTTATTTTGAGCGACAAGATCAGCATTGGCATTCGCAAGCTCTCGCCTCATAGCCTCTGCATGCTCAATGTCAACGCAAAATACTATAGTCTTGGCAAATCTATCGGTAGCTTTTAGAAAATCTGAAACTCTTTTAGCAACTACTTTCCTGCGCTCCTCTACTACAATTTTTTTGTCAAAATCAGTTCGGTTATATATTCTGTCTTCAACGAGAAGGCCGTCTTTGTCCTTAAAGCCTGTGGGTGGTCTCCAGCCATCTACATCAATATCAAGCGTGACTTTAACAACTTTGTAAGGGGCTAAAAATCCGTCATCTATCCCTTGCTTTAGACTATACGTATAGATTGGCTCTCCAAAATATTCTGTATTAGAAATATTTTTAGTTTCTTTTGGTGTGGCAGTTAAACCTATATGTGATGCTTTATGGAAATACTCAAGAATCTCGCGCCATTTACTGTCTTCCCTTGCGCTTCCTCTGTGGCACTCATCTACGACGACTAAATCAAAAAAGTCTGGACTGAATTGCTTATAAGCATCTTCATCCCTACTGTCCGATAAGCCTTGATATAAAGCAAGATAGACGCTATATGCAGTATCTATATGCTTGTGTTTAATAATGGTCATTGCTTCTTTGAAATGCCTGAAGTCCCCCCTAACTGTTTGATCGATCAGAGCAGTTCTGTCTGCTAAAAATAAAATTCTTTTCTTTAGGCCGCTTTTCCAAAGCCTATAAATTATTTGAAAGGCCGTATATGTCTTCCCCGTTCCGGTTGCCATAACGAGCAAATACCTATTTGCCCCCTCTTGTTTAGCAACGGCTTCTACTGCTCTATTAACTGCAATCTGCTGATAGTATCTTGGTGACCTAGATGATCCATCTTCAAAATATTCCTGTTCAACAATATTTTTATTTTCGGTTGTTATCCCTTTAAATCTTTTGTATTTTTCCCATAATTCCTCTGGAGATGGAAACTCTTCCAACGTCAGTTCTTTCTCTATAGCACCATTGGTAATAGTTTTATCGTGGAATATAAAGCCATCACCATTACTACTAAACACAAAAGGAATATCTAAGGTCAAAGCGTAACTCAGTGCTTGCTGGATTCCCGCGCCAATCGAATGGTTGTTATCTTTTGCCTCTATTACCGCAATTGGAATATTAGGCTTGAAGTAAAGAATGTAGTCTGCTCTTTTCTGAGCGCCTCTTGTATGAAGCCTTCCTTTAACATAAATTCTCCCAGCAGTAAAACTAACCTCTTCCCTTACTTGGGAAAGCAAGTTCCAACCAGCATTATCTAGGCTTGGCGTTATATATTTGGTACATATATCGCGCTCAGTTAATAATTTTTTATTCATTATTAGCTCAATCGTCGTTTAAAACGATATTTCTTTACTATTCTTCGCTATCGACTAAAGTCCAAATTCTTTTCAATGGTAATTCTGATTTAATTGTCTGATCTAAATTTTCGTAATTTTCTAAAATCTGCTCAATAAGATCATTTGCGTCCCAAAGTCGCACCTTAAAAAATTGTGACGGGACCTCTCTGTACACAGAAGACTTGAAGCCTGACCAAGATACAAATAGGCCTTTTTCAGCTTGTGAGTTCTGAATAGCGCCTATTAGCTGCGTTAACTCAGGCCTGTCTGATGGAACATCGCCAGATTTAACCTGAACGCAAATCTTTGGTGATTCAAATCCAAGAGAGCCCTTTGCGGCTAGGATATCTATACCTTTATCTGGCCCCTCAGGACTTAAATAGGTTGTATAGCCCTGCGCTTTCAATACAGCATCTACCAACCTTGCCAATCCGTGACCTTTAAATTTCTGAATAATGAATTTAGCAATAAGATCCCTCGTGTATTGCTCAATATCAAAATTTCCAGTTTCCTCGACATCCTCTACTGCTTCGTTTTGAGCCTGTTTACCAGTTGTTGGCGGCAATTGTGTAATCGTTACATTTGGAATTGGCGCGTCAAACCCATTTTTAAACATTGCCCTTATTCTTGCTTCAGCATTGTTCCTCTTAATTTCGCAAACAGTTAAGAATGCGCCCATTGAATAAAGCAAGTCTTGATCAAAGGCACCTCTTGGAACATCCTGATTAAGCCAACTTACGTCTCGATAATGTCTGTAATCAATTTCTGCCGATGGATCAAATTTGTACTCTGATTTAACCTCGGCTAGAGCTATAGTTCCTTTGCCCTTTTTGGGCATTACAACCCAATCCTTATCCTTCATTGCTAAAGTGAAAGCCCAGATCTGACCCGACCAATTTCCAATCTTTCTTGATGGTTCTCCAGGATAGTTTGATTGAATTAACTGCTTGAGCTGTTCATAGTCCTTAGCAACCTTCAGGTCGACCCCTTGTAACCCGGCCCATGTTAGGTAAATTCTGTTGTCATTCAGAAACTTATCTTCGTGTTCGCCGTATTTTCCTGCCCGAATTAGCCAAATTGCCATTTAATTCCCTCATTATGATTTTTATTAGTTTATATGCCTAAATCGTGATTTTTGTCGTTTTAAACGACATTATTATTTGATTCTGCTGGCAAAGAAGCTCACCCTATGAGCCTATTAAGGCTTAACCTTTCCTCAGTAATAGGAGGATCTATGCGTAAACTTTTAACGGGGTTGGGTTTAGGGTTAACTATAGCTTTTAGCTTACTGGCCACTCAGACTGCCATGGCCTGTACCAGTCAAACTTTAATTGTGGGTGGCAAGATGACTGTGTGTACCGTCTGCGGTACGGTTGTGTCCTGTATGTGAGGTCAATAGAAAGGCGCTGTCAAATTCGGTGATCTTTTTATTGTCTATAAGACACCCGGTCGTCAGCCACAAGGCTTTTGTTATGAATTTGGTTGTAAGTCAACCGAATAATACGATGCATAAAGGATAACAAATTGGAAACTCTACGAATAGAATTACACATTCTCCAAGCAGAACCTGAGCCAAAAAAAGGTTTTTTATATAGGCTTGGATACATCATGGGTCAACACCATAGAAGGATCTATCCTCACAAATCCGTTTCAACTATTGAGCCAATGTTTAGAGATTGGTCAAAAGACTATTCTGACCTTGAATCTCCTGCCGTTTATCGCAAATGGAGATGAGATGAAGACTCTACTATTAATACTGGGATTGATTAGCTTACCCGTACAAGCTCAAATCACATTCTTTAATGATTCCCTAGGCATGCCACTGGGTACAGCCAATCAAGTTGGTAACACTACGTTTTACAGCGATGCCATGGGACTGCCTTTGGGCACAGCGCAGACCATCGGCAACACCACCTTTTACAGTAATAGCTTAGGCCTACCACTGGGAACTGCCAATACCCCACAACCCATCCCGTCCTATACACCACGCTATAACTCACCACCCGCCCCAACTTTCCCTACAGCGCCCCTATTTCCAACAAGCCCAAGAGGATGGTAACTCCTATTTGTAAATTCTTAAGGCTAAATTTAATTTAGCCTTAACTTTATCTCGAAGCTCACTCGGGCCTATGACTTCGACCTCATTTCCTTGCCTCAAAATATCTAAGATCAATTCGCGATCATCGCTGTAGGGTAAGGCCAAAACATACGAGCCATCTTCGTCAAAGCTACCTTTTTGATTTGGATGCCAAAGCTCCTTACTAACCCAGCGAGCCCTAAATGGGGTAAATCGCAGTTTTGCAATCTGGTGCTTAGCTCCAGCGAATATTCCGTAGCCAGATTCCAGCTCTACAGCTAAGTCACGCTCTTCAATCGACACAGCAATCTTTTCTAATACGTTAGCCCGCTCAATGGCATCCATACTGAAGGTACGCACTCCATCCTTGTCATGACAAAAGGCATCCAAATACCAGTTATCACGGTAATAAACCAATCGTTGTGGCGAAAGCTCACGCTCACTTAACTTGCCATCTTGCCTGCCATAGTGTGTGATGAATAACCGCTTGCGCGATAGTAAGGCGTGCGCTACGAGCTCAAAAAACTTGGTTGGGGTATTGCGTTTTGCCAATGTCGTTACTCGAATCCGTCTAGATACTTCACGTGCCGAGTAATCGCCACGTTCTAACAGTTTTTCTATTCGCTCCCGAATCGGATTGATTTGGGATCCCACAAGGCCGACCGGATCAATATTTTTCAAAAGCTCGATCATGGAAAGCAGAGAGTGAATTTCAAACTCGTTTAACCATAATCCTGGCAAGGTAGTAAGCGTTTCATCTGAGCTGATATCGAGTCGATAACCATTTTGTTGCGCATCCCACAGGATTGGAGCACCCAATCGATCTCGTAAGTATTCCAAGTCACGTCGAAAGGTGGCTCGTGAGATTTCAAGTTCTTCTAAGAACTGATCGGTAGTGACCAACTTGCGATCAGTCAGCATTTTCTGAATTCGGTAAAAGCGTTCGGTTCGATCCATTCACAGTCTCACAAAAACCACAC
>VFQS010003949.1_pt1 | contig 11032 bp, 10 predicted proteins | sample 3512361 | NCBI WGS metagenome assembly VFQS01 (sample SAMN10412375, study PRJNA504923) | tailings metagenome | isolation source: Relicate 1 Philex TSF3 active mining | place: Philippines | reverse complement strand
AGATACATAAGCAGCTTTCGATTGTGCATCCTGTATCCACAACCATGACTGTCCCAAGTACCTCTCTTTTTGACTGACTCAGGCCTTTAACCGACTTCTCCAGATATAACTGAGCGTGTCTACTGCCGCGACTAAAACCAGCATGGCGAGAATTATGGACGCAGTCTTTTGCATCTGAAAAAGTCCGAGGTGGAAGTGCAAAAGCTGACCCAATCCGCCTGCCCCAACGATGCCAAGTACAGACGCTGCCCTAATATTGTTTTCCCAGCGATAAAGACTATAGCTCATAAGTTGCGGGAAGATTTCCGGCAAGATGCCGTACGAAAATAACTTCAGCCCACCAACCCCTTGAGCCTCGAGTGCCTGCGACGGCCCTTTGGGCACATCCTCAATAAGTTCGCTGAAAAGGCGCCCCAAGACGCCTGTGGTGTGTAAAGCTAAGGCTAAGGTTCCAGCAAAGGGCCCGAGCCCAGCAGAAATCAATAAGAGAGCCGCCCAAACTAATTCGGGAATGGAACGTAGCGCGTTTAGGACGACTGCGGATAAGCGGGCTGGTAAAAGCAAAACGAGTGCAAGTGCTGCAATCACTGCAAGCAAGGTCCCAACTGCAGACATCGCTAAGGTCTCCCATGCGGCAACCGTTACTTTTTTTATGAACTCGGGCGACGTGTCAGGCGGCACAAATTCCGACAGAAACTGCGCCATATTGGTCAATGAACTAAAAGAAAAAATCTGCAACCACTGCAATTCGATCGTGAGGAAACTTGCGATGATCAAAAGCAACACCACCAATAAAAACATGCGGACCTGAGATCGGTTGGGGTATGCATGAAAGGAGCTAGTCAAAGCCGAACCGGCCTGATGAGACTCTCGTTTCTCACTTAACTCGGGCTTCATACTTAATCCTTGACATCGGCGTTTTGGTCAGGAAGGCAGATCAAGCCAGAAGCCTACGAAACCAACTACTTACGCGCTCTGTAACCGCCACTAAGATCATAAAAATAGTCAGAATGGTTCCTACCTCTCCACCATTGAACATCTTCATTGAATGATCGAGTTGTTGACCCAAGCCGCCTGCGCCAACAAATCCTAAAATCACGGATGATCGAATCGCACACTCCCATCGATAAATCGTATAACTCGCTAAATCAGATGCACTACCAGGCAACAGTCCATATAGAAAACTTTGCATGCGCCCTGCTCCATTGCGCAATAGGCTTTGTGTGGCATGCTGGGCGTTGCTCTCGAGAATCTCCCCGTAAACTTTGCCGAGCATGCCGGCGTATGTCAGTGCAATTGCGAAAACGCCAGCGGAAGGCCCAAGCCCGACGATACGCACAAAAACAAGTGCCCAGACGATTTCCGGGATGCTACGCAAGACAAGCAACAGCCATCGAATCAGTTGCCTGAGCGCAAATGAACTTAAAGCCATCCTGCCACTCAACGCAGAGACCGACAATGCTCTACAACTGAGTAAGGCAAAAGGCCAGGCGAGTAAAACCGCAAGGAATGTACCCACTGTTGCAATGGCAATGGTCATCCAAAGTGACCTAATGATCAGTTCTAGAAATTCAGCGCCATAGGCAAGCGGCCAAAAACTGCCTATGAAGGCGGCGCTTGCCTGAAGATTTTCAGGCTCAAATAAGACCCACGGCTTGAATTCAACCGCGCTAAAAAGCGGCCACAGAACAACCACTGTCATCAGTGCCAGGGTCCACCTTCGGGTCCACGCTGGATCCTGAAAATCTGCTTCAGTCGACTTTGGATTAACCGAGTCTTCCATCTAAAAAAGTCAGGGCCCCGACTTCAACGACAATTAAATACAAGAGGTCTTACAGTCTTCGACTCACTATCGGACGCCTCATGTTCAACAGCTTGATCACCAGCAAAAAGTTGGCTTGGGGTCTGCTCGTAAAGCTGTGAAAGGTGAAGATGTGTGACCTTGCTTGCTGGCAGATCAAACATGATCGAACCACGACGTAGCCCAATCACCCGTGAAAATGATGCCAGCGCAGTGTCAACCTGATGAAGGCTCGCAACTAACGTCGTGCCGCGCGCCTTAGCAATCTGAGTCAACTGCTCGATGGCTTGGGAGGCTCGAGAAGGATCAAGCGATGAGAGCGGTTCGTCCACAAACCATACCTTGGCCGGCGCCACCAAAGCGCGGGCCAAACCAACGCGCTGCCTTTCGCCACCCGACAATCGATCGACTCGCTCAAAAAGCTTATCCTCGAGCCCAAAACAACTTAGTGCATGGTGCGCTGAAGCAATATCGCTTGGATACACCAAGGACTTTAAGCTTGCAAGCAATGTCCAGCTGGGTAGTCTACCGGCTAGCACCGCTGTCACAACGCGTTGGCGACTTGGTAAGGGCGGCACTTGAGGAGCTAAGAAAATCTTACCGCGCAGTTGCTGAAGACGAGTGGTCGTCAACTGCCAGGGCTTCTGACCATCAATCAACAACTCTCCCCCCGCAGGCCTAAGCGCACACGCCAACACCTGAAGCAAACTTGTTTTACCAGCTCCTGAGGGCCCAATCACTGCAAGCTGATCGCCTGCCTGAAACTGGAAACTAATCCCGCGAAGTGCGTCTGGGCCGTTTGGACTGCTCAAAGCATGACGGGCGTTAAGATTGACTAGATTAAAGTTCAGAGCAATATACCGTTACAATTGAAGCTGTGATCTGGTCGAGCATGCTATTTCTGATAACGTTACCATTAACATATAACACCTCTATATTATAACAACCCTGCGCTACGAGCGGCGATTTCTAGTGAACGATAGTTCTCCGCGTTGGTTTCAAGGTAGCGGCTTGCCCGATTGAGTTTTAATATTTCCATGTGCTCGGCAACATCTGGGCTCAAGGCCAAGAGGGCAGCTCGTATTTTCTGTTGTGTCGTAGCAGGCATGTCAGCATGTACAGACCAGTTATAATTGAAGTACCCGGGGGTTTTAAAAAAAACGTCAACCTTCTTTGTGTCGATTCGCTTCTCATCGACAAATTTTTGCCATACGGTGATATCGAGCGCGGCAGCATCAACTTTACCGCTAAGTACTGATGCGATCGTAGCGTCGTGTGCGCCGCTGTATGCAATCCTCTTAAAGTCAGTCTCAGGATTGATTTTCGCTGCTAGCAAAAAACTGCGCGGCATTAGGTGACCGGATGTGCTGCTCGGTGATCCAAACGAAACTTGCTTTCCTCTCATGTCGCTCAAGCTCCGGATGCCAGAATCTGTCTTCGCAATAAAAACTGATTGGAACCGTGTATCTTCCTCGCGCTGAGCAATCGGGACGATTTTTCCACCTGATCGCAGATTAGCTTGGACGAATGTAAATCCTCCGAACCAGACTAAATCAACCCGCTTATTCACTAAGGCCTCTACAGCTGCAGGATAGTCACTTACTGGCGAAAAGACTACCTTCATGCCAAGTTGACTCGACAGGTAGTTTGCCATAGGCGTGAACTTTCGAATCTGTTCTGTGGCTGCCTCTTCAGGGATGCTTGTTACACGTAGCACTGGCTGCGCTTGAGCTTGCATTAGCAGTCCCATAAACACAGTAAGTGTTGTCAGCACTTGTAGGGTCCAAATACGCCCAAGGGCGCTGTAGCTCAACGTCAACCCGCCAGGCCGTTGTGAGTGAAAAAACTTTGAACAATGCATCATGTAGTATCTCAATAAGGTGAGTCGGCGGCACTGCTAAATTCGACTTATGTGACTTTCGGTTGAATGACAGGTATAACCACATATGCATGCTAGCAAACCTAAGACTGGCGCTTTATTTAATCCGCACATTGTGGATGGGCTAGGCGGAACGAACAATCAGCGAGGCCAACTTCTAGAAGCGCTCGGAAAAAAAACGATTTCTTTACCAGCAAAGTTTTTTTACGACACCTTGGGGTCGAGACTTTTTGAGGCCATCACCGAACTCGACGAATACTATCTGCCGCGGATAGAGGCGACCATACTCAAACAAAGCGCGCAAGACATGGCTGCTGTGCTGCCACAAAACCCCTTACTCATCGATCTCGGGGCAGGCAATTGCGCCAAGGCTGAATCGCTTTTTTCTTGGCTCAAGCCATCTGGATATTTGGCCCTCGATGTTTCGCTGGATCACTTAAAGGGCCACCTGATAGCCTTGAGTGAAAGACACATGTCGCTTCCGCTGGCTGCATGGGGCTTAGATTTCTTTGAAGATCTGGAATTAAACCAGTCCCTGAGCGATTGGCTACAAGCGTATGCGCTTTTCGATAAACCGTGGGTTCTTTTCTACCCTGGGTCAAGCATCGGAAACTTTTCGGCGGCCGAATCGCACAACTTACTCAAAAGCTTTCACCGCTTTTGTCGCCACAGTGCTCATTATGGCCAAAGCGGTTTACTCATTGGCGTAGACTGCCCCAAATCAATTCAAATTCTAGAAGCTGCCTACGATGATGCGCTTGGTGTCACCGCCGCCTTCAATCGCAACATCTTAAGAAACGTCAATAGGATCGCTGGCACTAACTTCGACCCATCAACATGGGAACACCTTGCTCTTTTCAATCCCGATGAGTCACGAATCGAGATGTACCTAAAATCACGATGCGATCAAACTATTAATTGGGTGGGTGGATCACGAACATTTTTAGGAAAGGAGCTTATCCATACGGAAAATTCTTATAAATGGACCGATCAAGATTTCACTAAGCTACTTCAATCATCGGGGTTTGCAACGACTTTGCGCTGGACCGATTCTCAGCAATGGTTTAGCCTCTATTGGTCATCATGTACAAGTTGCCCCAGCCCATGAACCGAACCTAAAGCAAGGCGTATACCCAACGGGCTACCCATCTAAAGGGCCACAGACCGAAAACCAGCATGAATATCGTCACGGTACGCTTCGAAAAAGTTTCGGTACTTTAAATGCCGCATCACAGGAGATGTCGCGGGTCCTGCTCCCTTTAACAAAGGCCTGCCATCAAACCAGGGCAAGGAGTAATCCCGATAAGGATGAGCTACGAAGCCCGGAAATGGTTTGAACACATCGCTCGTCCACTCCCAAACTGAGCCCCAGTTACATTTATCCGGATTTGAGACGGCAAGCTCCCACTCGGCTTCCGTTGGCAGCCGTCGCCCCGCCCACACACACCATTGAACAGCATCCTTATAACTAACATGACAAACAGGAAGATTCAAGTCAAGATCATCCCACTTACCGTTCTTCCTAACTTTCCAACCCTCAGATGCGCGTCGCAAGTAACGCGGTGAAGGGCGCTCAGTCTCCTCGATCCACGGCAGGTATGCAGACCAGCTTATGACATCACAGTCAATGTCAAAAGGCTCTACCCAACACTCGTGAGCGGCTAATTCGTTATCAAAAACAAATCCCTTGTTGGTAAGACCAAGCGACCAATACTGGCCACCGCACCGAACTTGATGCCTAACACACCGTTCCGAGTCCGACGGACCCGTACCAGGTGACTCGATACGATTGGCGTGGGGCTCATCGATTAGATCAATACCAATGGACTTCGCCATATAAACAGCTGCTTCTGCGTGCATAGCCTCATGAAATAGCACAAGCCTGAAAAAATAAAGTTCATCATCCGTATCCCCGGCACGCTCGAGCGCTTTTAAGACCTCATCGAGACCTTTTGATAAGTCGTCAATAAGCTGATGAGTCGATGGAAGCGGTAAGTGCCACCGCAGCTCGTGAGAAATGCGGCTTGAGTCATAGAATGTGTCATCATCTAGCCTTAATGGCTGCAATCTTTCTACACTTGGATTCGCTCGCGAGCCGAGATGAATCTGCGGGTTTCTCGTAATCCACCACGATGCAAACCAGCCAATATGGCCGAGTTCCCAGCGAAAAGGATTGAGTGTTGGTGCAAACGGAACGGCTAGTTCAGGACCAAGGTACTCAGACAGTTGCGATATTTGTGAAAGCGTTCGACGGCGGATTGACAGTAACGCATGGTGTAATTCACGATGGTTTGCAAAACGCATATCGGGAGCTTGAGCCACAACACGATGATGAGTTTGCTGTTCGGCTAAGCTCGGTTTAAACGGATTGATTGTTAAGTCGCTCACCATAAGATTCCGATGTCAAAACCCTCGATTGTTCTGGTTACCCCTGTGCTGTCCGACACCAGAAATGGTAATTGGCAGACGGCTCATCGCTGGGCCTCGATGTTATCGCCTAACTACAACGTAACTTTAACTGCGCAATGGCCTGATGATGCAGCTTCGTCAATCAGTCAAAGGCTGGGATTTCACTTTGCCACATCTGCTAAAAGCCCAGCACCAGTAGCAATGCTAGCGCTTCATGCCTTCAAATCTTCGGCGTCAATTGAGGCTTGGTCCTGCATGTTTCCAAGTCGACCTCTCATTGTTGTTCTCACAGGGACAGACCTCTATCGGGATATTGAAAGCCAGCCAAAAGCACAGGCGTCACTCGAACGAGCGGACTACCTTGTCGTCCTTCAAGAGCAGGGTCTCAAGGCATTACCTCGCGCGTTACAGTCCAAAGCCCGTGTTGTTTTTCAATCCTGTTCACAGTACAAGACACTGGTTAAATCCACCACATACCTCAAAGCGGTGATGGTAGGACATCTAAGAGACGAGAAGTGGCCGCAAACCCTCTTTGAAGCAGCCCATTTGTTGTCCCCAAACGACCATATTTATATCGATCATATTGGGCAGGCACTCGACTCTACCCTTGAACAGCAAGCCCTTAGTACGGCGTTGGATTGTCCGCATTATCGATGGCTTGGAGGCCTGTCGCATAAGACAACTCGCCAACGCATCCAGCATGCCCATGTGCTGATTCATACCAGTCGGATGGAAGGCGGGGCGCACGCAGTGATGGAGGCAGTACGCAGCGGCACACCTGTTTTAGCATCAAGGATCGACGGAAACCTTGGCATGCTTGGATCACATTATCTCGGTTACTTTGAACCAGGTAATGCCAAAGCATTGACCTCAATGCTTCGACGTTGCCGCGAAGATCAAATAAAAATGTATGACGAGCAGACTCATCAGCGAGGGCTTCTTCACCGACTTAGCGGGCAATGTTCGGAAAGATCTGCTTTATTTGAGCCTCAAGTCGAAAAAGCAGCGCTTTTAGCACTCATATCCAAAGCAATAGCAAAAAAATAACTCGATAATTACTTATATAACGTTAAGGTTTTAATATCATGGATAACCATATCACCACCAATTTGCCATTACCAAAGCAACCAACCGAGCCGAGGCTCACTAGCCTTTCTCACGGTGGCGGATGCGGATGTAAAATTGCACCCGGGGTGCTAAGCACGATTTTAAAAAATGCGGGAAGCATGGTTGTACCTGAGGCCTTGCTCGTGGGCATTGAGACCGCAGATGATGCAGCTGTTTATAAGCTCAATGACGAGCAGGCACTCATTGCAACCACTGATTTCTTCATGCCGATCGTAGACGATCCCTTCGACTTCGGACAAATTGCTGCTGCAAATGCTCTCAGCGATGTCTATGCCATGGGCGGACGTCCGATCATGGCTCTCGCACTTGTGGGCATGCCCATCAACGTTCTTTCTACGACCACCATTGGAAAAATTCTGGCGGGTGGTCAGTCAATCTGCGAGCGCGCTGGTATTCCGGTTGCAGGTGGGCACACAATCGACTCCGTCGAGCCCATTTACGGTTTAGTAGCCCTTGGCATAGTTCATCCATTACGGGTGAAACGCAATGCTTCTGCAAGAATTGGAGATTACCTGATTTTAGGTAAACCACTTGGCGTAGGTATTCTTTCAGCTGCCCTAAAGAAGGGAAAGCTTGGTGATGCCGGCTACGGTAGGATGATTGCGTCGACCACAAAGCTAAACACAGCTGGTCCAGACCTTGCTGCCATTGACGGTGTTCATGCGCTGACTGACGTTACCGGATTCGGGCTTGCTGGTCATGCACTTGAAGTCGCGCGAGGTTCAAAGACGGCAGTACGACTCATAATGGAGCAGATACCGTTGATTGAAGGGTCGCGAGCGCTCGCAGCTCAGGGCTTGGTTACCGGTGCGTCGGGGCGTAACTGGGATGCGTACGGCCATGAAATAACACTCACGGCCTCTGTTACTTCTGCGGATCGTGACTTGCTTTCAGACCCGCAAACGAGCGGTGGCCTTTTGGTGTCCTGTGAACCCAATGCCGCAGCGCACGTGCTCGAAGCTTTTGCTCGACATGGCTTTGAGTCTGCCGCGATTGTGGGCGAAGTCATCGAACATCAGCCTAACAACCCCAAACTTGTTATTGAGTAGCTCACCACTCGTTATGGAATAACACAACACTTGTTGTGGCATACCCCAACGCTTTACGGTTCACAATCTATAACTTCTTGTTGCTTTATGTCAACCTCTTGAGGTAATTACTTCAACTGCTTGCCTCCTAGGTGGCGTCCAAGAAGATTCAGCAAAGCTTGGAGCAGCAGGGCAAACATAGCAGCTGGAATTGCGCCTGCTAGCATCGTGTCAGTATTGTTCGTTGCAAGCCCCTCAGCAATGCGCTCACCGTAACCACCAGCCCCAACGAATGCAGCGACGGTTGCCGTTCCTGTTGTACTAAGTGCAGCTACTTTAATGCCGCTCAAAATGCTAATGGTCGAAGCAGGAAGTTCGATGCGTATGAGGCAAATCCAACGGCTTGCACCAAGCGCTCTCGCAGATTCACGCAAAACAGGATCAACAGTTTTGAGCCCTGAATATGTATTTTCTATAATCGGTAACAGCGCATAGATTGTAAGTGCGAGGATAGCAGGTAGTGCACCGACGCTTTGCAAGATGCCGATCAAAAAAGCGAGTAAAGCCAGCGAGGGAATCGTTTGGAATACTCCGGAGAGGTAGAGAATCGGGTTACCAAGCTTTGGACTTAGAAAAGTAATCATACCGATCGGTATGCCAATTAACATTGCAACCAAGAGTGTCGAGGCTACTAAAAAGCCATGCTCAATTGTTAGCCTGATGAATTGATCATCAAATAATCTACTATTTAAATTATCACGTACAACAGCTGATTGTGGTGATTGTGTTATGCGCTTTGCAACGCTGCCAATCGATTCACCTCGTTGCTCGGCCGCTGCATTCATCAGTTGCATGTGCTGCTGACTGATAGACCCCTCTAACGACCGTAAGGCCTGCAAAGCAGCCGAATAATTTTGAAACGCCTCAATACGATAAAGCAGTATTGCATCGTAGGCCGGAAAGAAACCTTTGGTGTCGGTCAATAAGATGAGTGAAGGATCAGATAAAGAAGCATCGGTCGTGTAAGCGTCAACCACATCGACTTGGTTCTTTTCAAGCGCCTGGTAGCTAAGACCGTGATCGAGTCCAAGGGCATTCAGGTGAGGGAGCCCGTAGGCTAGACGAAGAGCGTTCCAGCCATCCTTGCGACCTAAAAACTCGTGTGATAGTCCAAAACGAAGCTCAGGAAACTTATTGAGGTCACCAATGCTTGAGATGTTGAGTTGTTTCGCTTTGTCTGCCTTCATGGCAAACGCGTAAGAATTATTAAATCCGAGCAAAACCTCGGCCCGTAGACCCCAAACCGACAGTCGCTCGTTGATCTGACCAATTGTTAGCTCTTGTTCTTCTTTAAGAATTTCTTTGGTAATTGTCCCCACATACTCAGGATAAACATCAATCTTGCCTTGCTGCAAAGCACCAAAAAGAATGGCCGTATTTCCCAGTCCCGGTTTTCGCTCTACCCTCGCCGATGCTTTGACTTCAAGCGTCTGGCTGATAATTTCTGCAAGCAGGTAAGACTCAGTGAACCGCTTGCTTGCAACGACAAGGCTTCGAGATTCTGTCGCTAGACATACGCTGCCAGCTAACGCGAGCCAACATAGAACCAGCCACTTTGATCGATGAATCAATACGGAATGGAGTGCAGGACTCATGCGTCACGCTTATTACCCTGAAACAGACGAAGGCTTAGACTACACCAAGTTTCAATTGTCGGAGAGCACTCTCAATGGACCCATCATCTACAGTCGAAATTCACAATTTCAGGTTAGATTTTCAACTTGGCGAAAGCGATAAAATAGATAACGAACCGTACACACATCTTTTAGACCTAGTCTTAACTGTCAGTCCTCAGTACATTCTTATAGATACCGACACTATGGATCAAGTTTTTGACTATGACCCTTTACTTAATGCCATACGAGCGCTGACGACTGGGAATCGATTTGAAACTCAAGAATTTGTTGTTACTGCTATTATAGCGCTATGCGCTGCCTTTGAAAAAATTCAAGCTTTAGAGATTTTCCTTAGGAAGAAGTCTGAGCTGCTTGAGACAACTTCACTTGGCGTACGTGTAAGCATGAACAGAGCAACAATTAACAGTCTTGCGCAACACGAAGTCTTGCAAGCACAGCTTCCGACGACGAGCCCAGCAAGCAGCGAGCTCAGGCAAACTTAGCGATCATCCTTGTAGGATCGTCGCCAATGACACGGAGACGCTTTAGGCCTTCTTGATCCAAGCACTGCACCAACCCTGTGCGGCCACCAACTTATCTGGAAAAATAGAGCATAGGCCGTTTCCGCTTTTTGCATCGCCCTGAAAAAGATCACAGTTTGCGCAATTCTGTCCTGATTGAAAACGAGGATACTTCGCTTTGTCCACCTTGTTTGCATCAGACTTATACCCCATAGCCGACGCTTGTGCATCGGTCTCACTTAATGCAACAGGCTTCTGTTGCGCTTGAAGACCCTGCACCGAGACGCTAACTGCTGAGATTGCTGCAATTTTTAAAATTCAATTGCGTCGTTGGTAGTTTGCCGTCGTGCCGCATTCTGATTTAATTTTCGTCATGGCAAACATCCCTTTTCTTGAGAATGAAATAGATTCCGAGCGTTCAACACTCCAAACTTTTCCCAGCGTTATCATGAAAGCGTCTGCGCATCAGCGCCTGATGGTGTGACTCTACTTGGTTAATGCTATACAAAAATCGATGCAAGCATACCCATATGTCCTCAACCCGGGATTAATGCGCTTCAAAGACCACGCGATCTGGCACTGGTTTGGGC
>VFQS010003946.1_pt1 | contig 11034 bp, 9 predicted proteins | sample 3512361 | NCBI WGS metagenome assembly VFQS01 (sample SAMN10412375, study PRJNA504923) | tailings metagenome | isolation source: Relicate 1 Philex TSF3 active mining | place: Philippines | reverse complement strand
GGGCATGAGCCGCAGCATGGCCTCGCGATTCTCCAACATGTAGGAGACGCCAGACGGCGTGCGCACGTTGTCTTCGAGCACATAGAACGTATCCGGATCGACGCGAACCACGTCGATGCCGGCGATCTGGACGTAGATGTCGCCGGGTGGCCGGAAACGTGTCATTTCCGGCTGGAACGCAGGGTTCTGGAGGATCAACTCTTCTGGAACGACGCCCGCGGCGACGATCTGGCGCTCACCGTAGACATCGGCGATGAATGCGTTGAGAGCCCGCACGCGCTGCTCGAGGCCCTTGCGCAGACGGCTCCATTCGTCCGAAGTCAGAACGCGGGGGATGATGTCGAAGGGGATGAGGCGCTCGGTGCCCTGCTCGTCGCCATAAACATTGAAGGTGATGCCGACGCGCCGGAAGAAGTGCTCGGCCTCGCGCTTGCGACTGGCGAGCAAGCCCGGTGGCGCTGCTTTGATCCACGCATCGAGTGCTTCGTAGCCTCCGCGCACGGTCCCATCGAACCCGCACATCTCGTCGAAGCAGCTTTTGCCAGTCATGAGGGCATCGCGTCCAGAACCGAAGCACTTGCGTCAGGTTGGCCGGGCCGGTTCGCGATGGCAAGCTGGAATACGGGATGATCGCCCGATAACCCGGCGAATGTCGCACGAAAATAGGGCGCACTCTTCGGAGACTGCCTCCGAAGCCGGCGTGCCGGCTTTGTCGTCGGATGTCAGCGGGAGCTGTTGCTGCCCGGACTGCTGTTTCCCGAGGCCGCACCACTGCCGCTCTTGCCCCCGTCTCCGCCGCCTTTGTAGCTCTGGTAGGTTGCCTCGCGCCGCTCGCTGGGGCGCGGGACCTCCGGTTTGGCGGTGACGAGATCGGTGGGATCGGTGACCATATTCGCGAGATTGCGTTGCGAGGCACAACCCCAGTTGGGGTAGGCGCCCTGGTCGATGCGACGGGCGACGTTCTCAGACCACTGTCCGCATTCCGGTGACACGGCGGCGATGCGGGTGTAGCGCAGCGAAATGGCGTCGATGCCATCGCGCCGTGTCACAGTCCTGAGGCGGTGGCCGGAGATGCCGTTGCGCTGGAGGAGCCGCGACACGGCATGTGCCGTTCGACCGGCTTCCCGCCGTTGACGCGGCACCGCGACCTCGAGTGGGCCCCGGCCATCGCGGAGATACTGTCGCGCGAAACGCGTCACCTCGAAATAGGCGCCCGATGCCAGATCGGGATCGTCGATGGGGACGTCGAGGGACGTGTGCTGCACCTGCGCGCCGATCGGATGACGCTGCTCGTGATCGTTGCGGAGGATCTCCGCTTCCGCAAGAGGATGGTGGGCCTCGCAACCCGCGAGCAGCATCGCGGCGAGACCGATCGCGCCCGTCAGGACGACCGCGCGTGAAGATCTGTGGTCAGGGGGCGACATCAATCCTTCACTCCGTGCGCGGGGTAGTCGATGATGTAGCCGAAGTCACCGGCCACGGCGCCCTTGGGCAAGTGGGAGTAGACCCGGTTGAGCTGGCCGAGCAGCAGGCCGCGCAGCGGAGACGGCTGTATCAGGCCTTCGTCGGGGCGGCTCAGTTGATTGCGTTCGGTCGGCCGGACGACATAGGGCGTTACCAGGATGACGAGTTCGGACTGATTGCTCTTGAAGTCCTGGCTGCGGAACAGCGCGCCCAGCACAGGCAGATCCTTGAGGCCCGGAACGCCGTCGATGTTGCGGCGGGTCTGATCGGAAAGGAGGCCCGCCATCGCAAGCGCCGATCCGCTCGGCATCTCGACGACGGTCTCGGCCTTGCGGGTCTGAACGGCGGGAATGGTGATGCTCTGCAGCGTCACGGCGCCCTGTGCGGACAGCTCACTGACCTCGGCGGCTACCTTGAGGCTGATGCGGTTCTCTGAAAGGACGAAGGGTGTGAAGGCGACGTTCACACCGAACGACTTCCAGCTTACCGATATGGTATTGTTCTGTTGCGAGACCGGGATGGGAAATTCGCCGCCCGCGTGGAACTTGGCGGCTTCTCCGGAGATCGCGATCAGTGTCGGTTCTGCGAGTGTGCGCGACAGCCCTGCACGCTCGAGGGCTTCGAGCATCGCCGTGACGCTGTTGCCGTTCCAGTTTGCGGTTCCCTGAAGTGCGGCGCCTCCGGCGAGGGGCACTTCACCGGCTCCCTTGAAGACGGCGCCGGCGATGGATGCGGCGCTCACGGGCAGGCCGTTCTGCATGATCTTGGTGAACGTGAAGGCACCGCCTTTCACCATTGCCGCCGGCAGGTTCATGCCGATGCGGCGGATGGCCTCCCTCTGCAACTCGGCGACCGTGATCTTGAGCATCACCTGCTCTTTGGAGCCGGCCGTAATCAGGTTCACGACCTTGGCTTCCTTGAGATATTGCGCGGCGATGTCGGCGGCGCGGCTGGCGTCGGCCGGCGTTGCGACGGTGCCGCTGAGCACGACGCCGTCGCCGGAGGCCTGGAGCTTGATGCGCGAGCCCGGCAGCAGCGATTTCAGCATGCCCGCGAGATCGGACAGATCGCGCTTCACGGTTATGTCGAGGAGCGCCAGCTTGCGGCCGTCGCGGCCTAGGAGGAACACGTTCGCATCACCCGTGTTCTTCGCGTAGATGAGAACGCGCCGTGCCGTCAGGACGCTGGCATCGAGCGTACCGGGGTGTGAGATGATGGCATCCTGCGCATCGACGGGCAGTTCGATGATCACGGCCTTGTTGAGGCTCATACCGAGCCGGCGCGTGACCGGCAGGTTCTGGGTGCTGGCGATGCGAATGATCGCGGGGGCGGCTTCCGGCGGTGCGGCTTGCGCTGCGCCAACCATCAGGACCATCGATAATCCCCATAGCATCGCGCCCAGCCTCGCGGACCAGGACGCCAGACGGGACCTCGATGACAACGTGCCGACCATTCGCCGCCTCACTCTATCGCAACCCCTACGCAAGTCTGCGCGTCGCGGCATTCGACGGACAGACTCGACGCTATGGCTCTTTATTTAAAGGCGGCACGCCGGCGGGCACAGGCACGGAGGGGCCACAGGGGGCGACGCCGCGATTTGTGCACGGGTTATGCACGGCATTTCCGCTGCGATCTCATCGGCGCCGTGAGCCGCCGAGGCCCGCCGTACAAGGCCTTGCAGACACGTCGCTCGCAATGATCCGGAAGCCGGCCGATTGCTGTGGACAGGTTGCGGGAGTGCCGGACTTTCACGCTCCGCGACTTCGCGATGCCGGTGACGAGGTCGTCAGTAGGTGCCGAGCGCGCCGATCGAGGCTGGGCACCAATGGGGGGGCGGGCCATCGAGGCCGAGCACGCGCCGCTCTTGCGGTGTCAGGCAGTCTCCCGCCTTCGCTTTCGCTGCCTTCACGATGGCGGCGATGCTGCGCAGTGCCGGCCAACTCTCGATCGTTCCGGCGCGGGTGAGGGCGAAGATCCTGGTTCCGCCGGCATCGAAGCGAGCGTCGACAGCCTCGCCCGATGTGGGTGCAAGGCTGGCCAGCAGGCTTCCGTTCGTCATTTCCCATATGGAGAGCGTGCCGTTCCAGAGGACGGCAACGAGCAATTCGGCATCGGGGCTATAGGTGAACGTCCGAATCGGCCCCTCGGCATTCGCCAAGTCGGCGATCGGCTGCCCGGTTCGGCCGTTCCAGACCTGGAGGCGCGATTTCTGGTCGAGCGTCGCAAGGCGGTCGCCGTTGGCGCCGAACGCCGCGCTCATGAGGCTCGAGCCCCTTGGCGTCAAGGTTGCGATCAGTTGTCCCGTCGCGCTGTCGAAGAGGCGCGCCAAGCCGTCGACCGAAATCGTCGCGACGCGGGCGCCGTCGGGGCTGAACGTCGCGCCTGTGAGTGTGCCGTCGTGACCTTCGAGAACGGCGACGCACTTACCGTCGCTCGCGCGCCAGATCCGGGCGGTCCGGTCTTCCGAGAAGGTCACGATGCGCTCGCCGTCGGGGCTGAAGTCGGCGCCCGAGAGCGGAGCGTCGTGTCCCAAGAGCGTCAAGCGTACGGTACCCGTTTGCGTATCCCACACCTTGGCCGTGCGATCCCGCGATGCTGTGAGGACCTGGCGACCGGCATTGTCGAACGCGAACGCGACGATATCGGTCTCGTGGCCGACGAGATTGCGGATGGCTTGACCGTCAGTGAGAGAGAGGAGCGTAACGCCATAGTCCTCGGCGGGAACGAGGGCGCGCTGCGCCAGCGGATCCACCCGCAAGCTCGCCAGAGAAATGCCGGGCTTCGCCAGGCTGCGCACGATACTTCCGTCCTGGAGGTCCCAGAAAGCGATCGCGCCGTTCCTCGTGCGGGCAAGCACGCGGTGACCGTGCTGCGAGATCGTGGGCGTACCGGGCTCGACCGGTTCGGTTGCGGTGTTCTCCAACGACGTGCTGGTTGCGAGGGCCCGAAGCAGGTTCGACGCCGCCGCCACCTCGGCAGCCGGTTCCGTCTCGCGGCTCGTATTGCCTCGCAGCAGATCGACCGCCTCCAGAGCCAATTGCACGGACTTGCCGACGCTACCCGTCCTGCCTTGGATTTGGGACAACTCCGTGAGCCGGGCAATCCGCTCGTTCAAGGTCGCGGGCTGGGGGACGACCGTCGGCGCGATGACGCTTGCGGTCAACTCCGGGTCTCGGGCAGCACTGGGGGCGCCGGCCGGATTTGGGGTGTCTTGCGGCAAGACGGGCGTCACCTGGGACCAGTTCTCGAGGACGATCACCTCGCCCGTCGGGTTGCCGGACTTGTTCACGATGATGCGTTTCGGAGGACCGTTTATCACGCCCTCCAGGCCACCTTTGAAAAGATGCGGCGACAAACTGAAGACCATGAAAGCGGCCAGGGCGATGATCGCCCAATGAAACTTGCTCTCTTTCTTCAGATCCTCGTCGTTGGTTTCCGAGCGCCCGATGGCCTGTTCGCTCGCCTGCTTCTCCAGGCTGCGGACGATGAACTGGCGCATGCCCGGCGAGCACGTTTCGGGGCTCGACATCATCCAGTTCTCGGCCCAGGTCAATGCCGGACCGGTGAGGAGATGCCGAGCCTTTTGGGCGTGCTGGGCCGAATTCCAGGCCATGTAGGCGGATTCGACCGAATGGCGCCAAAGCCCCGGTTCGAGGTTCAAGCGCTGCCTGATGCTGTCGTTCTCGAGCAGCTTGCCCAAGGATGCCTCCAGACCGCGAAGAGACGCGCGCCGATGTGGTGGAGTTCGTATCCCCGCGTTGTGGATTGCGAGGACAACGCATCCTTTGCGTGAGGGGTGATCGCCATGGCCGTCCTATCGTTCCGTAAATTTACGTAAGGCACGTTGCGTCTTCGTTAATTGAGCCCGTCGCCGCGGGCGTTCGGTGTGCCTCTTGCGTCGGTGGGGTTGTCCGCGTGGAGGACATGGCAAGAATTCTGTCCGAGGAGGACTGGACCGATGTCCGGGATTGCAACGGATCGGAGATGCGCTGCGACTGTCCGCGCGATGGCGGCAATGCTGATGCTGGGGACGGGGTTGTCGGTGTCGGGATGTGCCGGCGGTGCGGGTTTCGATGGTAAGTCGGGCATGACCACGGCAGGACTGCCCGGGAAGGATGAAACAGCCGGTGGCGGCGGCGCGACCGCAGCGGGGATGCAAAACAGAACCGCCCGGCCGCGCGATGCCAATGCCGTCATCAAAGCCGCGCGCGCCTTGAAGGCTAGCGGCAAGATGGTGGAGGCCATCGCGCTGCTGGACAAAGCGGCCGCGACTCCAGGTGCCGATCCCAAGATCACCGTTGAGCGTGGTCTTATGAAATTGGAGCAGGGTCAGGTTAAGGAGGCCCGCGCGCTGCTTCTGGAGGTGAAGCCGAGGGCTGGCGGTGACTGGCGTGTGCTGTCGGGCCTCGGTGTCGCGTATGCAACCGAAGGCGATCAGCGAACGGCGCAACGCCATCTCCAAGAGGCGCTCAAACTGTCCCCGGGCAATCCGGCGCTCCTGAACAACCTCGCGATGAGCTACATGCTCGATCGGAAGGTGGAGAAGGCCGCAGAGCTTCTGCGGCAGGCCGCGCGCACGGGCCAGGACTCGCCCGAGGTTGCGCGCAACCTGAAGCTGGCCATGGCGTTGAAGGTCAGCGTGGAAGAGGCGGAGGCCCGGTCCGTGGAGGTGTCGCCGGGCAGTGTCACCGTGGTGCGCTGAATGGCCCTACCATAAACGGATCACCGGCCGGGCGATCATCAGCCAGATGATCGCGAGAACGGCGGCGAAGGCGGGGATGCCGCAAGCGAACCAGATCCGGAACAGACGATCATAACGCGCTGGCAAGCCGCTGCGCGTACGCGCAGCCTCTTCGGCCAGCCGGCGCAACTCCATCTGGATCCAAACGACGGGCAACCAGAACAGGCCGGTCAGTACGAAGAGCACGATGGAGAGTGTCAGCCAGCCATCCTGCAGGGTCCAGCCCATCCGGTAGGCAAGAAGCGTTCCGGTCACCGGTTGGGCGATCACCGCCGACAGCGTGAACAGGGTGTCGGCGATGACGACGACGCCAGCCACGTGCGCGATCAGGTGCGGGTCGCGTGTTCGATGCGCCATCAGCATGAAGAAGGCGATTCCAGCGCCCGTTCCGAGCAGAACGGTCGCGCCGACGACGTGCAGCCAGCGCAGGATCAAAAGCCAATCCCAGTCCATCAGCGGTCTTCCGTCCAGGCCAGAGCGACGAGAGCAAGGAGCATTGCGGGTATTGCCTTCACAAGCGGCCCCAGCGGGTCCGCCCATAGATCCGGAGCGAGCAGCGTGCCGCCCACCAGATAGGCGAGCGTGACGGCGATCATGCCGCGCGCGGCGGCGGGCATCGCCGGTCGCCAGAGCATCGCAAGGCCAAGTAGGATGTCGATGACCGCACCGCCAATGGCAAAGGCCAGCGCGAAACTGTCGGCAAGGCCCCTTGACGAGAGCACCCGCGCGGCGGAGCCGGGATCGATCAACGCGACGAGCCCGGTGACCAGCCAAAACAGAGAAAGCGTTCCAATCACGAGCGGCTTCATCAGGAAACTGCGCGCGAACCAGCGTTCCTGCACGGTAGACGGCAGCCTTGCCAGCGTCTGATCGAGAGAAGAGAGCGGCGCACCGCTCGCGTCGTGCCAGGGGGCGGGATTGCCGACCACCCCTGCCCGCAGTTCGCGGATGGCGGTCGTTCGCAGCGGGGGGCGCCAGCCGAGCCAAGCCAAGGCATCGCCGCAGCGCGCCGCCAAATTCACGAGTGGTGCTGGCACGGTGATCCTTGGCGCGTCTGGCCAGCCCTGCCAGCGTCTCATGGCGCGCGTGATGTGCTCGAGCGAGTGTGCGTCGTTCTCGACGAGGTCGTATGTCCTGCGCATCGGCACCTCGCCGCGCAAGCAACGCGCGACTGCGTCCGCGACATCATCCAGCGCCACGGTCTGGACCGGAGCCATGCCGTGCATGACCGGCTGAACCAGTGGCAGACCTGCGATGGCCCGAAGCAGCGCGGTGCCGCCGTAGGCCTGTGGGCCGAGCACCAAGCCGGGCCGCAGGACGACCCACTCGAGCGTCGTTCGCGCCAACGTGGCATCGGCCTCGCCCTTCGTCCGCATGAACGCGGTATCGGCGTCGATGTGGGCGCGCGGCGCCGAAATTTGGACGACCCGGACGATGCCCGCCTGCGCTGCCGCGTCGAAAAGCGCGCGCATGGCGTGGTCTTGCACCCGTGCGACAGAGTCTCGGGCCCCATCCTGTAACGCACCCGCGCAATTGACGATCGCTTCGGGCCGGCTGTCGCGGAGCAACGGGAGCCAGTCGTCGGAACGAGAAAGGCCGGCAAGGTCGGCGGGCAACCATCGTATCGGCGGCATCCTTCGGGACGCGCGCGCGATGTCGCGGCCGAGGCCGATCACGTCGTGCCCGTCGGCCACCAACCTGCGGGTGACGGCTTCGCCGACGAGACCATAGGCACCGAGCACGAGTACGCGCATCACATCCTGTCCGGTTCGATTGCGGCGGTGGATCGTCGTGTGACCATACTAACATGATGCATACGCCCGGCCGTGCCGGGAATCAGGTCCGCAACTCGTCGGCAAGCGCGCGATAGTAGCCCTCGGCAGCCGACAGGCGCTCGATGCGAGAGGCATCGGCCCGCTTGATGGATTCGACGATGAGTCCCTCACTGGCCAGTCCTTCGAGGCGCCGTTTGAGGGCTTGGACGCGCCGGCCGTCGATGCGGCCTTCCAGGACGCAGACGAGGCTTTCGACGTAGCCGGTCAGGCGCGCCAGTTCCTTGATGGCAATGCGGGCTGCTGCCTTGTCGCCGGGATCTTTCTCCAGCCGCTCGAAGGCCGCGATGGCGCGGGCGAGCGTGCCCACGATCTGATCGGCATATCGAGCCACGCGCTCGCGGCGCTCCGTGCCGGCGTCGACAATGGCACTACCCCAATCCCGGGTCGCCTTGGCGAGTTCGAGCAGTTTCTTGGTGAAATCGAGCATCGCCCCTGCCTGATGAGCTTCAGACAGGGCCATCTTCACGCCGGGCGACCGGGAGGGGATAACTCGGCGCCGGTTCGGCGAACCGTTCGACCTCCGAGCGGTCAGCTCCGTGGAATGCGCAATGCGCCCAGTTCGACCAGTGCCTCGATTTCGTCGGCTCCAAGGCCGGCCTCGGCCAGAACCTCGCGGCCATCGGCACCCAGGTGTGGGGCATGGCGCCGATAGCTCGCCGGGGTCCGGGAGAAATCGAACGGGCTCGCCATGGTGCGGATCGGTCCCTCGGTGGGGTGCTCGCGGGTCGTGAAGAACCCGGTCTCCTTCAGATGCGAATCTCCGACGAGCTGCTCGAGGTCGTTGACGACCATCGAAGGGATGTCAGCCCGCTCGAAAAAAGCCATCCACTCGGCCGTGGTACGGGCGGGCATCGCCTCGGCGATGATGGCTTGGATGGCGGGGCCGTTGTCGGAGCGGGCCTTGGCCGTCGCAAAGCGTGGATCGGACATCAACTCGGGACGTCCGATCTCCTCCGCGAACACGCGATAATGCTTCTCCGTATAAGGTAGGGCGCAGACATATCCGTCCTTCGTTCGATAGGGCCTGCGGTCGGGAGACAGAATGCGGGTATAGCCCATCGTCCCGCGCGCGGGCTCGTAGCTGTGATTGAACATGTGCTCGACGAGCCAGAAGTTCGTGATGGTCTCGAGCATGGGCACTTCGACCATCTGGCCTTCGCCCGTTCGCTCGCGATGCAGCAATGCCGCGAGAATGGCCATGCCCAGATGCAGCCCCGTGGTCTTGTCGACGACAAGGGTGGGGAGGAAGCGGGGTGGACCGCCATCGACGCGGCTCGCCAGCATGGCAGCGCCGCTCGCGCCCTGGACGAGGTCGTCGAACGCGGGCTTGCGGCCATATGGCCCGGAGTGTTTGTAGCCGACGCTGTAGGCGTAGACGATGTCGGGTTTCACCGCCTTGACGGCGTCGTAGCCGAGGCCGAGGCGCTCGATCGCTTCCACACGCATGTTGTGCACGAAGACGTCCGCGCTGGCGATCAGCCGCTTCAGGGCGGCAACGGCTTGCGGTTTCTTCAAGTCCAGACACAGCGCGCGCTTGTTGCGATTGAGCCCGAGATAGATCGGCCCCATCCCCTGCGTCGGCGCATTGCCGGCGTTGCGCATGATGTCGCCTTCGGGCGGCTCGACCTTGATGACGTCGGCGCCCATATCGGCGAGGTGCAGTGTTGCGACCGGCCCCAGAACGACGGCGGTCAGGTCGATGATGCGGTAGCCGGAGAGGGGACCTGGCATGTGGAGCCTTGCGGGGATGGATCTGACGCGGGCGGACGGCGCGCTAGGGCGCCGTTCAAGGCGAGATCGGGAAGGCCACGACGCTACGTGGCCTTCGTCCAAACGGCGGGTTGCTGGGGCTGGTCGATCACCTGCCGTTGTACTTCGGTTTGCGTTTCTCGAGGAGGGCGGCGACGGCCTCCTTCTGGTCGGCGGTCGACTGGGCCATGGCCTGCATCGAGGAGGCCATTTCGAGCGCGATGGGGAGGCTCACGCCCTGGCTCTCGCGCAGCAGGCGCTTGTTGAGCCGGATCGAGTGTGGCGGGAAGGCCGCGATCCGGCGGGCCAGCGCCATCGCCTCGTCCATCAGCTTGTCGTTGTCCACCACTTTGGAGACGAGGCCCCACTTCTCCGCCTTCTCGGCGTCGATGACGTCGCCCGTCAGCGTCATCTCGTAGGCGCGCGACAGGCCGACGACGCGCGGCAGGAACCAGGCGCCACCGTCGCCCGAGACGAGACCGACACGCAGGAAGCTTTCGGCGAATTGGGCGTTGCGGGCGGCGATGCGGATGTCGCACATCAGCGTGGTATCACATCCCGCTCCGATGGCCGCGCCGTTGACGGCGGCGATGGAGGGCACTTCCAGATCATAGAGGGCCTTGGGGATCCTGTGGATGCCGTGCTGGTAGGCGCGGCGCATGTCTACGGGCGCGCCGCCGAACAGGCCCTTGCCTTCCCGCATCTCCTTGACGTTCCCTCCGGAGGAGAAGCCCTCGCCCGCGCCCGTGAGGATCATGCAGCGCACGCTTGTATCGGCGTTGATGCGCGCGCAGGCCGCCACGATGCCGTCGATGACGGGATCGGTCAGGGAGTTGCGGGTTTTGGGATCGTTGAGCGTGACGACGACGATACCGTCGCCCTTCTCCTCGTACAAAACGGCGTCGGACATGGGATCTCCAGTTGGCGTTCGCAGGGGGGCAGCCGGGTGTGCGGCTGACTTGGCAAGCATCCTAGGGGGGATTGGGACCACGCGAAAGATCGCGGTGCGTGCCATCGCGGGGAAGCGTGGTCGCTACCGTATGACGCGTCGGATCGCGCCCATGTGCTGCGTACGCGGCTCTCTGCGCCAGATCAAGGCGCGATACGATCAATGTTGTCGAGATTGCAGCGGGTTTCGCGTGTTTTCTGCTTGCTGCAGCGTGCGTTTCGCGAGCGGCAGGCGGGGCAGGAGAGTGCCATGGATATCCATCCCGTCGACATTCCCGCTGAGCAGATCGTGCGGTG
>VFQS010003945.1_pt1 | contig 11034 bp, 8 predicted proteins | sample 3512361 | NCBI WGS metagenome assembly VFQS01 (sample SAMN10412375, study PRJNA504923) | tailings metagenome | isolation source: Relicate 1 Philex TSF3 active mining | place: Philippines | reverse complement strand
GATCGAGACCCTCTCCGAGTGCCGCAAAATCCTCGTGGCTTATCCGGTGCGATGAGTGGCACGCTGTCCGAACTCGGCAGGTGGCTCGTAGCCCAAGGACCGGCATACCAAGCCGCGGAGGGGCGCGTGCATATCGACACTTTGGACAACCCCGGATGGAGCATCAAGGTCGAGCTCGACGGCTCAGACTTGGCAGGCCGCCTACTGCCCATGGTCGAGTTCAACCGCACCGAGACAGACTGGTGCCATTGCTTCACACGCGACGGCAAGTTCATGGCCTTCGGCGGTCCGGGTAACCTGAGCGAGATTATCGGAAGATTCATCGCGTGGACCCAGAAAAAGCCCGAAGCCACGGCATCGCATTTCAGGCATACGCCACAGACCGAGGTTGACGGGCTGCAGGAATGGTATGCCAGCCATTGCGACGGCGACTGGGAGCACGGCGCTGGCGTGCGGATACAGAGCCAGCCGCAGGCCAGCTGGTCGATTGTCCTATCCCTGGGAGGCACGACGCTGGAGGGCGCCACCCTGCCACCGCCACTAGGTATCGGGGGCGTCCGCGTCACCATCGATAGCCATGACTACCTTGCGACCTGCGACGCCGACAACCTCGAGGCATCAATCCGTGCATTCCTAGACTGGAGCGCCAAAGCAAAGCCTAGTGTAGCCAACAGACACGGCACCGGTGAAGCGATTGCGCTGATCGCGGGAATAGGCGCGCTGGTTGGAACTGGAGTGCTGCTGTTCACGTTGCTGAACGACTGGCGACTAGATCAGTTAAAAGCCGTCGCGGACTACCTGCGACTTGCCGGAGTCATTGTCCTGCCGTTCGTGTTAACACTGGCCATCTGCCGGGTGATGATGCGAACTGCAAAGCGCTGAGACCATGGGTGAGCACCAGGATGCCGTGGAGTTCTTCCTCAGGGAGGCCGCCGTGCGTTTCGCCTTCCTCGAGGAAGCAGGCTTCACGCGCCAAACCTTCAAGCAGGTCGGAGGCTACGTCCAAGGCCACTACTACGTCGGCCGGCACATCTGCATCGAGGTGCAGATAGAGCTCCGCGAGTTGGAGCCCTGGGTCTACCTGTGCCTCTTGGTGGATGGGAAGCCGACCGAGGACCTTTGGAATGACGCCTCGGGTCGTCGGGTGCGAACGTCGCTGGGGGAACAACTGATTCGCGTGGGCCTGCAGCCGAGACAGCCCCCCAAGACCAAGCGGCGGCCCAAGCGCCGGACTGAGCTGAGCAATGAGCAGCTCATCCTCGAAAGGCTCGACAAGATCGCCGAGCTCATGCGCGCCCACCCTGGCCTGTACACGGACCGGCCGGACCTACTGGATAACCCGGGGAAGCTTGCCTGAGAAGCAAGCCGAGCTGGCAAAAAGCCTGCGCGCTAGCCTGCTCTTCGTCCTCTACTTGGTTACGGTGGCCATCGGCAATACCCTCGTCAACCGACAGAGGCTGGCGCGCAGTGACAAGCCGAACCCGATGGATGATGACATTGTGGACGGGTAAGACGACCCGATCGACGTCATCGGGCGCGACTAAGGGCACTCATGGCCTGAAGGTCAGCAGAACCGGTACCCACAGCTCGCCACTGCGGCAGCCACCGGTGCAGGGCTCGCTCTCAGACTGGCGCTTGCCGGGAACCCAGCGTCGCATGTGCCCGACACCGCCGCACACCTTGCAATATCGGAACTGGCAGACCACGGCCTGCACGGGGTACTTGCCCTCGGAGACCGCCTGCCGGAAAAGCGTCCGAGTCGTCTCGTCATCGGGCAGGCTCGGCTGGGCCAGGAAGGCGTGCCGCCGGATGGTGATGCGCTCGCCATCGGCGGGGGGCACCTTGCAGTCGAAGCGCGCCTCGACCAGGCCGACATGCACGAGGTTCATGCCACCCGGAAGCATGCGCTTGTCGCCGACGACCCGGCTCTGGCCCTCGGTCAGCGTGATGATCACCTTGTCCATATTGTCACCGCCCTGGCACCAGTCACCCAGGCCATGATTGGTCCACTTCGCCTGCGCCAACCATCGACCGTCGCCGAGGTCCTGCTCGAGCGTGACAGAAGGCCAACCAGCGCCGCTGATGACAAGCGGGCCTTCGAAATCCGGGCATCCCAAGATCACTGGCTGCTGGATGCGCCTGAAGACCTTGCGACCGGAACCGTCGTCCACGAGCCGGTTCTGCGCGCGAAAATTCCTCCAGGCGTCCTGAAAATCCGCCGATTTCTCGTGTGCGTGCGGCTTGTCGATGCGGGACAGGCTGAAGTCCTTGCGCTCCCCTACCTCAATCCCGGCATCAATCTTCACCAGCTTGATGATGACGCCCTCGTCTTTCTCGATCGGACTCTCGGCCGACACAGACTTGTGATTTTCCCCGCCTGCATTGGGGTCGGCGGTGACCTTAGGCGCCTCGGCGGGCTTAGCCAGTTGGACCGGCCTGGGCTGCGTCTCAGCCTGCTCAGGTGCAGGTGATAAATCTTCTTCGGTGGCTCGCGGAGCAAGGAGCAAGTCGCGTCCGGCCGACGAAACTGCGCAAGCGATCAAAATCGGCACCCACAGGCTACGTCCCATGGTCACAAGCATGCACAATATACATTGGGTGAAAACCTTAGAACACAGACGGCTCAGAACCTTCACTACGAGTTTGTGGACAATCTGTGGACAGGATAACGTCCAATTAGGCAAAAACTGCCTGATCCTGCGGACGAAAAAACCCGTATTGACGGGGTTTTTGCGGCCAAAGTGGCGGAGAGGATGGGATTCGAACCCACGATACCCTTTTGGGGTATACCCATTTAGCAAACGGGCGCTTTCGGCCACTCAGCCACCTCTCCGTGTCTGGTCCTCAGGGAACAGGCCCGCCAGCCTGCCGAGGGGCAGGAGGTAGGCAAGGCGGAACCGCCGACCGGCTCAGTGGGGCTTGAGCTCCAGCTCGGCCGTCAGGCCCTCGACCGTCAGCCGGGCCGGGGAGCGGAAATCCTCGCCCATGAGCCAGGAGGCGTCGGCGCCCGTCTCACCCGGGAAGACGAGGTAATGGGTGCGGCCGTCGGCGACCGTCGGCCTGCCCCGCTCGTCCTTGTTGGTCACCGAGTCGCGGGCGCGCAGCTCGACGGCGCGGCCGGGGCCGGCCAGATCGAGCCGCGCCACGGCGCCGACCGGCACGGTCAGCGGCGAGCTGAGGCGGATGTCCCTCGCCAGCCAGAGCTCGAGGTCGCCGGCATCGCCGTGCAGCTTGACCTCGGCCCAGCCGACGGCCTTGCCGGAGGCGTCGCGCAACTCCGCGAGGACCCCGCCGGAGGGGCCGGCGACATAGGTGGGAGCGAGGGCGGGGGCGGACGACGCGGGGTCGAGGCGACGCGCGAGACGGAGGACCTCGAGGAAACGGGAGAGGGGCTCCCCGATGTCGGCGCCCTCGTCGGCCTCATGGGCGAGCTGGTCGGCGGCCCGGGCGAGATTGGCGATCATGCCGGCGGCGCGGTCGGGGTCGGCCGCACCCGCGGCGAGCGGCTCGAGCGCCGTGGCGAGCGCGGCGAGATTGGCCGCGTCCGACGCGAGGGTGACGCGACGCTCCGCGGGCAAGGGCGAGTCCAACCCGGCCGCCAGGGCGTTGAGATGGCCCCAGAGCCGGGCGGCGTCGCCCTCGACGCGGATCGTGACGGCGGGGCCGCCATGGTCGTGGCCGTGGGCGTGGTCCTCGGGAGCGGGACCGTGGTCGTGGTCGCCGCAGGCGGCGAGCAGGGGGAGGATGAGGAGGGTGGCGAGTCGCATGTCAGTCGCGGGGGCGGAGGGCTTGGGGGATGAGATGGGCGACGGCCGGACGGCCGAGATGCCAGAAGACGAGAGGCGTGACGACGAGGTCCAGCAGGGTGCTGGACAGCAGGCCGAAGAAGATGACGACGGCCACCGGGTGGAGGATCTCCCGGCCGGGCTGGTCGCCGCCGAGGACGAGCGGGAGCAGCGCCAATGCGGCGGTGACGGCAGTCATCAGGACGGGCACGATGCGCTCGCGGCTGCCGCGGCGCACCATCTCCCAGTCGAACCGCTCGCCCTCGTGCCGCATGAGGTGCAGGTAGTGGCCGATCATCAGGATGCCGTTGCGGGAGGCGATGCCGGCCAGGGTGATGCAGCCGACGAGGGTCGCCAGCGAGAGCACGCCGCCGCCGGCGACCCACGCGCCGAGGACCGCGCCGACGAGGGCGAGGGGCAGGTTGACCAGCACCTGCGCGGCGAGGCGCCAGCTGCCGAGATGGGCGCGCAGCAGGACGAGGACGCCGGCCACCGCGAGCGCGGCCAGCAGCGCGAGCCGGGAGCGGGCGGCCGCCTGGCTGGCATATTGCCCGTCGACCGCGAGGTGGACGCCCGCGGGCAGCCCGCCGGACGCGGCGAGCCGGGCCTTGGCGTCATCGACCGCCCCGACGAGGTCGCGCCCGGCGGCGTTGGCGGAGACGACGATGCGGCGCAGGCCGTTCTCGCGCTGGATGAGGTTGGGTCCGGCCGCGACCTCGATGTCGGCGACGGCGCCGAGGACGACGGGGCCGCGGGGCGAGGCGAGCGGGAGCTCGGCCAGGCCGGTCAGGTCGGAGCGGGCGTCGCCCCCGAGGGCGAGCACGAGGTCGTGGGAACGGCCTTGGCGGAAGAGCGCGCCCAGCTCGCGGCCGCGCAGGGCCGTCTCGGCCTGCCGGGCGACATCGGCGGGGTTCAGGCCGGCGGCGGCGGCCCGGACGGGGTCGACGCGGACATGGACCTGCGGGATCTCCGTCACGGCCTCGACCTGCACGTCGACCATGCCGGGCGTGCCGCGGAGCACGTCGCCGACGCGGGCCGCGGCCTCGCGGAGCGCGGGCAGGTCGTCGCCGAAGACCTTGACCGCCACCTGGGCCTGGACGCCCGAGAGCACGTGGTCGATGCGGTGCGAGAGCGGCTGGCCGATGCCGACGGCGACGCCGGGCAGGGTGGCGAGGCGCGCGCGGATGTCAGCCTCCACCTCGGCGCGGGTCCGCGCGGAGGGGGCGAGCGTGAACTCGAGCTCGCTGACGTTGGCCTCGAGCACGTGCTCGTCGTTCTCGGCGCGACCGGTCAGCCGGGCCACGGAGCGCACCTCGGGGACCTCGCGCAGGAGCGCCTCGGCCTGGCGGCCGACGCGGGAGGACTCCTCGAGCGAGGTGCCGGGGGCGGCGTTGAGGAAGACGGTCAGGGCACCCTCGTTGAGGGAGGGCAGGAACTCGCGGCCGAGGCGGGTGGCGCCCCAGGCGGCGCCGGCCAGCAGCAGCGCCACGGCGGCGGCGAGGGCGAGCGGGCGGGCGCGCGCGACCTCCAGCGCCCTGCCCTGCAGCGACTGGACGGCGCGCACGACGGGGCCGGGGTCGGCATGGCCGAGGCGGCGGAGCCCCGGCAGCAGCAGGGCGCAGAGCGCGGGGGTGACCGTGAGGGAGACGACGAGGGAGGTCAGGATGGCCGCGATGTAGGCCAGGCCGAGGGGGGCGAAGATGCGCCCCTCGACGCCCTCGAGGGCGAGCAGGGGCAGGAAGGCGAGGACGACGAGGGCCGTCGCGATGACGACCGAGCCGCGGACCTCGCGCGAGGCCTCGACCACGACCTCGGGGGCGGGCCGGGGCGCGGCCGAGAGGCGGTTCTCGCGCAGGCGCCGGAAGACGTTCTCCACGTCGACGATGGCGTCGTCGACCAGCTCGCCGATGGCGACGGCGAGGCCGCCCAGCGTCATGGTGTTGATGCCGAGGCCGAGCAGCCCGAAGACGCCGAGCGTCGTGAGCAGCGACAGCGGGATGGCGACGAGCGTGATGGCCGTCGTGCGCAGGTTGAGCAGGAAGAGCACCAGCACCAGGGCGACGAGCAGGGAGCCGTCGCGCAGGGAGGCGAGGACGTTGGCGATGGCGCGCTCGATGAAGTCGGACTGGCGGAACAGGTCCTCGCGGATCTCCGCGCCTGCCGGGAGCCGGACCCGGGCCTCGGCGACCGCGGCCCCGATGGCGCGTGTGAGCGCGACGGTGTCGGCCCCGGGCTGGCGCTGGACGGCGAGGAGCACCGCGGGCGAGCCGTCGAGCCCCGCGTCGCCGCGCGTACCGAGGGCGGGGGCGAGGCTCACGTCGGCCACGTCGCCCAGCAGGAGGGGCGGCCGGCCGGGCTCGGCGCGCACCACGAGGCCGCGGAGGTCCTCGGCGCCGCGGGCGCGGGCGAGGAGGCGGACGAGGCGCTCGGAGGGGCCGGAGGCCTGGAAGCCGCCGGTGGCGTCGAGTCCGGCGCCGTGCAGCGCGGCCTCCAGCTCGGCGAGGCCGATGCCGGCGGCGCGGAGGCGATCGGCGTCGGCCAGGACCTGCCATTGGAGGCGGTGGCCGCCGACTACGGTGACCTTGGAGACACCCGGGACGGCCAGCAGGCGGGGGCGCAGCTCCCACTCCGCCACGTCGCGCAGCGCGCCGGGGTCGACCTTGCCCGAGGGCGACACGAGGCCGAGCACGAGGATCTGCCCCATCAGCGAGGAGGCGGGCGCGAGCGTCGGGGTGACACCCTCCGGGAGCGCGTCGCGTACCTCCTGGAGGCGCTCGCCGACGGCGAGGCGCGCGTCGCGGGGGTCGGCGTCCCAGGCGAACTCGACATGGACGAGCGAGAGGCCGATGCCGGCGGAGGAGCGGACGCGCTCGACGCCGGGAGCGCCCGTCACGGCGCGCTCCAAGGGCAGGTTCACCCGCGCCTCGACCTCCTCGGGGGCGAGCGAGCCCGCCTCGGTGAAGATCGTGACCGTGGGCCGGTTCAGTTCGGGGAAGATGTCGACGACCTGGCGGCGCAGGCCGAGCAGGGAGAGGACGAGGAGGAGCGCGGCGCCCGCGACCACCGCGAGGCGGTGGCGGACGGCGAGACGGATGAGGGTGTCGAGCATGGGGCTCAGTGGCCGTGGCCGTGGTCGTCGGCGGGAGCGGCGGCGGCGCCGGCGAATTGCAGCTGGTAGGCGCCCTTGGTGGCGACAGCCTCGCCGGGCAGGACGCCGCGGACGACCTCGACCCAGCCGCCCTCGCGCCGGCCGAGGGCGACGACCCGGCGCTCGAAGCGGCCGGGCTCGGACTCGACGAAGACCGCCTCGCGGCCGGGCTCGCCGACGACGGCGGCGAGGGGCACGGCGATGGCGGGGGCGGGCGCGCCGGCGCGGACGCCGAGGCGGGCGGAGGCGCCGAGGTCGCCCGGCGCGGCCAGCACGAGCGCGACCTCGAAGTCGAGCGCGGGCAGGGGACTGTCGGCCGCGGGGGCGGCGAAACGGACGACGCCCGACAGGATCCGGTCGCCGAGTCGCACCGTCACGGCCTGGCCCGGCCGCAGCGCGGGCAGCGGGCGCGACATCGCGCGGCCGCGCACGGCGAGCCGGCCGAGGTCGGCCACCTCGGCGAGGGGCTGGCCCGCGGCGAGGACCGCGCCGGGCTCGGGCAGCGCGCCGAGGACCGTGCCGGGAATCGGCGCGGCGAGGACGACCTTGCCGGCGCCGGCCACAAGCGGCTGCACGACGGCGATCGGCGCGCCGGCTTGGACGGTCCGGCCGGGCTCGACGGCGAGCTCGAGCACGCGCGCGGCCACCGCCGGCGCGACCATGGCGCGAGCGCCCGTCGCAGGTCGCACGACCCCGCGCAGCGGGAGCTCATCGGCCAGCTCGCGCACCTCGGCGCGGACCGTCTCGAGGGCGAGGTTGCGGCGGGCCTCGGGGCCGAGGACGACGGGACCCGCGGGCGCGGCGGCAGGCTGGGGGCCGTGCGCGTGGCCCTCGCCGCCGAGGCAGGCGGCGGCGAGCAGGAGGGGAAGGAATCGGGAACGCATGGGATCAGGGAAGGGCTTGCTCGAGGCGGCCGCCGAGGGCCTCCTCGAGGCGGGAGCGGGCGCGAAGGGAGTCGAGGCGCAGCTCGAGCTGCCGCCGGCGGGCGTCATCGAGACGGGCGAGGACGTCGGCGTGCTCGGGAATCGTGGCAAGCCCCTCGTCGAGCGCCCGGGCCGAGTCCTCGGCGGCGCGCTCCCGGGCGGCGAGCGCGAGGCCTTGGGCGTCGGCGGCCGCCGCGGCGGCGCGGGCGGCTTCGAGACGGGCGCGGACCTCGGCGGCGACCGCGTCGGGCTGGGCGAGGAGGGGATGGGCGCGGACGGCCCGGAGCTCGGCGTCGGCGACCGCGGCGGCGGCGCGACGTCGGCCGGGCACGGGAAGGTCCATCGAGAAGCCGATGCCCACGCCCCAGGACTCGCCATCGGCGCGCTGCTCGGCGAGCACGCCGACCTCGACCGGGTTGTCGGCCTCGGCGCGGTCGACCTCGCGACGGCGGCGGGCGGCGGTCTCCCGCTCGGCCACGGCGGCTCGCACCTCGGAGCGCCGCAGGGCGAAGTCGACCAAGCCCCCGGCATCGGCGGGGAGCGGGGCGAGGGACGGCGCGGCGGCGACGGGAAGCGCCGAGGCGCCGAGGCGGCGGGCGAGCGCGGCGGCGGCCTCGAGGCGCGAGGCCTCGGTGGCGGCGCGCGCGGCCCGGGCATCCTGCGCATCCGCCTCAAGCCCGGCCAGCGCAGCGGGGGCGACCAGGCCGTCGGCGGCGGCGGCGCGGGCGCGCGCGGCGAGACCGGCGGCCTCGGCCTCGCGGGCAAGCGCGGTGGCGGCCGCCGACTGGGCGGCCCACAGGGCGACATGCGCCTGGAAGGTGTCGTTGAGGGCCCCGAGGAGCCGGGCCTTGGCCTCGGCCTTGGCGGCGGCGCGCTCGGCGGCGGCGTAGCGCGAGCGCAGGCCGAGGTCGCCGCGGCGCAGGGGTTGGACGACCCGGATCTCCGCGCCGCCCTCGCCGCCGAGGTCCTTGGCCTCGGCCTCGAGACGCGGGGCCGCCCGCTGCTCGGCGGCGAGCGCCTCGGCGAGGCGCAGCCGCGAGCCGGCATCCGCCGCGAGCACGTCGGGGTGCCGCTCCAGCGCGAGACGCAGGGAATCGTCGAGCGACAGCTCGGCGGCGGCCGAGAGGATGGGCAGGGCGAGGAGGGCGAGGAAAGGGCGCATGGGTGGGAAGGGCCGTTTCGGGCGCGAGCCCCCGGCCGGCGGCCGGGTGCGGCTGGTGGGACGCGGCATCGCGCCGTCACCTGACGACGCCGCGCTCTCCCCGAAGGGAGAAAAGGTGCCGGCTCAGACGAGCAACGGCGCGCATCCCGCCATCCCACGCCTTGGCGGCGAGGCCGTCGGCGGTGACAAGGGTGGCGCGAGCTCGGGCGCCGGGGCGAAGGCCCAGGCGACAAAAGGTACAGGTGCCGGCACGAGTTCGCCGGACGTGGCGGCAGCCGTCGCGAGGGAGGCGGCGGGCATCACGCCCTGGTCATGCCCATGGCATTCGCAGGCGGCGTGATCGTGCGAGGACGCGGGGCAGCCGGCACCGGAATCGGGACACCCCTCGCCGGCCTCGGCATGGAACACACCATGGAACCAGCCCTCATGCTCGGCGGCATGGCCGAAAACCGCGCCGAGGATGAGCAGGGCGAGGGTCAGGAGGAGACGGCGGGGCTGCCGGGACACGCGCGAAAAGTCGCAGGGAGATGACAGGAAGCAAGGGAATTGGGGTATTCGCTTGATGGCTTGAGGGCTGAATGCGGGTAGCGGCACCCGGGATGAGGGGTTGAGGCATGTCGGATGGGGACAAATGCCGGAGGGTCGTGTCTATCAGACGACCCCCTTGCGTGATCAGCCCTGTCTCCTGAACCCCGCCCCCCTCATACCCATGCGCCCCGCCCTGCCCCTTCTGGCCGCCGCCGCCTGCCTCGCCGATGCCGGTTCCTGGCTCGGCGGCTCCACCCAGCGGGGCGGCAAGGCGACCTTCGCGACCGAGGGCGACGGGCTTGTCGGCACCGCGGTCGCCGGGACGCCCAACTCCTTCCTCTGCACCGACACGACCCACGGGGACTTCACCCTCGAGTTCGAGTTCAAGGTCGACCCGCGACTCAACTCCGGCGTGCAGATCCGCAGCGCCGCCCATGGGAGCGCGACACGCTTCACCGACGCCGCCGGCAAGGAGCAGGTCATCCCCGCCGGGCGCGTGCACGGCTACCAGGTCGAGATCGACACCGACCCCGCCAACCAAGGGAACCGGCAATGGACGGCGGGATTGTTCGAGGAGGGGCGGCGAGGCTGGCTCTTCCCCGGCGCGCTCGGCGGTGACAAGGCCGCGTTCAGCGAGCAGGGTCGCCGCCTGACGAAGGTCGGTGAGTGGAACCGCGTGCGCGTCGAGGCCGTCGGGCCGAGGATCCGGACCTGGCTCAACGGGGAGCCGCGGGTGGATGTGACGGATGGCGCCGCGCGCGAGGGCTTCGTCGCCTTCCAGGTGCACGGCATAAACAAGCCCGAGCTGGCGGGCGCGCAGACGCGCTGGCGGAACGTGCGGCTGGCGCCGGTCGCCCCCAACACGCTCTCCCCCGGCGAGAGGGAGGAAGGCTGGCGCCTCCTCTTCGACGGCGCCACCACGGCCGGCTGGCGGGCGTATCGCGGCGACGCCTTCCCCTCGAAGGGTTGGGAGGTGGCCGACGGCAGACTGAGCGTCCTTGGGCAAGGCGGCGGGGACATCGTGGCGACGCACGCGCCGGTGGGCGCCTTCGAGCTCACGGTGGAGTTCCGGCTGAGCCGCGGGGCCAACAGCGGCATCTTCTACCTCACGCAGCCCTCCGCCAAGGGACCCGTGCCCGGGCTCGAGTTCCAGCTGCTGGACGACCTTCGTCATGCCGATGCCGGGAGGGGGAAGGACGGCAACCGGACGGTCGCGGCCCTCTATGATCTGGTCGCGCCGGGACCGGCCAAGGCGCCGGCCGCCGCGGACATCTGGCACCATGCGCGCGTGCGGACATCGCCCGACGGCAAGGTCGTGGAGCACTGGCTCAACGGGGCCCTGGTCGTCCGCTACGACCGGACCTCGGCGGACTTCCGGGCCCGTCGCGCCGCGAGCAAGTTCGCGGACCCGAAGTATGGCGCGGATTTCGGCGAGTGGCCGGCGGGCGCGATCCTGCTGCAGGACCACGGCGACCGGGTGGATTTCCG
>VFQS010003944.1_pt1 | contig 11036 bp, 14 predicted proteins | sample 3512361 | NCBI WGS metagenome assembly VFQS01 (sample SAMN10412375, study PRJNA504923) | tailings metagenome | isolation source: Relicate 1 Philex TSF3 active mining | place: Philippines | reverse complement strand
CACAAACATTGTATATGATGTATCCAGATATGGATTGTTTCTTATCAGTTGAAGAAAAAAAAACATTTTTGTGCTTAGTTTAGAGTAAATAAATAAAGTGTTTTGTTAATTACACCAACCATTTCATCACGAATGTTCAATAAATCTGTATCAACTTCATCAATAAATGTTCGTAATTGATCATTATTGCTACCAATGATCAACAATGTTGCAACAGCTTCTTCAAGTGTATCAACCATTTGTGAATCTGATAAAGATTCAATTGTAATTGTCAAACTTTCTGTAACTGGTTCTCTTGTTCCAACTTTTGCCAAATAAATTTCCATGAATTTGTCAATTAAAGGAAGAAGATCACTGTGCAATTTATCAGAAGCAACATGTCTGCTATATCTGGTAGTAGCCCAGTGATATAGCTTGATTGTGTGTTGTAAAGTGAAAAAGAATTTTACTAATTCTGTCATTTATAATACAATTGACAAAAATTCAATAATTAAAAAGACACATAAAACACATTTAAATCCAAATGCTCAAACACTTTATCACTTTCAACAGTACATCTTTTTTTGAGATTTGAATAATTTTAGAAAAGTGTTGAAATAATATTGGTATACCTACGGATCCGGAGGAGGTGGTGATGGAGGATAGAGAGGATATTCAATGACAATGATGACAGGACTAGTTAGTCCACTTGTGTATGTTGATAAAAATTCTTTTCCTCCTGGAGATTACAACAAACTATATAATCTAACTGGTTATAATACAACACCAACCAACAATTATTGGCAAACTTTCACATTTTTCGATTTTTTCAATTATTATACTGGAACATATCAATCTGGAACCTTTATAATGAATTTGAATTATCTCTATCAAATAACATATCTTTTGTCTCATCAGAACATAAACAAGCAAAGAAAAGATGATTTTGCAAAGAATTTTAGAATACCAACCTCAACAACTGCAACAACACTTGGTTCAGTATCTCAAGTTGCAGAAAATATATCTCTTCAAGCAACACCCAAGGAACAACAAATCTCCCTTCAATCAAAACAACATCAAATGATGCTGCAACAGTCACAGTTCCATCTTTACAATCAACTGATGGAATAAACAACAACACATCAACTCAAAACATTGTCATAGGTACACAAAGAGGTCAATAATCGTATCCTTTTTTACACAAATATATCACATCACAAATAACTATCAGCAATGTTCTATAACAAAACTGATACATATAAATTATACAAAAAGATTAAAAAGAATTGAATGCATAAAGGAAATCTTGTATTTGTTATCTTAAATATGTTTAAATTAACACAATGTGTTATTATTCTCACTCATTTAATATAATGGAATATTAAATGATCAATTTACATTCTTCTTCCTTAAATATAACAACAACATACTCTTTGTTGTTGAATTTTTCAATACCTCCATAGTATCCAACATATCTATCTGTCAAACCAGATATACCAATTGTGATTTTATTGTTCATATTTAATGCTTCAAAATCCGCTGTGTGCGGTCTTTCAATATGTTGAATATCAACAATATGTGGTTCTGGTTCAATTAAATAAATCATTTCTGAGTTAAACAAAAGACTTATTGTATTGTCTTTTTCTTCAAAAAACAAACACATTACATCATTTGTGTGATTGTTGATATTGACACGAACACTCTGATACTTTTCAAACATATTTTATATTCTTTATAATAGATATATTAATATGTATCTCTGTAAAAAAAATCAGTTTGTGCTCAATAATTGTATTCAACAACATAAACATTATTTTTCTTTATTCCGATAACACGAGATGATGGATTATGTGCAATAAAATCAATGCTTATACTATACATATACCCATTTGCAGAAACAACACTTGGAGATAATGTAACAGAATTTGTTGTCTTTTGTAAAGTCAAACTCCATATATTTGTGTTTGATGAAGGAGAATGAAACTCTGTAATATTTGAACTCACAACCTGATTAACACTTAAAGTGTTGTCAGTTGTACCACCACATAATTGAAAAGAAAGTGTTGATATTGCCCCCACATCTCCACCATCAGATTGTGTAAGAACACAAACAACTTTGCATGCAAAAGATCCATTTGCAAACACAATCTCAATATCTGCAGATTCGTTTGACAGTATTGGAGATTGTCCTAATGAATACCACTTTTGTGGAGCATATTGTGTATTTATGCATAATGGTCCAGTTGAGAAGAATGATGAACCTGTTATACATGAAAAAACAACAGATGAGTTTTGTGCAACATTTTGATTTAATTCAATTTGATTTGACCCTGGTTGAGGAAATTTAAATATCCATCCAGATGAAGACATTTATATTAAGTAACATATAATTATCAAAAATCAAATATTGTGTGAATTTACAGCAATAACTGTGAAATTAGTGTCAACATTTTGGAATTATATTTGTCATAATATTTAATATAGAATTACACCATGTGTTATTCGCTGCTACATATTACACCATGAATTTTTGTTTTAAATTCAGGAAGGTTCTTCTCAATACACTCAATTTCCTTATAGTCCATATTTATCAAAACATAGTTCATGGTTTTTATATAAGCTTTGATTTGACTAACAATATCACTTGTTCCACTTGTTCCACTTGTTCCACTTGTTCCACTTGTTCCACTTGTTCCACTTGTTTCATTTTTACAAAAAAGCATTAAATTAAATGCCTTTTTTGTATTCTTGTCACAAAAATATGTCTTATATATTCCTTTCCTTTCATATGCAACAAAATTCTGAATTAATTGATTGCAAATATCATGCTGAGTTATATCAAGCCATCTATAAGTGCTTGTAAAACACTCGTGATTTATTTTTTGAGTTAATTTAAAATGTGGGTAAGAAACCCATTGTGGAAGTATCAATAAATCTCTCCATTTTTGCATGCTTTCTAAAGATTTGCCGTTAAATATGACAACAACGTTGTTTGTTTTATCATGAACAATTGTTCCACACTTCTTAGGTTGGGTCTTATTCAACAATTCTTGACGATATTTTTTTGTTTGTTTCACAGCTTTGTCATTGAAAGTCTCAATTATATCAATAGTGAGCATTGTTTGTGTTTAAAATAAAACATTGACTTTTATGCAAAAAATGATTTTTTCATCATATTAGTTTCATTATTTAACACACACAGTACATAATCATGCAATCAATCATATTTCAATCATTATTTAAACCAACATTTGACATCTTAAGTGAACTTATAACAAAAGATATTAACTCATCATATATTCTAACTCCAGACAAGCTATATAATCTTTTTATTGAAGCTTGTAATATTAACCAACAACACAATATTTGTTTGGAAGTCAAGAATGAATCTCAAGACTCTGTTATACAGGATATACAGGACAACACAATAAAAGATTCAATAAACGATATACAGGAGAACTCAATTAACGATATTGATCAAAATAATATAAGTCGATCTTTATTTAACATTGATAATGATATTTCAAGTTTTGACATTAATGGTACTTTTGAACCTTTACCTTCTTCGCATGATATTTTTAATATGGATTATTATTTGCAATCTCAGGAAAATACATATGTTTATGATCTAGTTAATGATAAGGTTGATAAAAAAGTTGATGAGATCAAAGTTGAGAGTACAGTTTATGATAAGATAGAGAAGATTGTTGATAATAATATAATTGAGGATAGAGTTAAGGATAATATTGAGAATATAGTTATTGATAAGATAGAGAAGATTGTTGATAATAATATAATTGAGGATATAGTTAAGGATAATATTGAGAATATAGTTATTGATAAGATGGAGAAGATTGTTGATAATAATATAATTGAGGATAGAGTTGAGGATAAAATTGAGAATATAGTTATTGATAAGATAGAGAAGATTGTTGATAATAATATAATTGAGGATATAGTTAAGGATAATATTGAGAATATAGTTATTGATAAGATGGAGAAGATTGTTGATAATAATATAATTGAGGATAGAGTTGAGGATAAAATTGAGAATATAGTTATTGATAAGATAGAGAAGATTGTTGATAATAATATAATTGAGGATAGAGTTGAGGATAAAGTTGAGAAAAAAGTTGAGAAGATAGTTAAAAAAAAGGTTGATAAAAAAGTAGATGAAAAAGTTGAAAAGAGAGTTGAAGAAGTTAATAAAGTGAAATTAAAAGACAATAATGGTGATATAGACAATAGAGTCAAGAAAGTCATAGTTGTAACTGAGCAAGTGGATTCAAAACCAAGAAGAGTTGTTCCAGATTTTATAAAGAAAGCAAACTCAAAGACAATAATCACAAAGAACACAGAAGAAAGTGATGATGAGTCACAGTATAAAAAGGGAACTCAATGTTTTTTTAAAGACTGTGAAACAAAGTGCATGAAGATAAGAGTATTAAGTGATGGTTTTGTTTATTGTGGTAAACATCATAAAATCATGGAAAAAAAACTCGAGAAAAAATAAATCAACTACATGGAATATAAATAAAAACCAAAAAACACATCGTGTTATTTTTCATGTTCATCTAGTTGAAAAAATTGATTTTTATTTAATCATATGTTTGCAATAACATAAATCAATATGTCATGCAATAATTATGTTCTTCATTTTGATGGTGGAGCGGCTCCAACTAATCCAGGACCTGCAGCAGCTGGAGCTGTTCTTTTGAATGATGAAGAGATTGTGGCAAGATGGGGTATGTATATTTCATGGGCGACAAATAATGTTGCTGAATATAATGGACTAATTATAGGACTTCAAAATGCAATTAAGCTTGGTATAAAGAACATAAAAGTTAAGGGAGACTCTCAGCTTGCAATTAAACAAATAAATGGTGAATTTAAAGTTCGAAATGAAGGTCTTATACCACTTCACACTCAAGTAAAACAGTTGCAGAAACAGTTTGATAGCATATCTTTTTTGTATATACCGCGAAAACTCAATCAATGTGCAGATGATGTGTGTAATGAATGTCTTGAAACAAAGAAAAATATCAACATTGAATGAAACAAAAATAACTGATTAACACAGTGTGTTATTATGCAATAATTGTTTTTTTCAGTTTGGTGTAAGTGTATTGTAACACATATATGACTTTATTAAGATGGATTTAGAAGCTGTTATGAACGCATATCCAACACAGGAGGAATTGAAATACAATGACAATCTGATTAAATATGTTGATGATCTTGGATTGATTGATGATGAAGCAAAAATTCAGAACAATCAAGCAACTTTTAGTGCAATTCACACCATAATTTTGGAATGGGTTAAACAACAATGTCTCATCAATGATATTGCAACAATTATTAAAGATGAAAATTTACTTCATCTTTATCAATTTGGATCATCTAGTTTTGGTCTTGGTGGTAAGAATTCGGATATTGATATTTTGTGTGTATGTCCTTCTTTTATTTCAAAGGAAGTTTTCTTTGAGAATTTTTCTGAGTATCTTGTCCAAATGTCACATAATGGAATGTGTATTAGCGATGTAAATCCAATTCCCTCTGCATATGTTCCTGTTATAAAGTTCAAATACAATAATGCAGACATTGATGTTGTTTTTGCAAGATGGCACCAGCCAGTTATAGAGGATGATTTCAACATAATGGATGATACAATTATAAAGAAACTTGATCTAACAAGCACAACAAGTATAAATGGTTATAGAGTTATTAGATGTATACTGAATAAATTGTCTCTTAAATCATGTTCACTTATAACTTTCAAATATGCTCTTGCATTTGTCAAGCATTGGGCAAAACAAAGGGGAATATACAATAATGCCTTTGGTTTTATAAATGGTATAAGTATGACAATTTTCGTTGCCAAAACATTCATGTTGTTTCCAAATTCATGTGCATTTAACATTGTATCAAGAATGTTCAGTTTTTTTTGTTCAATGAAATGGGATATTATGCATCTCGGAATTCAGGAACCACCAAGCTATCCACAATATAATAATTGGGTTAGAGGTCAACAAGATATCATGCCCATTATCACACCTGTTTATCCTTCAATAAACACAACGCATAATGTCAGTAAGACAACATTCAGAATAATCAAAGAAGAGTTTACAAGGGGATATTGTTTTTTCAAGCAATTTACAAATACACCGGAAGATCCTCTTGATTTTTTTTCCAAATTATGTCATAACAAGGAAAAAAGATTCTTCACTTCCAATAATTTGTTTATTGCCCTCCATGTGAGATCAAATGATTCTATTTTGCATAATTCTTGGACAAAGTTCATAGAATCTAAACTAAGATTCTTCATCACAAAAATTGAAAACAGCAATAATGTGAAAATAAATCTCAATGAAGATATCACAGATCAAACACAAGATGCACAACCCCATAATATTGAAGATTATATTGAAATAACACCCTGGCCCAAGCCTTATAAAGTTTACGAAGAACAAATAAATACATTTACAAACACATATTTGATTGGTTTGAAATTTCGTAAGAATTTAAAGTCAATTGATCTTAGTGTACCTGTTGCACAGTTTAAATGTGTTGGTACCATGTTTCCAAATAAAAACGAAAATATGCAATTGGATTTTGACTTTATCAAAACAAACAATCTTCCAACATATATTTTCAAAAAATGAATAATTTTGCAAGATTTGATCAAAAAAACAAACAAATAATAACACATTGTGTAATTATATGTCGTCATTATTGACACACAAGATTTTCTTACATTCCTTTTAATTTCTTTTAAAAAGGTTGTGTTTGTTTCTTGATATTTACTCTATGCTATGTTTGCAAAATTATATGAAATAACACACTGTGTTTTTTTAAGTTTTATTTTATGAAGTTATTGTAAAGTTATTGTGAAGTTATAATGATCATGAAGAACAAATATTGTTGATGTTGATGTTGATGTTGATGTTGATGTTGATGGTTGAATATATTTAAAGAATATTAAATTCATATTGTAGTTTGTTAATTTCATATCTTGACATCTCTTCCTGTATATCTGCTAACTCTCTAACCTCCTTATCTATTTCAAGAAAGTCTGCAAGATTCCATGCATGATCTGTTATGTTATTTATTCTGACTTTGTTGAACATTCGTTGACATGCCTTGATGTCATTTTGACAAATGGGAGATTTAAGTATTGCAAGAAATCTTGTTTTGTTTTTGACAAATTCATTGAAATAATCACAGTTATGAGGAACATATATGCGATCATATATATTAAGAATAACTTTCTCAAGGAAATCAAAATTAAATTGAGTTATGAGATATGTAACAATATTTTTTTGATCTTTTGGTGATGAATGATTTATCAGAATGGTGAGATGTGATGCCCATGGATCTGGTGAAACGTAAGAACAATCTAAAAGATCTTCGATTGTGACATCTTCATTGGAATATATTGGCAAGGTATTGAAGTTTTTTCTCATTTCTTGTGAGATATATAAAGTCATTGTATTGTATGTGTTTCTTTCTGATTGATTTATAATGTAGATAATTTTAACAAATGTTGTGTAATGAAAAAATCAGTTTTTACATTCTCGGTTTTTTTTAATAATTATAGTTAATTAAGGTTTAAATAGATGCTTTAAAGTGAAAGTTATTTTTGCAAAACAGAATGAATTCTCCTTTTGAAATTGTTGATGATTTTCTCATAAATCACTTTTCAACTTCACTTGCAAATATTTCAAATAGTTGTATTGCTTTTAATGGTGGAAAAGACAGCACTGTTTTATTTCATATGATTAGGATTATTTGTTCAAAGCTCAAAAAAGCAATGCCCTTGTGTATTTATTATTATAATCAAGATGACTTTGAAGAAATCAAAAAATTTGTTGATGATACAATGATAAAATATGGTTGTTCGTTGTTAATTTTTCAATGTTCTTATAGAGAAAGCATGATGCAATTAAATAAGATGAATATAAGATATATATTTATGGGACAAAGATGTATTGATATTAATGATGTAAATAAACATCAAATAATTGACAAGGTATCATATGATTTGGATTTTGATATGTTTTTGATAAATCCTTTGATGTTTTTGTCATACAATGATATATGGACATATTTGTTGTCAAATGGTTTTGATTATTGTGAATTGTATAAAAATGGATATTCAAGTATTGGTTTAAAGTCAAAAACAAAACAGAATGAACATTTAAAAAATCCAGATGGAAGTTGGAAACATGCAAGCGAATTGTGTGATGAAAATTTTGAGAGAATTAACAGAATATAATTCCAATTATTTTTCAAATTTTTGTTATATTGATATAAACATAATGTCAAAAATAAATCAATTAACTTTAAGATTTTTAGACAATAACCCTATTGATGAAAAAGAAGTTCAGAAGCTTTTTCAAAAAAGCGATTCTTCTTTAACATATGATCAATTCAAAAACTTCTTACAGCCTTATATGATGGAAGAAAGAGGAGAAAACACAGTTGTATCATGCAATGATTATTCAAAATTTGGTTCTGGTGATCAAATTAATGTAATTGAGACAGCATTTTTAAACCAGATTGTTAATTTAAATTCAACATTATATCAGAAAGTTATGTTGGCAACAGCAACTGGAACAATGAATGAAATGAGAAGATTAAATATTCAGAAAAGTAGATTAGAGCAGTTTGCTAGCCATGTGCATAATTCATTAGGACCAAATTTTTGTCAAGATATGCCATGGAATAACACAAGGGAGATGAGCACACAAATTAGAAAAAGTCTCGCTCCAAAAACACTTGGAGCAAAAGACAAGTGTGGAACAATGTTAACACATATTCCATTGTGGGATACATTGCCAAAAAAAGATGGTGATAAACAGTTTGTTTTGGGAAGAGTTGATGTATTAACTGAACTTGGATATTATGATTGTGAAAAACACTTTCATACATTAATGAGTTCTTACTGGGATCCATTGGATATGATTGAACAAGATGCATATATTGCATGTTTGAAATATGAGACTTTAATGAAGCCTTGTGATGAAGACACTTTTATGACGAGAATTGTTTTGACTCCATGGATTCTGACACCATTAAGTAGATATCAAACATGGACAACCCCAAATGACAATTACATGAAAGTTATTCACCGTGAGTTATGTCAGTTGTCTGATTTGGATTTATGGCAATCAAGAGAACACAAGACAATATTCTTTTTAGCGAGAAAAGGCGAACCAAAAAATCGTGCCAGATTTTGGAAAGTAACAATATAAAAATATCAAAAATTAGTAACACTCAGTGTTACTTATTATCACTACCCTTAATATCTTGCATCAACATCATTTTGAAGATTGCCATTGTGTACACCTTGAGCAGGTTGTGATTGAGCAGCTTGTGCAGCTTGTGCTGCTTGAACTGCAAGTTGTACTGGTGTGAGTTGTTGAGGATGTGTTGGTTGTTCAATGACTGTTGCTGGTTGTGTTTGTTGCATTTGTTGAATAACTTGTTGTGGTAAAACTTGTTGCATTGGTTGTTGAATTTGTGCTATTTGATGTGGCATTAATTGTTGTTGTTGTTGTTGTTCTTGTTGCAACTGCTGTGCTATTTGGTGTGGCATTAAAGGAGTTTGTTGTGGTTGTTGTGGTATTTGTTGTTGTTGGATTGGTAATTGTTGTTGGATTGGTAATTGTTGTGGTACAATTGGTGTGTACTTATTAAGTTGTTCATTAAATTTTTCAACTTTGTTAACAAGTGTTGAATTGATTGTGTCTTGGAATTGCATCTGTTTGTCAAACATGTTCAGTTTTGAGTCCATTTGTTTTATCATTTGCATAATTTGCATGTTTTCTTGTTGCATTTTGTTGTCTGATTCTTTTGTTTCATTTTCAGATTGTTGTTTATTCTTGTATTTCTTATATGCATAATAACCAATTGCAATAACCGCGATGGCAATAGCGCCATACATTACCCATTTCCACTTATTTGATTTTGTTTTGGATTCATTTTGTGATGTTTCAGCTTTTGACTCTAATGAACTTATGATGCTTTCAGTTGCACTGTTGGTTTTCTTTGATGAATTATTTGATTTTCTTTTGGTGGATGTTTGATTTGAAATATCATTATCAACTGCGCTCATGTAAATACTTTGATATGTAAACCCAGTCTTTAAATTTGCAAATTTGATTGTTGAAATAAAAACTGTTTTTTTGACACTGATCATCACAAAAACAAACAACTCACAATATGAATAAACAATATTTGAATGAACAAAGAATGCAAATGATTTCTGAAATAAATCCTATATGGGCTGTATATATAACGGAATTTATTGCAAATAATCAACAATTTGCTCCTTATTTATATCTTGCATCGTTAACCGATAAACCAGTTGATCATCAACACATGCCAACTACAGTTAAACAGGCAATATTGTATTACATTTGTTTTGCTGGTGTTAATAGTAATTATGGACAAAAATGTTGGTTGCAAGTTAAGGATATGAAAACAGCTGAGGATATTTTACATTCCAAATTATCCAATAAAAAAAAAGAATATTTATCAAAAGCAATATTGTTGAAGGATGATTTGAGCTTAGAAGAATTTGTCAAGATGAAAATTAGTGGAATTGGTATTGGAGGTATAAATTACATCAAAAGACAATTTTCAGAAGTAATTGAAAAAGATCTTGTTGAATATACTGATATTGGAATACAAAAAGGCATGCAAATTATATATAATTTGGACAAAAGACCAACTCCAACACAAGCAAGAAAAATTGCAGAATCATGGGGTGAGTATTCATCTGTAGGTCATATGTTTTGTAATCAAGTATATCACTATTTATGAAGTAGATTAATTATTAACACATCGTGTTTAGCATTTTCATATTTTAAGAATCATGAAATACAAATATAAATGGAATTATTGAAACAACAATGCAAAAGAAATTATTGTAATGATATGAACAAACTATACAATGCTTTTATCAAAGATATTAATGACATTCATTCAAAACACACCAGAGGTAAATGGGATAATGATGTTCATTGTGAAAACACATTAAAACAATGGATTGA
>VFQS010003943.1_pt1 | contig 11040 bp, 8 predicted proteins | sample 3512361 | NCBI WGS metagenome assembly VFQS01 (sample SAMN10412375, study PRJNA504923) | tailings metagenome | isolation source: Relicate 1 Philex TSF3 active mining | place: Philippines | reverse complement strand
ATTTAAATAATGAAGCAGTTTTTGGTTTTTCTTTCGTATCTTCTGGCAAAATTTCAGTTACATAAGGGCCGTAGCGACCTGTCTTAACCATGATTGTTAAACCAGTATCCGGATGCACACCTAACTCTCTATCACTAGAAGGTGCGATCAATATCGCTTCAGCTTTTTCTGGAGTTAATTCGTCAGGTGCTAAATCTGGTGGTACTGAAGCTCTTTCATCTTCGCCTCGTTGCAGATAGGGGCCGTACTTGCCAACTCTTAAAACAATTCCAGTTTCCCCAATTGGAAATGAAGAATTTTCTTTAGCATCAATATCTCCAAGTTGGTCAACTAGTTTTTCTAAGCCGGGAAATTCATCATCATCTTTAGTTCCATAATAAAAATCTTGCAAAGCGCGACTTCTAGGTAATTGCCCATTAGCAACTAAATCTAATTCTTCTTCCATTCGGGCAGTAAAACCATAATCAACTAGATCTTTAAAATGATCTTCAAGTAAGCGAACTACGGCAAATGCTGTCCATGACGGGACAAGGGCGCGACCTTTTCTAATTACATAGCCTCGATCAACGATGGTTCCTAAAATCGATGCGTAGGTAGATGGTCGACCAATTCCTCTACTTTCAAGTTCTTTAACCAAGGATGCTTCGGTATAGCGGGCAGGTGGCGAAGTTGTGTGCCCAGAAGGGGTTAGTGAAATCGCATTTACTTCATCGCCAGCTTTTAATTGCGGCAAGCGGCGCTCTTCTTCTTCATTGTCAGCATCTTCAACTTCACCTGATTCATATGCAGCTTTGAAACCAGCAAATTCAATTACTGTGCCACTTGCAGAAAATTCAACTTCTTTGCCATCTTTACTAGTGGCGATAATTTTTACGGTGCTAGTGGTTCCTCTAGCGTCAGTCATTTGTGAAGCGACGGTGCGGCGCCAAATCATTTCATACAAAGTGAATTCATCTCCACGAATTTCACCGGCAACTTCAGCTGGTGTTCTAAAGACATCACCAGCCGGGCGAACTGCTTCGTGAGCTTCTTGCGCATTTTTTACTTTGCGTTCATAGCGGCGTGGCTGTGGTGATACATGGTCTTCACCGAAAAGTTCTCTCGCTTGAGTTCTTGCTGCATTTAATGCTGTTTCTGACAAAGTGGTTGAGTCAGTACGCATATAAGTGATATAGCCACGCTCGTATAAGCCTTGAGCAACCCGCATGGTGCGCTGTGCGTTCCAACCTAAGCGGTTGCTTGCTTCGCGCTGCATTGTTGAAGTCATAAATGGAGGTTGCGGAGAGCGAGTGTAAGGGCGAGACGTTACATCACGAACCTTATATTTTTGACCAGCTAAATTTTCAACTAGCGAATTTACTTCGCTCTCTGAGAGTAAAACTAAATCTGCTTTAGTTAACTTTCCTGAATCATCAAAATCGCCACCTTGGGCAACTTTTTTACCATCAACACTTGCTAAGCGTGCCGAGAAACTTTGTGGATCAAATACCGCATCGATATCCCAGTAACTTGCGGCTTTAAAAGCGATGCGCTCTCTTTCACGCTCCACAACTAAACGAATTGCAACCGACTGCACCCGCCCAGCAGAAAGCCCGCGAGCAACTTTCTTCCATAAAACTGGAGAAACTTGGTAACCAAATAAACGGTCAACAATTCTTCTCGCTTCTTGTGCATCAACTAAATTTTGATTTATATCGCGAGTTGTTGCGGCAGCTTTTTGAATTGCCTCTTTGGTAATTTCATTAAAGACCATTCTCTTTACTGGAACCTTTGGCCTTAAAACTTCCATTAAGTGCCAAGCAATTGCTTCACCTTCGCGGTCTTCATCTGTTGCTAGATAGAGCTCATCAGAATTTGCTAATTCTTTTTTTAAATCGCTAACTCTAGGTTTTTTTGCAGAATCAACTACATATAAAGGGCTAAAGTCATTTTCAATATCAACACCTAAAGATGCCCACTTTTGTTTTTTTACTTCAGCGGGAATTTCGGCAGCTCTTTGCGGAAGGTCTCTAATGTGACCCACGCTTGCTTCAACAACAAAGCCGTCCCCGAGGTATTTCTGGATTGTTTTAGCCTTTGCTGGCGATTCAACAATTACCAGTTTTTGACCTGAAGAGACGGCCATAGTTGTTTTAAAGCTCCTTAATTAACCAGCGTTTGCAGTAATTGAAGTGCTCTTGCGTTTGGAGTTCCAAACTGCAATCACAATTACTAGCAAGCTCACTAGTGCTAAGGCATAACGAAGCGTGTCGTTAGCGCCATCACCAATGGAAAGTTGAACTACTGCTGGCGCAACTAGTAGCGCCACTAAGTTCATTACTTTTAATAGTGGGTTAATAGCAGGGCCGGCAGTGTCTTTAAATGGATCACCAACGGTGTCACCGATAACTGTGGCAGCATGCGCGTCTGAGCCTTTACCGCCAAAGTGTCCATCTTCAACAAATTTCTTTGCGTTATCCCAAGCGCCACCGGAGTTTGATAAAAATACTGCCATCAAAACACCCGCACCAATTGCACCTGCCAAGAATGCACCAAGTGCACCAACACCTAATCCGAAACCGACAGCCATTGGAGCAAAGACTGCGAGCAAACCTGGTGTGGCAAGTTCGCGTAGTGAATCACGAGTCACGATGTCAACCACACGTGAATATTCAGGCTTGGTTTCACCGGTCATAATTCCTGGGTTGTCGCGGAATTGACGACGAACTTCAAACACCACAGCTCCAGCTGCGCGACCAACTGCGCTAATTGCCAAGCCGCTAAATAGGAACACTACAGAAGCTCCGATAATCAAACCAACTAAATTGCGTGGGTTTGAAACATCCAAGAAGCCAAGGTATTGACCCAAATTTTGTAGATCGAGTAATGCATCATTTGCAACTAATCCCGCACTGGCAGCCGCTTCAGTAATTGCATCACGATATGCACCAAATAGTGCAGTAGCAGCTAACACTGCAGTTGCAATTGCAATACCTTTGGTAATTGCTTTGGTGGTGTTGCCAACTGCATCCAAGCTTGTCAACACAGTTGCACCTTGACCATGAACGTCACCGCTCATCTCTGCAATACCTTGCGCATTGTCAGATACTGGGCCGAAGGTATCCATCGAAACGATTACACCCACGGTGGTTAATAATCCGGTTCCAGCTAACGCGATTGCAAATAGTGAAAGCACGATTGAACCAGAACCCAATAGATAAGCTCCGAAAACTGCCGCACCGATTAATAATGCTGAATAAACCGCAGATTCCAAACCAATTGAAATACCGGCCAAGATAACTGTAGCTGGGCCAGTTTGTGAAGAATCTGCAATTGTGTCAACTGGCTTACGGTTAGTTTCAGTGAAATAACCAGTTAAGAGTTGAATCAAAGCGGCAAGCACAATACCGATCAACACTGCGCCGATGGCAATAAATCTTGGATTGATTGAATCCATTTGCTCAGCACTTAAGCCAAGGCGTTCTGCCACATAAGCAGCATCAGCTAATTGCGCAAAAGAGCTTGGTAGCACGTAGAAAGAAACTAGTGAAACCAAAATTGCACTTGCTGCTGCTGAAATAAAGAAGCCGCGGTTAATTGCATTCATGGCATTCTTATCGCTTTTACGTGGGCTGACCGCAAAAATTCCGATAATTGCTGTTAAAACACCAATTGCAGGAATAACTAGAGGGAAAACCAAACCTAGCGAACCAAGCGCAGCTTTACCCAAAATAAGTGCAGCAACCAAGGTAACTGCATAAGACTCAAATAGATCTGCGGCCATACCAGCGCAGTCACCTACGTTGTCGCCAACGTTGTCAGCAATTGTTGCTGCGTTACGTGGATCATCTTCAGGAATTCCCTGTTCAACTTTTCCAACTAAGTCAGCTCCAACATCTGCTGCTTTAGTAAAAATACCGCCGCCAACGCGCATGAACATTGCGAGCAAAGCAGCACCAAATCCGAAACCTTCTAGAACTCTAGGAGCTTCACCTGAGTGAACCAAAACCACAATTGCTGCACCAAGTAATCCAAGGCCAACAGTTGTCATACCGGCAACGCCACCGGTACGGAAAGCAATTTGAGTTGCAGCTTGTTCGTCGCCATCTTTTGCTGCGGCGGCCACACGAACGTTTCCTCTAACTGCTAGCCACATTCCCAAATAACCAGTGAAAGCACTAAACACTGCACCAATTAAAAAGAAGACTGAGCGACCAATGCGTTCGGCTTGGGAGTTTGCCGGCAATATAAATAGTAAGAAAAATACGATCACCACAAAAACGCCAAGTGTTTTAAATTGTCTTGCAAGATAAGCTGAAGCGCCCTCTTGCACTGCAGCTGCAATTTCTTGCATTTTTTCGGTACCTTGACCGGCTGATAAAACTTGGCGTACAAAGATCGCAGCAACAATTAGTGCAGCGATAGAAATCGCGGCTACTAATAAAACAGTATTGCGACCTTCAGCCGTCAGCGCGACATCGGCGGCGCCTGCGGCAATCAAAACTTCGGACACGGTTTGTCTCCCTTAGGGTTCGTTTCTGATGGAGTCTAGACAGCAAGGTGGCCTGACAACCGCCCGGTCCAACCCGACTAGCTCTTTAAGTTAACACCCGCCCCAGCAAGAACTTAACCAGCCCATCCGGCGCGCGATGAAATTTTTACAGAATCTTGGGGATTTCCAACAAAATTTAGCCATTGCTGCTGAAAAGGATTCAACGGTATTGAAATTTCAACCTCAACCCCAATATCTAAAATTTCGCAGCGGGTAAGGCTTGCTTCATTCAAAAAAACGATTGCAGCTGCTTTTGGACACATTTGCGCCGGATCTAAATACTGATTTGCCGCAGCTAAGGCTGCTTGATCCGCGATAGCACCGGCTATTCGATGTTTTTGTAAAACTGAACCATACATCACAATGGTAAGAGTCAAGGTTAATAATAAAAAGACCATAGCAACCAAGAGAACTGAAATAGCACCTTGCTGGTTTTTTAAGAATCTCACTTACCAGCTACTTTCTAAATAAGTTTCTACAGAAGAAGTAATTCTTGGTAAGTAACGAATTACTTTTGGATTTTCTGGGCCAATTACTTCAACTCGAGCAGTTTCAATTCCAAAAGAAATATTAACTTTGCTACCAGGTGCCAAGATTTCAACTGCATTTTCTACAACAGCAATGGATTCACCGCGCGAAACTAAACGAGCTGCAGTCCGAGCTGCATCAGTAATCATTAAAGAGTTGGATACATAACTGATCATAAATATAATTAAAACTACAAAACTGCTAAGGGTAGTAAGGCCAATGGCGGTTTCTGCTGTCACGGCACCAAAATTATTTTTGGCAGGGCGTAATGTTAAAAAATAAATTTTAAAGTTACGCCCTAGTTTTTTCATTTTAAAAAATAACCTTTAAACCAAATCTCACTAAGTCAGCTAACAAAGCATGCACGGAAGGGCTGTTTATTAATTTGTATAAAACTCCGCCCATACTGCAAGCAGCAGCTGTAGCAACGGCATATTCTGCGGTTGTGGCACCTTGCACATTGCAAAGTACTTTTAGTAACTGATCTTTCATTTTTCCCCTTAATTTTTTTGACGCGATTTGCGTAGTACTACTTTGCGCTTTTTGAAAAAATATTTCTAGTGCTCAATAAAATCTGTGGATAAATCAACTTGTGGATATCAGTTGAAAAAATTGCCCAGCATTGATGCCAATAATGGAATTATCGTAAGAAAGATAAAGGTCGGCAAGAAGCAAATACCCAGTGGGGCCAACATCCAGACTTCAGCTTTTTTTATTGCAGTCAGAATCTGTAATTTATGTTTTGCCTGAAAAATTTCAATTTTATTTTGCAACGTTGCCGCCACTTGATTGCCATTATCAACACTGGAAAGCAAAAATTGCAAATTTTTTGAAAGAAAATCCTCTTTAAATTTTATTTCATTCTCACCTAGATCCGCCAGATAACGATTTGCTTGCTCATTGGGTAGGTAGCTCAAACCGGCGTTAATCGCCAAGCTGGGGGCAACCCCAGCAGCTATGGCGCTCGAGATAATACTTAAAACCATTGCTTGATCTATTTGGCTTGGTGATTTAAAGGAACGCTGATGGTTATTTTGCGCTTTTTCTTTAACCTTTAAAGATCTTAATCTTTGCTCAACTTCATTTCTCAATAAAAAAACTGCTGAAAATATTAATAACAGGATTAAATACCAGCTCATAATTGATTTTTAACTTTGTTTGTAATACGAGTTACCCAATAAATTCCTATTAACTCAAAAATAATTCCAAGAAACAAAACTGTCAAACCAAAATTATTCGTAAATAGCCAATAAATTGGATTTTCCCCCACCAAACTAGCCAACATTAAGCCGAATAAGGGCAATAGGGCTAAAACCCAAACACTTAATTTACTTTGAGTTAAGCTTGAATTTAATTCGTCAGATAGTTGATTTTTTGTTTGGACACCTTTGACTAATTGAGTGACGGTTTCAGCAAGACCAATCCCTGCCTCTTCGCAAATATCCCAACAACTACTTAAAGCGCGGGCGATGTCATCTTCAGGTAAATCATTTTTTAAGGCATAACTAATACTCGACCCACTTGCACAGGCGTGTTTTGTGTTAAAAAGTTTCGTATTTTCTACTGCACTAAAAAGTGCAACTCGTGCTGGTGTGCCACCCTGCAGCTTGGCAGCCAACTCTTCAAGCCATTCTACGGTTAGAGAATTTTTGCCCTTACTCAAACTTATTTTAGTGAAATTTATTTTTGACGTATTGAGTTTTTGAACTCTAAAATCTCCAACTTTACTAAATAAAACTAGTGATAAAAATACTAAAATAAAAGTAGTAATTTCATTCACGCTGCAAAATTTTCTTTAATTAAAGAATCTTTACCATCATAAGTAATCAAATTTTTTACTTCAATTAAACCTTTTTCATTCATAACGCATTTGCCAATGCTTGAGACAATTCTTTTGGCTTTTATTCCTCGAGAAATATGAATCACATATTCAATTGCCGAATTTAATTGAGCATGTAAGCCTTCGCGATTTAAACCAGCAGCTAAAGCTAATGACTCGAAGCGGATCGGAACATCTTGTGGTGAATTTGCATGTAATGTTCCAGCGCCACCTTCGTGACCGGTGTTTAAAGCTGCTAACCAATCGATTACCTCAGCACCACGCACCTCACCCACTATTAAACGATCAGGGCGCATTCTGAGTGCTTGGCGAATTAAATCACGCATGGTGATGGCGCCTTTACCTTCGAGATTTGCTGGTCTTGATTCAAGTGAAATACGAAATTTATGATTAGGTTTTAATTCATTTGAATCTTCGACGATCAAAAGTCTCTCTGTGGGGTCACATTCACTAAGTAACGTGTTAAGCAAAGTTGTTTTACCACTGCCAGTACCACCAGAAACTACAAATGAAAATCGCTCTTTAATCATTTGGCTTAAAAAGCTCTTTATATTTTCATCAATAGAGCCTAAATTGAAAAGTTCCTCCAAGGTAAAAGTTTTAGCTCTAGGGATTCTGAGTGAGATCGCAGTGCCGGGCTTGCTGATTGGAAACAAACAGGCGTGCAAACGAATGCCACTCTCCAAGCGCGCATCAACAAATGGTGAAGATTGATCAAGGCGCCTACCCACAGAAAGCGCTAATCGCTGTGCCAGCTGCCTAACTTGACCATCATTTTCAAAACGAAATTCTGTTTCTTCAATTCCGCTTCCACGATCTACGCAAACTTGATTATGACCATTCACCAAGATGTCAGTAATACTTTTGTCAGCCAATAATGGTTGCAAAATCCCAAGCCCAGTTAGATCAGATTTAATCGCTTCAGCAAGCTCTAAAAGTGCTTCATGGCCAAGCACCACACCTTCACTGCGCAAAGCGGCCGCAACTGTACCCAAAGTCACCATTTGATTATCAAGTGCAAGGCGTCTTTGAATTTGTTCTCTTAATTCATCTCGGTCACTCATATCGCAAGTAACTTTTCAAAGGCATTTGTAATAGTTTTAAACGTCTTCACACGAGAGTTTGTGAAATTTGCTCTGTCAATATCTTTTTGTAATTGAATTTCGGTTTGTACTACCGCTAATAATTCAATGTTTAAATTGTGTGAAATCTTTTCGCAAGACACATCTCCACCGGGAACTTCCCTAACAATCAATTTCGGGGAATATCCATGATTTTTTATTTCAGCTATACGCCACAGACAAGCCGCAACAGATCGAACGGTGTTTGTGCAAACAACGATTACTTCTTGAAAATTTGTTTCACCGATATTTTCAATGCCCGTATCAATAATTGCAATGTCAAATGCCTGCAAGAGCGAAGACAAAACTTTTTTATTCAAAATCGAATTTGTTGATGAAAATTCTCTGCTATGACTTATTAAGCTGAGCCCTTCGAGAGAAATCAATTCATTTTGAAATGTTTTTACTGGTATTTCCCCTTGTGAATTTTCAAAGTCTTTCCAACGTGATGCTGAATTTCTTTCTTGACCAAATAAGACATCAATTCCACCTGCTTGTGGATTTAGATCAACCAATACAGTTTGAAATTTTCTTTTTAAACCCCAAGCCGCCATTGCCGCGATAGTTGTAGCACCAGCACCGCCAGAACCAGAAATTATTGCAATCGATTTCGCTTTAGTGTGCTTTTTATTTTCTAAGTCACTTAATTTTTGAAGCAATCCTGCAGATTCTCTTGGTAGCTCTAATAAATCAGTTGCGCCTTGTCTAATTGCTGCTTTGTAATTATCAGCACTTGGTGAAGTGTCTGTTACTAAAACAAAAGGAGTTTTAGCTTTAAAAGGCAAAACCTTGCCTAATTCATAAATTGCTAAATCTGCCTGCTGTAGTTCTACTGTTTGGGTAAGAGCTGCAGCGTCGATCAAGCCAGTTACTTCGCTCTTTAGTTTGGGGTCGGCAATTGAAATTAGAACTTGCGGCATCGATACTCCTTTTATGGACCCTCAGCATGCAAAAAATCGCCCTCAGATTTCAAGACCAATCAAATTTCTGTGGATAACCCTTCAAACTGGAGTAGAAATTCCTTTGGCAATAACGGTTGCTTAGGCTGGTGCCGAACTGATGGAATTGTTCTTTCAAATCCGAGAGTAGGAGCGGCAATGAATAGCGAATCACTCGAAAACTTAATGACTGAAAGTCGCCTTTACCCACCAAGTAGCGACTTTGCCGCTCAAGCAAATGCCAAGTCAGACCTATACGAGTTGGCAGAAAAAGACCGCTTGAAATTTTGGGAAACTCAAGCAGAACGCCTTACTTGGCACAAAAAATGGAATCAAACTCTCGACTGGTCAAATGCCCCTTTTGCTAAATGGTTTGTTGGTGGGCAACTAAACGTTTCATATAACTGCGTTGATCGTCATGTTGAATCAGGTCATGGCGAGCAAATTGCAATTTATTTTGAAGGTGAGCCTGGCGATACCCGCACTATTACATATGCTCAATTAAAAGATGAAGTTTCAAAAACTGCTAACGCTCTAATCGAACTAGGAATTAAAAAAGGTGATCGAGTAGCAATTTATTTACCCATGATCCCTGAAGCAACAATTGCCATGTTGGCTTGTGCTCGTATCGGAGCTATTCATTCAGTAGTTTTTGGTGGATTTAGCGCTGAAGCTTTACGCAGTCGAATCGAAGACGCTAGTGCGAAATTAGTAATTACTGCTGATGGCGGATACCGCCGGGGAAGCGCCTTTGCGCTTAAACCAGCTGTTGATGAAGCAGTTAAAAAATCCCCTACCGTAGAAAACGTATTAGTTGTAAAGCGTTGCGGCAATGAAGTCGAATTTGGTGAAAAAGATGTTTGGTGGCACGAGATTGTTGATAAGCAATCTGCTTCTCACACTCCAGAATTTTTTGATAGCGAAACTCCACTCTTCATTCTTTATACCTCGGGAACCACCGGAAAACCAAAAGGAATTTTGCACACGTCAGGTGGCTATTTAACACAAGCTGCTTATACGCATTTTAATGTTTTTGATTTAAAACCAGATAAAGATGTTTATTGGTGCACGGCAGACGTTGGCTGGATTACTGGTCACTCATATGTGGTTTATGGACCGCTCGCTAATCGCGCTACTCAATTAATTTATGAAGGCACTCCTGACACACCGCATAAAGCGCGTTGGTGGGAACTAGTTGAAAAATACAAAGTAAGCATTCTTTATACCGCACCAACTGCCATTAGAACATTTATGAAATGGGGAGATGATTTACCAGCCAAACATGATTTATCAAGTTTGCGTTTGCTTGGTTCGGTTGGTGAGCCAATTAATCCTGAAGCTTGGATTTGGTATCGCGAAGTCATTGGATCAAATAAAACTCCAATTGTTGATACCTGGTGGCAAACCGAAACCGGCGCCATCATGATTTCTCCGCTACCGGGTGTAACTGCAGCCAAACCTGGCTCGGCAATGCGACCGCTGCCTGGAATTTCTGCAGGAATCGTTAACGACAAAGGTGAAGTTTTAGGCAATGGAAAAGGTGGCTATTTAACTTTGCGTGAACCTTGGCCAAGCATGCTTCGCGGAGTTTGGGGTGATGATGAGCGTTACAAAGAAACTTATTGGTCTCAATATGCAGATGTTTATTTCGCTGGTGACGGTGCGAAATTAGATAACGATGGTGCAATTTGGGTACTTGGCCGAGTAGACGATGTGATGAATGTTTCTGGACACCGCATTTCTACAACCGAAGTTGAAAGCGCTCTAGTTTCACACCCGATGGTGGCAGAATCTGCAGTAGTTGGTGCTTCAGACGAAATGACTGGACAAGCAATTGTTGCCTTCGTAATTTTGCGTCAGGGCTCAACCGAAGGCCCAGATACTGTTAAGGAGCTTCGCGATCATGTGGCAAAAGAAATTGGCGCTATAGCGAAACCAAAGAAAATAATGATTGTTGCAGAAGTGCCAAAAACTCGCTCTGGAAAAATCATGAGAAGATTGCTACGTGACGTTGCTGAAAATCGCACCTTAGGTGATGTCACAACTTTGGCTGATCCCACGGTTATGAATTTAATCAGTCAA
>VFQS010003942.1_pt1 | contig 11042 bp, 10 predicted proteins | sample 3512361 | NCBI WGS metagenome assembly VFQS01 (sample SAMN10412375, study PRJNA504923) | tailings metagenome | isolation source: Relicate 1 Philex TSF3 active mining | place: Philippines | reverse complement strand
CCCCAAAACCCCAAAACCCCTAATTATGCAAAGAAAGAAGTAAAAATATAATAAATATAAAGATGATTAAAAAGAAAGAAAATACAACAGCAGCTGCAACGGCTCAAACAGTGGTGAATTGGCCTCCACTTTCTCGCACTTTAATCCTATTGTTCCTGACATAGCTTTCATTTTGACAAGTTGTCGAGGCTTAGAATTTCGGGTGTAAGTTATCGAGTCAATTAATGTTTCTTAGGTTTGCCAGATGAGTATTTGGACAAAATTGACTAAACGTGCAAAAGTAAGACCCTTTTGATTGCTTTCATAATCTGACATCAAACTTTCTAGAATGTACATCAGTCATTAGTGGATGTTAAATGTGCTAGCAAGAGCCACTTGGCTTGAACCAGATAGTAAGGTGCACAGTTTGCCAAGATGGCCTCTACTTGCTTTAAAACTCAACTGGAGTCAACTTGAACTAGCAGGTAGGAACAACTAATGGACCGACACTTCTCTATCCAGACACATTCTCGTTTTGTGTCCCCGACTGCAAGAGGGCTCATTATGCATATGTCAATAATCAGATGACAAGCAAATGCTCGTATTGTGGCGAAAACTGTGCCTCATGTAACTCCAGAACAGGGTGCGAGCTATGTTCAATAGAAGATAAGATGGTCGGTTGGGTGAATGCATCTATCGGATAGTCTGAATCGATAATGAAGGCGAGTGATGCCTTGTTCTATTAATGCTAAAGTAAGAAAGATTCATTCGTTACAAATTGTATAGGGTGTCCAAACAACAAGTGGTGTATGGCTTGCAATCGTCACAATGTGACTTAATGCTTGGAGTGCTCAGATCAAATAATTTAAAATTCACCAGGTTCAAAAGCGGGCTGCACACTGAACTCAAACAGCCTCTATGACCCCAACTGCATTCACATGTAAATGGGCAGTACAATTGGTAGTTCTTGTGAAATGTGCGCGGATGGATTTTACATGAACCCTTACCACTACTGTTCGTAGTGCAGATAGCGCGGCTGCCTATTATGTGAAAGCGCATATGAATGCTAGCTTTGCCTCGAAGGATTCTCCCCAGCTATTGATACAGAGTCAAACATTGCCAAGTGTATCGACTGTAATGACAGAACGGAGGCTGAAGAAGCACGCATTGGAGCCAATTACTACAAGGACTGTTCGGGCTGTAATGTCAATAGCAATGGAACTATTAAAGAGTGCCTTGCTTGTAATTCGGGGTTTTTATTTACCGATTAGAAAACAAAGATCTCTTCATGTGTCACTTAGTGCCCAATAGGGTATTATGGCTCGGTTGTTTTTGGCCCACGCGGACATAAATAAATAACTGAATGCCTCAAATGTGACTAAAATTGTGAAGAATGTATTGGAGGCGGTGTCCACTAATGTACAAAGTGTTCCAAAGGTCAATACTTAGAGTTCCTTCGGCCGACCTTGTCTTTTGGATATTGTCGGTCAAAACTGGTCAAGCAGGCCTCGTATCAGCTCTGGGTAGCCCCCACACCGGACATCTATGTTGCGTCACCTTTTGATACAGGCCTTGGTACTCGCTTATTTTATGATATCCGAGAGGCAATGAGAAGGGCATATGAAAATTGTGCCAATGTGAGTGATCTATGCAATGTGACAATTAACCTTTTGAACGGTGATCACTACCTCTTTAGACAGCAAAGAAAGGATTCTTATGTTCCGAATGCGATAGAAAGGGAGTCTCAGGTGATGAGACTGACTTTTAAACCCTGGTTCTGTGATGAGGCTCAATCTAGGAATAGGAGTCAATTATAAGATTTCTGGCTCGACACAAAGTGCGTTCCCTTTAGAACTAATCAGATCACGGTACATAATAAAATGCGAGATCAATTTTACCTCTTAGTTGGATAAGGTCTAACAATTATTGGAGTTAATTTTGACAGCCTGGCCTCAATTATCCTTCCTCACTATAATGACACAGAGTGCTTGAATTCAAAAAGGCGATGCTGTAATATCACCAGAGATTCGTATGGATCCGTCATTACTAACGCGGGAAGCCAAGACTGCCTAAGGAATGATAAGTAGGTGTCTGAAGATTGCTCCTCCACTCCGAGCACTTTCGCTTTTATAAAGTTTGACATCACCTCAAAAAGCATGTACAATGGAACCAAAGTGCCACCTACACTAACCTTGATCAATTCAACTTTTTAGAACTTCCTGTTCTAATTCAATTCCTTTATTTAGATGAACGCTTTCGGCGGCAACATCGTGATTCACAATTCAACTTTCACTCGTTTCAGCTCTTGTGGCTCGCTCATAAAAAACGGACACATTCGTTTACCAGCATCCAGTAATGCTGTGCAGTTTCAGAACACAGCTGAGGTGTATAACTACAGGAACAACAAGTATTCAGTGTAGATGCAGTTGGATGAACTTGCGAGGAAAAACGGATCATAGATCACAAACAACCCTTATATGTGCAACTAGGCCTATAATTGCTTCTCTATAAGGATTGAGAGGAGCCAGTTTAGAGAGTTCAACTTTCAGATGCGACAAATAAGTCAAGCTAATCTTGCTAAAGATTTGAGCTCTGCATATCAAGGGAAGATACTTAATCTGAATGGATTCCGTGGAGATGTCTCCATTGTTGACTCTCAATTCTCTTAAAATCAGTTTGCATATGCTGGATGCCAAGTCATGGAGGGGATCGAGAATAAGGTTTCATCTTAGAATAGACTCCAAATTAAGAATTTGATATCGATAAGAAATCATTCTAATCAACTTATCATAGCAAACAATACATTCGATTCTAACTCTGCAGTCAAAGGCGTCCTCTATTTAGATTAAGCAAAGTCATCTACCATTCAATAGCCCTAGGTATTAATCTTTAACAATACCTTCGACTCTAACTTTGCCTACATCGACACCTCAGCCGTTTACATCCGGTCTCAACTCTGCTCAAGCATCTCTGTTCAATCGAATCTTTTCACGAACAACTATGGCTGCACCAAATATGGAGGCTCTGCCCTCACACTCGAATGCTATAGACCCGGAACAACAGTCAATGGGCTTGATCAATTATAGCAGCAGGGATCTCAAGCAATAGCGAATCCTTCATAATATTCTAGGATGCCACCCGGAAGAAAGACTGTGATGATGATTGATAGCAGACGATCTGTAAGTGTACAGGGTGATAGAATTGAGGTGATTGGAAATTCCTACGTTAGGAATTATGCGGGATATGGATCTGGTCTGGTCGAACTAAATGGGATCCCGCAACTTGAAATCATAAATGAGACATTCGTGAGAAATGGAGAAAACACTGTCGAAAATATAGCGTAAATGTCTGAGAATAGATAGCGAGCAGTGTTCGTAAATCTATAAAATAGCCAATTAAACTACAACTTGAGTTTCTATTCGCTCCTAATAGATTTTTCCAGGCACTCTCAAAGTTCGATTGCTACTGTATAGGAGCCTCAATTTGAATTGAAAGGAATGATTAGAGTCAAAAACTTAAACAACATCTACATTGAAGGATTGCTTTTTCAAGAAAATTGGCTTTTCGAATCCTACTTTAATCGTAGGCAGCGAGCTTTGCTCCTCTACCTTTCAGATTTCCATGGCTCATTGACCCTCAATAGTTCAATCATCCAAAACAATTCAGGCATGTTCACTAAAGAGGTGCGAGACCGTCTAATTACCAATACTTTGATTCAAAGTGCGCTTAAGACTCATGAAGGTAAGAGTTACTTTTGTTTAAATCCTTATAGATAGCTTAGGTATTGGTCAATTGAATGCTTTGATAGCGTTCGATGACGTTTCTTCAATAATTTAGGATGTAAAGCTTATTGATACAACCTTCAGAAAACTGAGCATCCGCTAGATAGGACAATCGAGCCCCTAAACTTTGATTTTCTCAATGAACAAGTAAGGTCTATCGCATAAATAATTCCTATTCATAGTTCTGCTTCAAACAGGCCTCTAAAATCAATAGTGATATCAAACCTAACCTTGCAAGAAATTGAATGCATAGAGTGTAATGAGAACGTTGGCATGTTTGCTGCGACTTCCGAAGAGCTTCAAATCAAAAACGTTAAAGTGAGGTCGCTCAGCAAAAAAACTTAAATGAATATCTCAACACAATCGTCATTCTCAGTCTTTAAGGTTGACCTTGTGATCCCCAACAAAAATGTCACATTATTAAGCGAGAGTTCTCTGGAGGATATTAATGATGTTGGATCGATCATTGAGTTATCCGTGAAATAACCAGGTATTAATGTGGCCATCAACAACTTTATGGCCAATTAGATTACATCAATTATGAATCAAAAGGGGACCTCCCTGTTTCTTGTCCGATAGAGCACTAATTCTAGGATAAGGATTGCCAACTCAAGTTTTTCGAACATTAACACCTAGAGTAGTGATGGAAGCATATTGAGCCTAAGGGGTGAGTTAAATCCTTAAATAAATTTAGACACAGTTATTTTCCAAGATTGCTCCTTTAGAAACATCTAACTCTCAGGCTAATTTTTTGCGGGAAAATCTTAACAAACGAGAGGACTCATTGCTTACATAAGTTAGTATAGGCCTCTCAAGTTTCAAGTGATATCCAATGCTATAACTTGCTAGAATACCACAAATCTTGACTTCTTTATCCCAGCAAACTTATCAGCTATGGCCCAATAAAACATGATAGACAACAACCTTGGCGATGACTATGGGTCCCTTTTCTATGCCAAAAGCTCATAGGTTCAAATGGTTAGTACATCAAATGATATCAGAAATTGTGGTCAAAGCAGCAAAGGATCGATTTTCAATGTCTAAGCCTACCTTATGGGAGATTTCAGAGAGTCTCAAAGCACATATCAATAGATCTATGCTTAAATGGGAGGCATTCTATATTGCAAAAACTGCTACTCTCTGGTTTTCTAACCCAGTCAAATAAGAAAAGTAGCAGCACAGAGAGGAGCTACCCTTGCACTAGATGCTGATCCCAATTGCAATCAGAGGGGAATTTAGAACTTTAATCTTACTTCTTTCAAATTGGATGAAGGATATTCAATTTATGATGGCGGCGCACTCATCTACTCGCGAACTGATTGCTTCATCAAACTTAACATCGCAAATATAACTGTGACAAATGCAAGATCTAATCTGTTAGCTGAACCTTCTCCGAATAGTTTGAAAGTAATTCAAGCGATGGGAGCCCAAAATAGCTAGCTCGGATTTCTAACATCGCAAGATATAGAAGGTGGAGGATTGATCAAGGTCACTGCTAATTCAATGACTGTAAACATAGAGAGGTCCAACTTGAGAAACATCACTACTCAACATGGCTCGGGTGGAGTTATCAACTTTAATGTGAAAGAGTTGATTGGGTCTATGACGAATGTCACCGTGATGAATATCGGGTCTCGATTATATGGAACTTTCGGTCACTTTAAGGGCTCAGAGCTCACATTTAGAATGAACTATAATTCTTTGATCTGTCGAGAAATTCTAGCAAGCAAGTTGAAAGTGCAATACCTCAGTGATTTGCTGGATTAACCAGCCAACACACAAGCACAAGCTTTCCACTTTAACTCAACAAACCCCGATCTATTCTCTAATGTAGTTGGCATCCAAAATAAAATCTCAAACTGCTTTTATGATGGAACAGACTAGCTTGGAACTGGCGGTGGAGTTTATTACCTGTCAAATAGTTTATCAATGCGCGATACAAGCAGCCAATACACTTATAATTCAGCTCCATTCGGAAGTATATATGTATGCGATGGTTGTAATTTCATTGGCAATGGGAATCTATATTCAAGCAATGTTTGCATGAAAGGCTGCATTTTCTATTACAAGCCCGATCTTGATAAGTTGCCAGGTCTACAAATTGCAAACTCTATCTAGATTTAACAGTCCAGGTTTCAAGACAACTTAGCCAAAGTATCGGCCTCGGGTATATATCTCGTATCTTAACCCTTACTTCAACCATCAACCTAAGGTAGATCTTTGCAAGCCAACAACAGACGAACGGTGAAACTTGTAATCGGAAAGACTAATTTCACAAACAATTCGGCTGACCAAGGTCAGGCCGGTGTCATATACTTGAATTCTATCAATCTATAAGCTGATATCTCACAGTCAAATTTCACAAGAAATCGCTTAAACTTGAGGAATACGAATGATTCCACTTTGGTATAGGACTCAGGCTGTATATTCCTTGATTCAAATGAAATTTCTAGACTGACAATATCTCAGAGTACTTTCATTAGCGATGGCACAGTAAAATTGGCAGCTTCGAATAAGACAGTCAATACCAGTGGAAGAGCTGATTCTCACGCTGCTATATTCTCTCGAGCTTAAGGTTCTGGACCAATTGTTATCACAGATTCATCATTCACTCAAGACAATGCCGAGGATTTTTCCGGAAATGATATATCAAATAGACTTAAAAAGTACTCTAATGCGCAACTCTATACAATTTAAAATCAGGCTGGAGTTATATTTATCACGGGAGCTAAGAATGTCAGCTTTGCAAGAAATTAATTTAGAAATAACCTCTATATGCAGAAGGGTGCGGTCCATATCTCGAATACAACATTGTTTTCTGATTCAGCATCCGTTTATCAAAACAATGCAGGTTATTAAGGAAGTGCTTTTTATATCGAAAGATCATAGGCAAAGCTTCAGTCTATAAAACTCATAGGGAATTACGGTGACAATGGAGGTACCATCTTTACAACTGATGGATCTGTTGTAAATATTACAAAGTGTTAATTCACAAAAAACCAAGCAAGGACGTCAGGAGGAGCCATTTCCCTTTAATAGACGTCTCAGCGACCTGTTTTGCTTTTGGGTTCTTAACCAATACCTGCACAAGTCCTAAAAACTTAGATTAATATTGCAAGCTCAAACTTTGAAGGCAACACTGCTCTATAAGATGGTGGTGTAATCTCTGTTAAGTTTGACAACTAGAGTGGTTAAGCATAAGTTGAATTCTCTGATTGCAGCTTTGTGGGTTCGTCAGCTGGAGAGAATGGGGGTATTTTGTCATCTCAAAACCTTGGAAGCCTCAAAATAAAACGTTCATCAATCAAGGGTGTCTCCTCAAAGTAGGGCAAGGTTATGAAGTTCACATCCCAAATTAACGCATCTATGGAGCTCTCTCAGAACAAATTCATCTGCAACGATGATTACTCCTATGAGTATTTAATTTCAGCCACACAATATAACATGAGTATGGACGGCAGTGCCTTTTAGATTGATTCGAAGGGCAAAATCTTTTCAGACTCAAACGATTTCAACAATTGCTTCGACGCTTCCAGTGGCGGAGTCTTCAATATCGCTTAAATTGAGCTAATAGATAAGAACTCTAGATTCACTAGTAAGTATTTCGTTAACTAATCTCTTTAGACAATAGTGCACTGGAAGGTGGCGCCATCAAGTGTGCCTCAGGCTGCACCTTGAATCTGGATAGAACCCAATTCAAAATGAATCTAGCAGCGCAAGGCGGCGCTTTGCAGCTAGAATAAAACTCTACTCTCAAAGGTTCTAATGTGCGCATGCTGGAAAACGAGGCACTTTTAGTGGGCGGTGCTATCAACATCCTCAAGAATGCTCAGGTCAACGTTTCGAATGTCTAATTCATCAACAACCAAGCCGACTAGGCCTCTGTCGTTAACCTGATGGGCAGCTTCTCACCTCAGAAAATTATATTCTAGAATACTTTGTTCTTTAGGAACAGAGCGATAAAAAATACTATCCAGATCATGAACTCAGGTGGTGGTATCGAGATCAATCGTTGCTTTTTCCAGTTCAACGATGCAAAACAGTTCTCAAAAAACATTTACATTGGTCAAACTAAGTCAGTGACGATCAAAAATACAAGTTTCTACGACTTTGGAGAATTTGGAACGAAGTCCACTGGTAGCGGCTCATCAATCTTGATCAAAAACCAAAGTAACATGAACTAGCCCATTCCAGGCTCCCTTGGTTCAGCTCCAAACATTATCGGACAAGGAAACTAGGACTTGACTGAGGCCGCTTAACAAGGGTACCAAGTGGGCACATTTATCTATCTTACAAAGGATGTGAACTTAATGATTCAAGATTCAGAGTTCATCAATGGCACAGCCTACTAGGGTGGCGCAATATACATACAAGGAGAGTCCAATGTTACTTTGAGCGGAGTCAGCTTTAAAATGAACAAGGCTGTTTCAGTTGGTGGAGCCATCTATGCCAGCTAATTCTCAATTCTAAACATTCTCAAGAACTCTAAGTTTGAAAATAATTTCGCAATCGGTGGAAAGGGTGCTGACGTTTATGCCATTTCTACGAAAGGATTGGGACAGGACTTAAGTCTTCAATCTGAGATCAATATCAACGAGTCTCAAATATTCAATGCCTAGAATGGAGTCAACTCTATTTAACTGTCCGGCTTGAAATTCACAGCATCTAATCTCCTTGTAGAAAGTAAGAATACTTGAAAGTCTTTACTATTTTTAATAGGATCATCTTCTTTGAACAAAGTGCAGGATGGAGGCTCGATATTCTGTAAAACTTGTCTTTAGTTCAACCTGAGAAATTCACACTTTAAAAACTCTTAGGGAAGATCTGGCGGGGCTGTCTTTGTCGAAATAGAGCCGACCTTTTAGAATAGCTAGTCTGAGATCGTCAACTCAACCTTCTTTAACTGCAAGGCTTCGGTGAAAGATGGAGGAGCCCTAGCTATATCTGGTTCTGGAAATGTGACGCTCAAGAATAATAAATTCAATTCAAACTAAGCTAATCAAAACGGTGGTGCTTTATTCTCGAGCTGCTTCACTGATGATTGCTTCTTGATCATTGATGAGCTCAATATGTTTGTCGACAACTAGGCCGGTATATCAGGAGGAGCGATTTAGTGGCTCAGAAAAGCTCCTCTATTCCCTTAAGCGCTGCTGCAAACGAACCCAATGTTCAAGAATAACAAAGCTGGTACCTATGGACCTAACATCGCCGGTCAGGTTTCGACCCTAGAGTTTCTTTCTGACTCAGCTTATTAGAAGCTTCTCAATATGACAATCAAAAATGGAAGGATCCTAACTACTTCAAAAGACTCACAATATGAGTAATCCACGCTGCCAGTGATCAGATTAGCTGGTCTTGACCCCTATAAACAGATTGTTCTCACCGAGAATACTCTTCCTATCAAGATAACTGGTGTGATCGATCAATCTAACCTGAGTAGTGAAATTCGAGTCCTCAGTCAATCAGAGTATTATCTGCCCAAAAATGGCGTATATGAGATCAAAGACATCACGATCGATAAGGCTCAGCATGGCAGATAGTACAGTCTTCAATTTGAAATCAGTGAGAATAAATTCTAAGGTCAGAAACCTCCCAGTGGCATATTAAAATAAATTCAGATAGAAAATCAATAAAACCCGAGCAATAAACAAGTTGAGGTAGCGTTCGGACTTAGTTCTGATTCTTCGACCTTCCAAATCCTAAACAAGAACTCTTCGTAATGCTTAGAGGGCTTTAAAATGCCAGACTGCTTAGCTTGTTAGCCTGGCTATTTCACGAGTAACTGCCAAAAATGTCCGCCAATCAATCAGAACATCTTAGTGACCTCTCTTGTTGGACTCTGTGGTTTAACCTTAATAGTGCTCACGCTGATGTATCCGAAAAGACTTCTCAACCTATACAATCATACAGTCCTGATCGTTTGCTTGGGCCTATTTCATGGGTATAAGAGTGATCTGTACTCAGTGGAATGCCTCGTGCAGAAATTTGAAACCCTAATTCTGTATCTTAATGCATTCCAAATGCTTGGGGTATTGATTGTCGCTCCCCTTTTATTCGTGGGTCTCTTGAGGATCCTTAAGAAATTTACCACTGTAACACAAGACATCATACTTTTTAGCAAGCTAATTTAACCCGTGGCAGTCTATTACGCTTTATAATCATTAAAGTAAGTAATAAATTTAAATTTAATCTAGAACACATAGTTGCCGCCAAATTCACGATGATAGCTACCGACTGCTCACAAACTTGTCACAGCAATGCTTCACGGGGATCCATCTCTATGAAGTCTTGTTCTTGACCTCACCTCTGCTAGCTCTCTATGGCCTTACCCTCCCACTCTATTTATTGATCAAAATTAGAGACCCCTAGCTTCTATTCAACGTCATGGTCCTCACTCTTGTGACTCATTTGAGAGCCAACTCTCTCTTGGTAAAACTCAAAGATATGTCTAAAACTTCGTTTATAGGACCCTACACTATTCACGATGACATTTGCATTGGTGTAGGAAACTAGGTACACGAAAGCAGGTGAGAAGTTTGCGATGAGCATTCAGGCACTCACAGCCAGTCTAGCCATGAAAATGTAAGAGTAAGAAGCGTCTTCTTCAAATACTTAACTTAAAACATTCACGGTCGCCATTTAAGTCACAATACTTAGCGTGAACCTTCTCTACTACATGTGTTCTCTCTACACCTAATTAAGAGATCACATTCACAAAAGGGCTAAGATAGGATCCATTCAAAACAACAACATACATGGCTAAGAGAATCACAACCTGGAAGATTCCAATGCAAAGGTGATGTTAGGAGAGCCAGAGAGTTTGGGAGAGATTGACCATGTGCAGAAGAGTCCAAAAAAGTCGCAGAACAACAAGAAAAACAGCATCAACTTTGAGGATTCCAGTCGCACTCCCGTTGTTGCACAGGAAAGTGTAATCATCCAGGAGCCCACAATCTTTTTCAATACCTATAGCTAAGACCATTCAGAGACTGAAAGGTACAACTTCGATAGTTAGCGTCGAATTATAAATGACGCATCAAACAACTAAGAATAGCAATCACAAAACAATAGTGCTTAGAGTAGCAGGTCGTCGATGATGATTGAGATGAGTGATTTAGCTAGAGGAAATAACAGTCATCATGCTCCCAAGAAAGAGCGTTCATATTCGCAAATTAGCAATATATAATAGTCCTGAAATATATAAAAGAGATTAATTATTATTAGGGTTTTAAATTATTCACTCATTTCTTCGAAAAATCATGGGGTTTTGGGGTTTTGGGG
>VFQS010003939.1_pt1 | contig 11048 bp, 10 predicted proteins | sample 3512361 | NCBI WGS metagenome assembly VFQS01 (sample SAMN10412375, study PRJNA504923) | tailings metagenome | isolation source: Relicate 1 Philex TSF3 active mining | place: Philippines | reverse complement strand
ACTCCTTCTGGTGCGCCGGTGTATATTAAATCACCGGGTTGAAGTTCCAAAGCGGCCGACAAATGTTCACTGGTTTCGGCCACATTCCAAATGAGTTTGGCAACATTGCTCGCTTGTCTTACTTCACCGTTGACCAACAGGTCTATGGCTGCATTGTTGACGTCACCCGCTTGGGCTTTGGGGGTGATGGGGCCAATCGGTGCAGATTCGTCAAAGGCTTTGCCGATGCACCAAGGACGACCTTGTTTTTTCATATCGTTCTGAAGGTCGCGGCGCGTCATGTCCAAGCCAACGGCATAACCAAAAATATGTTTTTCTGCATCAGCCGCTTTGATGTTTCGGCCGCCAGTGCCAATGGCAACGACCAATTCAATTTCATGGTGCAGATTTTGGGTCAAGCTAGGGTAGGCCATGTGACCCGTTGCGCCTGCATCGACCACCACCAGTGAGTCAGCTGGTTTGAGAAAGAAAAAAGGTGGCTCACGGCCTGTGAAACCCATCTCTTTGGCATGTTCCTCGTAGTTGCGGCCAACGCAATAAATACGGCGAACGGGAAAGCGTTCTGTTTGTCCCAAAACGGGAACAGCGGCGACGTCGGCTGGCGCAAAGACAAAGCTCATGGGAAACCTTTCAGTCAAAGAATTTTTAAAGGGGCAAAATAACTTTTCATAAGTATACTTATGAAAACGCACAATTGCCCCAACAAAATCCAACATCGTCTCATGAACAAAAGTTTTGATTTTGCACACGCGCCTGGTCATTTGGTGAGGCGGACGCATCAAATTGCGGTAGCACTGTTCATGAGTGAATTGGCACAAGATGATGTCACGCCAGTTCAATTTGCCATCTTGAATGCGCTCATGGACACCCCAGGTGTCGATCAAGTTACGCTGGCCAATCGCGTGGCGTTTGATGCCGCGACATCGGGTTCAGTCATTGGTCGATTAGAAGCCAAAGCATGGATTCGGCGAGAGGCCGATCAGGCCGATCGAAGGCGCAAGCTTTTATGGCTGACGCCTGCGGGTCACGAGGCCACCTTGCAAATGAAACGTGCTGTCGATTCGGTGCAAGAAAAAATACTTTCACCCCTCACGCCAGAAGAGTCTCACATGCTGTTGGCGTTGTTGTCCAAATTGGTGGCCGGCCACGTGCGGCATTCAGGCAACGAAGCACCTTAGGCTAAACCCAATGGGCCACACCATCCGGAAGCACGTGGCCCTTAAGTTGCAGCAGTTTAACTTTTGTACGCCAATTCAAAGTGCTCTACCACTGGGGGCGCTGCAAAGAATGGGCCCACAATGGCGCGCCATTCTGTAAACAAGGGGGACTCCCTAAAGCCCACTGTGTGGTCCTCCAAGGTATCCCAAAAAATTTGCAACACAAAACGGTCAGGGTTTTCGATGCCGCGATTGACCTTTGCACCTTGAAACCCTTTGGCCCGAGAAATTACAGTTTTCAAGCCATGTGCAATGGCTTCTTCAAAGGCATCTTGTTGGCCAGGTGTGATGCGAATGTCGGCAAGTTCGAGAATCATGAAATACCTTTTGATGAAAACTGGGATGGTGAACAACTCAATGATAGGGGCAAATTAAAGTCGTCGTTGTTTGGCAACCCACAACACCAGGCTGACAAAAGACACGGTGACGACGCTTAACGCAAAGCTGCTGGCCGCCCAAAATGTACTGACCTCCGGCCGAGCTGGCCAATGACCGATGCCTTGATATGCCCAAACGTAAGCGCCGCCTAAACCAACGCCCCACAGCATCACGCTGTAAATGGCCAAAGGCAACAAGGTCATGCGGTAGCAACGCAAAATGAAAGCGCAGACCGCTTGTAGTGCATCCACCCAATGATAAATGGCCACCCATGCCAGCACGCCACTGGCTGCGATGGCCACCTCTGTGTTGGCAGAGAACAAATGGGCTAATGGTTCTCGGCTCAGTGCCAACAGGCCACTGCACAACAGGGCCAAGCCTAAGCAAAGCTTCAAGCCTGTATGGGCGGCTTGCTCAGCACGCCTGGCTTGGTTGGCGCCCAACCAAAAACCCACGCGCGCGCTGCTGGCGATGCCCAAGGCCAAGGGCACCATGTACATCAGACTGGCCAAACTGGTTGCAATCTGATGGCTCGCTGCTGCGACCACGCCCTGTCTAGAAATGAACAAGGCCATGAGTGTGAAGGCCGTTACCTCGATCATCAAGGACAGCGCAGAAGGAACGCCTAAATGGAGGAATTGCCGTAGGGTAGGCCAATGAATGGCTTCTAGGGGTTGCCAAATTTTGTAGCTTGCATAAAGCGGTTCTCGTCGCAAATCATGCATGCCCATCAACATGAGCCAAGTATTGACCAACAAGGTGGCCCATGCGCAACCCACCACGCCTTGGGCCTCTGAGCCCCAACCCCCTAGGGTGAACCAAATGGACAACGGAATTTTGATGCCCAAGGCGGCAATTTGAAGTGTTGTGACGCGCAAGGGCATGCCCAAGCTTCGATTCAAAGTGGCATACATGCGAAACAACAAAGAGGGGCCAACGGCAACGGCCAAGACTTGCAAATAAGCGCGAACATCTGCCTGCAGTGCCAGGGGTACTTGCGTTGCATTGAGCCAAGGATCTGGCCACAAAAGTGCAAGCGTACCCAGCAAACTGACCGCTAAACACAAATACAAAGCCTGACGAACCGAACGGCCCAGTGCGGCTTTTTGTCCGGCACCACGCAACTCGGACCAGACGGGCAGCAACGCTTGCATCAGACCATTCAAGGCCACGTAGATGCTGATGTAAATGGCCGAACCTACCGACAGCGCCGCCAAGGCAGAGGCGTCATATCGGCCTGCAATGAGTGTGTCGGCAATGCCAAATGCCATGACCGCCAACTGGCCAACCAGGACGGTGCCTGCATGGCGAACAATGGTTCTTGCCTCAAACATTCAACGCTTCAATGTCAGGGTTTGATGACCGATGAAGTGATTTGCTTTTTGTACAAAACAATGTCTTCGTTGTTGTCGCTTGGGCGGCGCACGGTGGCCTGATACTGCCACGCCGAGGTGGGCAAGTCTTTGCCCAAGGTGTTGATGGCTTGGGTGTCAACGATGAGCCAATCACATTCAGGAGGGTTGACGGCACCGCCAGGGGCAGTGGTGGGTGCAGGCAAAAGTTTCAACTTGCCGTGATACTCAAAGGCGGCGCCTTGCGCGCGCGTCAAACCGTAGTAGTGCACGCATTGAACATCGCCCATCATGCTGCGCACCTTGACTACCAAAGGCTCGTAGCTTCGCGCAAAGTTCAGCACCGGTAACCACAGCGTCATGACCAATAGCCAGCACAAGGTAGCGCCCCCTGCAGGCAAGGCCATGCTTTTCCAAATGGCTGAACGGTGCCGTCCTGCACGCCACTTGACCAAGCTGGCCCACACCAAAGAAGCCAGCAAGGCAAAGCCGAATGCTGCTGAAGAAAAGTAAGGCTCAAAACCGGGCGCCAAGCGCGAGACGTTGATGGCAGGTTGAGCCGGTACGCCCGTTTGCAGGGACAACCAAACCACCCAAATGATCAAGGCACCGGCACTGAAAAAGATCAGCGTAAACCAGTCAATGAAAGCGCCCATGCTGCGTCGCAACGTGGGCAATGCAAAGGCTGCCAACGAAGCCATGGCAGGCAGTCCCAACAACAAGGCACGGTCGCTTAGGCCCGACAGCCAAGTTGAGCAGATGGCAACAAGCACAAACCACAAAGGCAAAGACAGGTGTGGGTTGGCGGTCAAATGCTGCAGCTGATAGCGCCATCGCCAAAGGGTCCAAATGGCCAAAGGCCAAGCGGGCCACGTAAACCAAAGCAACAATCGCGTCATGGCTTGGATGTCAAAAATGTGCGAGGAGGCCAAACGCCAACGCCATAGGCCAAGCGCGCTGACAAGGGCTGCCGTGGCCAAGCAAATGAGCAGCACCCAAGCAACATCGACACGTCTGGCGCGCAACGCGCTGGGTTTGTTGGCGTCAAGCGCCATGACCATGGCGCCGCCACCGCCCAGAATCATGGCCAATGCGGGTGCACCAGACATTGCGAGGCCCACGATGGCGATGGCCGAACTGATCCAGGCATCCAGCCGTTTGCGAGGTAGATTGGCCAATGCAAAAAACAACAGCGTGGAGAAGCACAACTGTGCAAGTGCTGGCGTGGCTTCATGCGAGAGCCGCGCCAACCCCAAGCATGCGAGCAGGGCAAGTAAGCCGCCATCGGCAATGGCCCTGGCGTAATCGGCAGGCCTGGCTTCACCACCGAAGGCAAAGGTCACAGGTTGGGCCGCAGGTGTGCGGGCCAAGGCATAGACGGCATACCAAGTGGCAATGAGTGTGATGGCCAGGAGGCCCATGAATGGCACACGGGCTGCCAAGTCCACCGGTATCACATGGGGACTGATTTGAATGGCCCATGCACCTAGCCAATAGGGCAGAAGTGCTGAATGCGAATCGGATTGCCCTAACAAGCTGGGTTTAAGCCAAGAGACTGCTTCGGGGCCGAAGGCTTGTGCCAAGTGCAACATGAAGCCGAAGGCTTCCATGTCGTCTGCTTTCCACGGTGCTCTTCCGACAAAGCCAGGCAACACATAGGCCAGACAAAAAGTCAGCAGTACCCAGCGTGGTAAGCGTCTTACGGCGCTTTGAGCCACGATGGCTGGATTGGAGGATGAGTCGGCAGCGTTGGAAGTCACGGCTTAGAAGATAGCAGAGAAGGCGAACGTGTCAAAGGCCCTAACAAAGGCCCTAACAAAGGCCCAAAAAACAAGGGCAGGCCGGTTGCCCGGGCTGCCCTGAGGAGTCACTGTGTGACAGGATTACTTGGTCACAGATGATTTGCCGAAACGGTTGCGGAATTTCTCAACGCGGCCACCCATGTTGTCAACAGATTTTTGTGTACCTGTGTAGAAGGGGTGTGATTCGCTGGAGGTGTCCAATTTGAACAAAGGCAACTCGCGGCCGTCGTCCATTTTCACCATTTCTTTGGCGTTAACGCAAGAACGTGTGACGAACTTGAAACCGTTAGACAAATCCAAGAAGCAAACTTCTCGGTAGTTGGGGTGAATGCCTTCTTTCATGGTCTTTTCCTTGACTTCAGTTGCGACAGCCGCCCATGGACCATTCCAGGGTACTTTTCGCGAAAAACGGGATTATGGCATGAAATCAATGACTTGCATGCCAACGAATGCTTGAAATGCTTGCTTTTTAGCCGCCTCGGCGCATCATGTCGAAGAACTCGACGTTGCTCTTCGTGGCTTTCATGCTCTTGAGCACCGTTTCCATGGCCTCAATTTCGTCCATGTTGTACATGAACTGTCGCAAGATGCGAGTTTTTTGCAGTACTTCGGGCTGCAACAAAAGCTCTTCACGGCGTGTGCCGCTGCGGTTCAAGTTGATGGCTGGGAAGACGCGTTTTTCGTACAAGCGGCGTTCCAAATGGATCTCACAATTGCCAGTGCCCTTGAATTCTTCAAAGATCACTTCGTCCATGCGGCTACCGGTATCGACCAGTGCTGTGGCAATGATGGTCAAGCTACCGCCTTCTTCGACATTGCGAGCAGCGCCAAAGAAACGCTTGGGGCGTTGCAATGCGTTGGCATCGACACCGCCGGTTAGGACCTTGCCTGAGCTAGGCACGACGTTGTTGTAGGCGCGGGCCAAACGGGTGATGGAGTCGAGCAAGATGACCACGTCTTTTTTGAGTTCGACCAATCGCTTGGCGCGCTCGATGACCATTTCGGCCACGTGCACATGACGTGCAGCAGGCTCGTCAAAGGTCGAGGCAATGACTTCACCGCGCACCGTGCGCTGCATTTCTGTCACTTCTTCTGGGCGCTCGTCAACCAACAACACCATGAGGTGCACGTCAGGATTGTTGGCCGTGATGGCATGTGCAATGTGCTGCATCATGACGGTCTTGCCAGACTTGGGCTGTGCCACGATCAAGGCGCGCTGACCTTTGCCAATAGGGGCAATGATGTCAATCACACGGCTGGTGATGTTTGCTTCGGCTTTGATGTCGCGTTCAAGGCGCATCTGAATGTTTGGGAACAAAGGCGTCAAGTTCTCAAACATGATTTTGTGCTTGTTGTTCTCTGGCAAATCGCCATTGACCTTGTCAAGCTTGGTGAGGGCAAAGTAGCGCTCGCCGTCTTTGGGAATTCGTACTTCGCCTTCGATCATGTCGCCTGTGTGCAAATTGAATCTGCGCACTTGGCTGGGGCTGATGTAGATGTCGTCAGTGCTGGCGGTGTAACTGGTGTCCGGACTGCGCAAAAAGCCAAAGCCATCGGGCAAGATTTCCAAAACGCCATCTGCGAACACTTGTTCGCCTGCGCGGGCACGCTTTTTGATAATGGCAAACATCAACTCTTGTTTGCGCATGCGGCCCGTGTTTTCAATCTCGAGCTCGTCGGCTTGCTTGAGGACTTCAGACACGTGGAGTGCCTTGAGTTCGTTTAAGTGCATGGATTTACCTGCGTAGAACAACCCGCATGGGTTGGAGTAAAAAATCTGGGGGAGGAGAAAACCGAAATTTCAAACGTCTAGAAACCAAAGCCTGGAAGGATACGTCGCGGGGGATAAGCCGACGCAGGTGGCTTTTAAAGTTGCTGTCTTGAAACTGTGATGCATCCCTTGTGGGGAGCAACGTGGCCGATTATGACAGGAAATTAGACGTCAGGACGGTTTTGGAGACGCGTCCTGTTGGAGGCCGGGTTTTATCAGGCCAATTGTTGGTCAATGAAAGCCGTCAGTTGGGCTTTGCTCATGGCGCCCACTTTGGTTGCCGCCAATTGACCGTCTTTGAAGATCATCAGGGTAGGAATGCCGCGAATGCCATATTTGGCTGGAATGTCGCGGTTTTCGTCGACATTCATTTTGGTAATTTGCAATTTACCTTGGTAGGCGCCTGCGACATCGTCCAAAATAGGGGCAATCATTTTGCAAGGGCCACACCATTCAGCCCAAAAATCAACCACCACAGGCGTCGCTGACTTGATAACGTCGGCGTCAAATGTGGCATCAGAGGTGTGTTTGATCAAATCGCTGGCCATGGCCTTTTCCTTGTTTGAATGTGAATTGCAACGAACGTGCCTTTGTAAACTGTGCGTATTTTGACAGAAACCCATTAGCCGCTCAGCCAAGAGGGCGATCTTTTCTCATATTTTCCCCCTGCACACACCATGACTTCTCAGCACACCTCGCCATTGGCTTCATCCACACTGGACGTGGCCATCGTGGGTGGCGGTCCGGCTGGCCTCATGGCCGCCGAGCTGTTGTCGAGCTGGGGTCATGCCGTTCATGTGTTTGATGCCATGCCCTCCGTTGGCCGTAAATTTTTGTTGGCAGGGCGTGGTGGGCTTAACCTCACGCATTCAGAGCCCGCTGATTTGTTTTTAGGTCGTTACGGTGCGCATCATCTGCAGCTGGCGCCCGTCCTTCAAGCATGGGGTGCGCCAGAACTTCAGGCCTGGGCTCACGGCTTGGGCATTGACACGTTTGTAGGCACATCGGGCCGCGTCTTTCCCAAAGAGATGAAGGCTGCGCCTTTGTTGAGGGCTTGGTTGCACCGTTTGCGTCACCCTTCAACTGGGGTGCCGGTTCAATTTCACATGCGTCACAAATTGACTGGACTGTCGGCTGACAGCCCAGCCCAAACCGGCCCAATTTCCCTGAGCTTCGAGGTTCAGAGTTTGACCTCGGAGCATGCACAAAATCTGAAGCTGAGTGCCAAGTCCGTCATTTTGGCGATGGGCGGTGCAAGCTGGGCGCGCTTGGGATCGGATGGTGCATGGGTTCCATGGCTCCAATCTCTGGGCGTGCATGTCAATCCTTTGCAAGCTTCCAATTGCGGCTTTCATGTGGCAGGCCGCGTGGGGGCGGGTTGGACGTCGTTTTTTGAATCGCGCTTTGCGGGCCAAGCCCTCAAGTCTGTGGCCATCACGTGGCGCACACAAGCTGGACAGACATTGACACGCCAGGGCGAATTTGTGGCCACTGCTTACGGCATCGAAGGCAGTTTGGTTTACACCGCCTCGGCTGATTTGCGCGAACAAATTAAGGCCTTGGGCCATGCTGAACTTAAATTGGATTTGCTGCCAGATCGCTCTCTGACGCAGGTTAGCAAGGAGGTGTCACATCCGCGTGGCACACGAAGCTTGTCTTCGCACCTCAAAAGTCGATTGGGTTTAGAGGGGGTGAAAATGGCATTGCTCAATGAACTCCTGAGCCCTTTGCAACTTCGTGATCCTTTGAAGTTGGCAGAGGCCATCAAGGCTTTGCCGATCAGCCTGACAGCCACTCGACCGATCGACGAGGCCATCAGTTCTGCGGGAGGTGTGGCCTGGGATGCGATGCATGCTGGCCATGAAATCAAGGCTTTGCCGGGTGTGTTTTGTGCGGGAGAAATGCTCGATTGGGAAGCACCCACAGGCGGCTATTTGCTAACAGCCAGCATGGCCACTGGGGTGCATGCAGCTAAGGCGCTGCATGACAAAGTGAAAGGTGACGAGCCTTGACCCCGGCACTGGCTCCACAGTTAGGGCTGCTTGGTTCCCCACCTGACCCGGTTGGCCGCTTCACCATGCGGGAAGGCCCGTCGGGTGCTATTGTAAGACACCGATAGAATCAGCACATGTCTTATTTAGTACTTGCACGAAAATACCGTCCTCGTAACTTCACCGAAATGGTGGGGCAAGAGCACGTCGTGCAAGCTTTGACCAATGCCTTGATTCAGCAAAGGCTGCATCATGCTTATTTGTTCACTGGCACCCGGGGCGTTGGCAAAACCACGGTGTCGCGTATTTTGGCCAAATCCCTCAATTGCCAAGGCCTTGATGGCCAGGGTGGCATTACGGCAGAGCCGTGCGGTGTGTGCCAAGCTTGCCAAGACATTGATTCAGGTCGATTCGTCGATTACACCGAACTTGATGCCGCCTCCAACCGCGGTGTTGACGAAGTTCAAAGTTTGTTAGAGCAAGCGGTTTACAAGCCCGTGCAAGGACGCTTCAAAGTCTTCATGATTGACGAGGTACACATGCTCACCAACACGGCTTTCAATGCCATGTTGAAAACCTTGGAAGAGCCGCCTGAGTATTTGAAGTTTGTATTGGCCACCACCGATCCACAAAAAGTGCCCGTCACCGTGTTGTCACGCTGCTTGCAATTTAATTTGCGACCCATGGCGCCTGAAACGGTCTACGAGCATCTCACCAAGGTGTTGGTCCAAGAGAGTTTGCCGGCCGAACCGATGGCCCTCAAACTGTTGGCCCGAGCCGCTCGGGGCTCCATGCGCGATGCGCTCAGCTTGACGGATCAAGCCATTGCTTTTGGCAGTGGCCAATTGCAAGAAGTCTCGGTTCGATTGATGCTGGGCAGCGTTGATCAAAGCCATGTGTTGGGTTTGATTGATGCCTTGGCCCGTGCAGATGGCGCAGAGGTGGTGCGTATTTCAGAAACCTTGCGCATCAATGGTTTATCCGCCGCCTCTGCCCTAGAAGACATGTCTGTTGCGCTGCAGCGTATGGCGGTGTTGCAAGCGGTGCCCCAAGCCGCAGCAGAATCCGATGACCCAGATCACCTTGAAATGCTGCGGTTGTCGCAAGCCATGCCCGCAGATGAAACCCAACTCCTCTACAGCTTGTGTTTGCATGGTCGCGGCGAATTGGGCCTTGCCCCAGATGAGTACGCGGCATTGACCATGGTGCTGTTGCGCTTGTTGGCCTTCAAGCCTAAGCAGGCTTCAGTGGCTTCCGGCATTGCGCCATTGGCTCAAAAAAAAACTCTGACAACAGCACAGACGCCGCCGCTTGAAAACACTTCGCCCATTGAAGAGTCTCAAACCCTAACCCCTGCAAATTTGGCGCCCACACCGGCCCCCGAGTCAGAAGAGCCAAGGACGGCGGCACCCCGCCAAGTGCAAACCTTGCAGGTGAGGCAAGCCAGTGAGCCGACCGAAAGGACCACACCTCGCGCCTTGGTGACCACCGAAGAGGGTGACTTTTGGGTGCACACGGTTCGCAATTTGATCAGTTCAGAAGCCATCAATGCACTGGTCAGAGAGTTCGCTTTACAGTCCCAACTCATTGCACGCGATGCCGACCAATGGCACTTGAGAATTGAAAGTGAATCACTCAATCAAGGCGTTGCACGAGAGCGTTTGCAAACGGCCTTGCATGATGCAGGTCATTCCGTCAAATTGGTGGTTGAAATTGGTAAAGTATCCGATTCGCCCGCGCAAAGAAATGCTGTTGCTTTGGCAGAAAAACAAAAAGCAGCAGAAGACCTCATCCATTCAGACCCTCTGGTCCAAGCCATGGTCCAAGATTTTGGCGCCAAAATTGTGCCTGGCAGCATCAAACTTATCTCTTAATTGATCGAAGGAAAAACATGTTCAACAAAGGTCAGCTCGCAGGCTTGATGAAACAAGCACAAGCCATGCAAGACAATCTGAAAAAAGCCCAAGATGAATTGGCATTTGTCGAGGTGGAAGGTAGCTCCGGCAGCGGCATGGTCAAAGTGTTGATGACCTGCAAACATGCCGTGAAGCGCGTCACCATCGCCCCCAGTTTGTTGGCCGACGACAAAGACATGTTGGAAGATTTGGTTGCGGCAGCCTTCAACGATGCGGTGCGTCAAGCTGAAGAAGTTTCGCAACAAAAAATGGGCAAGCTCACGGCTGGCTTGCCGCCGGGCATGAAGTTACCCTTCTAATGAAGATTTTCAGACCATCATTTCAAACGCCTCAAAACGTCTCAAAACGCATCACACCATGCAAAAACCAACGCCGCATGCACTCGACGCGCTGATCCAAGCACTTCGTGTGTTGCCTGGGGTTGGCGCCAAGTCGGCCTCACGCATGGCGTTTCACATGATGCAGCACGAACGAGGCGGGGCGCTGCAATTGGCCAGGGCGTTGGCGCATGCATGCGATCACGTCAGGCACTGCACAACTTGCCATACCCTGACAGAATCCGAAATTTGTAGCATGTGCGCCGATCCAGAACGGGACCGTGCACAACTGTGCGTGGTCGAA
>VFQS010003936.1_pt1 | contig 11052 bp, 5 predicted proteins | sample 3512361 | NCBI WGS metagenome assembly VFQS01 (sample SAMN10412375, study PRJNA504923) | tailings metagenome | isolation source: Relicate 1 Philex TSF3 active mining | place: Philippines | reverse complement strand
TTAAAGAGGATCTCACCACCGATCAAATGGCGGAGCGCTTGAAGTATTCATCTTCGACAATCAAGCAGGACATCATCAAGATTTACGCCATATTTGGAGTTAACAATAGAAGTGCTGTTGTGGAGTTAGCAGAAAAGGCCGGGCTCTCTTAAAGCTCACTTTTCCATGGTGGATTTGCACCCGCACGCGAACAGGTAATCCCCGCCGCAGTAATCGCCCGCTCTAGAACCGAGTGCAAAACACTCTCATCCAACAAACCCGACAATCCATCATTCAAAACACCCTCAACCAAGACCGCACCAATGGTGTCGCCTGCACCCACCGTATCCACCAAATCAACAGAAGCTCCCGGCACAGACAAAACAAATCCCTCTCCAAACGCCCGCAGCCCCGCAGCTCCCAAAGTCACCACCACCAAAGAAACACCCGACTTCAACCAACGCTCCACCACATCCAATTCAGAGTCTGCATACAACCAACTCAAATCATCTTCACTTAACTTCACCACATCGGACACAGCGATCCAATCCTCAACCGCGGCCCGATAAAGAGAAACATCCCCCTCAATAGAGGGCCGCACATTTGGATCAAAGACCACCACAGAATCAGCTTCAGATACCCATTGAAATAAGGCTTTTGCCCCGGGCTGAACCAAGGTCGCCACCGAACCCACATGAATTACATCGACAGAATCCTTAGGCAACCACGAAGCTGAAAATGCAAAAGTCGCCGTTCCCTCTAACTCAAACTCATACCTAGCCACACCATTTTCATCAATCAATGGCCGCGCCAATGCGGTAGGCAAAGCAGAGCGATAAACCGAAGATAAATCCACACCACTTTCCAAAAGCTCGGTCTCAATCAAAGACCCATACTCATCTGAAGAAATCCCACCAACAAATACACTAGAAAAACCCAACCGAGCCAACGCCTTCGCGGTATTAGCGGGGCCTCCACCCACATGCGCAGTAGAGCTACCATCAACTGTAATCAAATCAATTAAGGCCTCACCTGCTACATATGCCCGCTTCATATTCAGAACTTAACGTTAAGTCGTTGTCCCAGTACAGAGGCAGCATCAAACCAGCGCTTGGTTTCTTCATCGCTAAGTGCTTTTTCGCCACCAGTAACAACATAGAGACCAGTAAACATCTCGCCATTGAATTGATAAAAAGCTAATAACTGACGGGCGCTAACTCCTTTGCCAATTTGAGCCCGCACCAAAACTCTTTGATTTTCATTTACCAGCACAGCATCACTTGCAGGCAAGTTAATAAATGAGTAATCAACAAAACTGCCATCACTTTCAACACCGCCCTTGTTTTTTACACAAGCGGCATAATTGGCTTTCAATTCCGCTAATGCAGCATCTGCAGCAGCCTTGTCCTTGTATTTCACAACCTCGCTGGACAAAAATGAATATGGAGACCCACTCTTAGTAACTGAGATTTGTCGGCGATACTCTCGACCCGATTCAGAGTTGTATTTGGCAGCGCATAGATCAAGACTTGGATCTTCTAGGGTAGTGCCTCGATACATAGGCAAAACCAACCATTCATCGGTAAAGTCTTCTGCATTAAAGCCAAATTTTGACATCTTGAGTTGAATAGGATCATCAAGAGAAGGGTCTTCGGGCCGTGCCTTTAGTGAAATCTCCTTCAGATTACTAAACCCAGTTTCAACTTTTGCTATACCAACTAAGGTGAAGTTTGAACCAGTAACTCTAATTAGCTTACTTTTAGCGCCAAGATCTATAGAGGCGCCTGTTCGGAGATTTCTCGATGATGACTGTTTAACCTTTGAGTGAAGTTTTCCCGACACCAAAATACTGGCTTCACCTTCTGCAACCATTACTTCAATACGACCTGAGGAAGTAAAAGAGGCGCTGCACTTAGTTATACAAGTCAATGAACCGATAGGTGAGCTGTTATTGGTTATCCATTTTCCGGTCTTTTTGGATTTAACTGCTGGAAGATATGTGGAAGTGAGCGCAAGATCTGCCGACACCCCATTTCCCAAACAATCAAAAGTGCGCAATTTTGCCTGAAAATTCGCATCTTTTTTGAACACAAACTCAGGACCAGATACCTGGCTGGTTGATTGCAGGACAAAACCCTCTTCGTTAACTAATTGCGTTAGGCAAAGATTGCTTCCGACATCCTTTATTTCACTAAAAGAAAGGCCCAGGGAATCCGAGTTAACTTTCGAAACTTGAATTCCAGTTCTTACGATTGGAACTCCACGATCTATAGTCACTTTAGCCGGGGCGGACCAATCACTTCTATTTCCCCAAACATCTATCGACCTAACCGACAGCTCATACTTACCTTCAGGTAGATCCCTTGTATAAATTGATTTCCTGGCCCTGAAAGGATCAAGATAGGTTGGTACTTGATTAAGGCCAGATTTCGTTTCAAGAGTTACTATCTTGCTGTCAATTCTGGCTTCAAATCCAGTAATTATTGATTCACCATCTTCATATCCGGCTTCTAGAATCTCAGCACCTGAAAAGCGCCAATTTGAAACTGGACTTAATCTTGGCGTCGGAGGTGCAGTCGTGTCTGCCTTACGAGATATTTTTAAAATGATTTTGTCAGAACTGCTTGCAGGCAATGCTTCGATTGAAACAGCTCCGGAGTAGAAGCTCATACTTTTGTTTGGCACTAATGTCATCGATCCGGAAGCTCGACCTGTTGCAGAGTATGCAAAATTATCGAGATTTAACATCCAATAATCTGTGCCCACTCCTAATCCAGGTTCAAATCCAATTTCATCCTCAGGATTGGGGCTATCAATAAATGCAGGCGAGGGAGGGTCAGTCCTATAAACCACCAATCCCGGGTTGTATGTGATTCCAGAAAGTGCACGCCTGTACTCAATCCAATATGTTGATTTTCCATCTCGGATAAAAACAGCTCGTGCCCCTCCAGATACATCAGAGGCATTTAGTTCTATGGATTCATTTAGCCAAGACTGCTTAACTTCCGATTCCTCAAGTAAGCCCATGCGCCACTGGTGGTAGGTGGATAAAGGGGATTTGTTATCAACATTTCCCATAATGTCGATACTGCCTCCGTATTCAACCGCCTTGCAGGTTCGGCTCCAAGACCCATCCTTTGCTCCGTTATCGCATCGCAATAAGTTTGAATGCCCGAGACCGAGCAAGTGTCCGACTTCATGTGCAATGACAAAGCTATTGTCAGTGTCATGTAAAACTAAACCGCCTGTGAATTTGCTTCCAGTTCCGATAGTGGCACGACCCAACCAGATGCAGTCGTTGTTCCTTGAAAGCACAACCACAGCTCTGTTGCTTGAGTCTTCAATTTTTAAAGTTTGATATACGGAGTTTCGAATATTTGAAATCAGAAGTGAGAACTGACTATCTTCACAGTCTATAGGCCGACCTAAAACTAAAGGATTCTGCAAGACCTCCCCAAGTTTGATGTCAACGGCGGAGTTTGCTGAACTACCCTGTAGAGCTGTTATCTGATTCCATGTTTCTCTAACTTCTCCTTGAATCGCATTTGCAACTTTGGATTTTGAAGCTGAAGGCGTCTTTGCCCCTTGCCAGGTTAGCTCTACGACATCAAGTATCAACTCTCGTGTTTGAAAAGCGGTTGCAGACGATAAAGATGCAAACATCAACAATAATGAAATAGCCAGCACAATCCATTTGCGAGGAAAATGAGAGATCTTGGCAATATTCATTTGAGTAATCTACTTCTTAATTATTGGAGCGATTCAGGATGCTCTCATAAAAAATCAGGTGATTCATCACAAACCCATCGACGGAAAATTTCTCCTTGCCAAGATTGCGGGAAACCTGCGACATCTTCATCCTCAATTTGGAGTCAGATGCCAGCTTTTCCACTTTAGACTCTAGGTCCTCAAGACTAGGGTCACACAGATAACCTGACTCTTCATTCATGATTAACTCTGATACCGAACCCACATCGGGGGCAAAAACCGGTATTCCGGCGCATTGAGCCTCTATCAAAGACAAGGGCATCCCCTCGCTTTGGCTCGTAGAGAGAAACAAATCCGCTGCCGCCAAAATACTGTCGCGATCTTGCCATCCCACCAGATGGAGATTGCTCGGAGCTCTTTGAGCCAATTCAGCCTTCAGTGGCCCATCTCCTGCCATAACAAAGATCTGGTGTGGCAATCCTTCGGCCAATTCGAGCACCCTCTCGGGTCGCTTAACATCTACAAAGCGACCAGACCACATGATGACAACCTGATCCTTACTAATTTCCCCTAAACCAAGATTCTTTAATGCCTCAGATTTGGAGGGTAATGCGCCGAGCTCTACCCCGGGTGCAATAACTGTTGATGGTCGATTGCGACCAATTCCTACTGCCTGCAATTCAGTCTTCACTCTGTTTCCGACAAACATATAGCCATCAGTTTTTCTCTGCAAAAACCTTTCAATCATGTTCATGATGCCAATCTCTATGCGTCCAAACTCGGGATCATGTAAATGATGACCGTGAAAGGTGTGAACACGAGATGGACCCTTTACCGGATTTACTCTAGAAATAAGCCCGCCCTTAAATGCATGAGAATGCACAACATCCGGCTTGAAGTCCTTCACAATTTCTTTAAAGTCTGAGATGGAGGAGAGGTCATTTGAAATATTTAAACTTCTATTTAGACTATCAATTCTCCTTATGTATGAATTTGAAATCCCAATACTTTCAGATTCTCCTGAAGCAACATTTCCAATTACCAACAAAACCTCTACGCCTTTTTTGCTCAGTCCCGGTAAAAGTGTGTTGAGATAGGTCGCAGTTCCTCCAGAGTTCATTCTGGAAATTACATGAAGGACCTTCATTTTTACTAGAGCTGAACAATCTGGGGATTGCCAGAATAGCTACCAGTGAAATCAAATACCTTGACGCCCTTATCGATTAGTTGATCTACAGGAAGAGCCTTCTGATAAGTCACAATCAAGGCAATGTCCCACTGTTCACCTATTTGTGATGGCGTCAAACCTCGCCATTCTTCTACCAGTGGATCTATCCATCCCACTGAATATCCCTTAGATTCCAAATGCTCCCAGACACGCTCAGCAGGGCTTTCCCTCGTATCGCTTATTTCTGACTTATAGGCAACGCCGAGAATTAGTACTTTAGGCTGCTCAAAACCTGATATTTCTATGGCCATATCGCACAATTTTTCCGCCTGCACTTTATTCATTTGAAATGCCAATTCAATAAACGAGCTGTTCAGATTTTTTGTTCTTGCAGCATACTGAAAGTACTGTGGATCGACCGGAATACAGTGCCCACCAATACCGGCACTGGGTTCGAATTTCATGAAGCCATATGGCTTTGTGGCTGCCGCACTGATCACCTCGCGGGTATCAATTCCGAGCTGTCTACAAATTAAATTAAACTCGTTTATAAAGGAAATGTTGACTTGCCTAAAGGTATTCTCAAGCAATTTTGCCGCCTCGGCAATTTCAGGCGTCGATACTAAATGAACTGATTTACAGAAACTTGCATAGAAATCTAAAATGAGATTCTTGGAAATCTCATCAACGCCTGAAACCACCCGTGGGACTTCTCTCAGAGAAATGCCATTTCCTGGACTGACCCGTTCTGGCGCAACTCCAAAAAATAGAGAATCAGAAATGTCGGAGCGATTCTCTTTGATTCTATTCTCAACAATCTCTCTCAAAGTACCAGGATAAGAGGTTGATTCGTTAACAATTAGAGTATTTTCCTGCAAATATCCCGACAATCCGCCGACGGCGCTTTCCAAAAACTTAAGATCTGGGTTTCCCATCTCATCAATTGGAGTAGGCACACAAATTACAACCACTCCAGATTCTCCAACGTGCTTAAAATCCGAACTAATTTTATATTTGTCTTCCTGAATTGCCTTCTCCAGCTCAGAACTAGAAACATTTTCAACTGGGCTATTTGCTGAACTTATTCGCTCAACTTTTTTTGAGTCTAAATCAACGCCAAAAACGCGATAACCACTATTGACCAAAGTCATCGCTAGCTCGAGACCCACATAGCCCTGGCCGATTACAGTTACGATTTTAGAGCGTTGCATGAATTTTTTACTCTTTAGCGATTTTCCAGCGTAGAAAGGAGCGTTTTTGCCTCATTTAGCTCTGGGCTTTCTGGGGCAATTGTCTTAATTCGATTTACACTGTCACGCAAGTTATCAATCATGTTTTGTGAAGCATAAACTTTCGCAAGCTGCAATTCAAGAACGTAATTGTTGGGATCTAAAGCTCTCAAATCTTCACGCACCTTCATTTCGTTCTTTGAGTCTCCCGCATTGCGATAGTAAGTTGCTAGCAATTCATTAGCCGCGACTTCGTCGGGATTTGCTTTGTACAGATTCTTTATTGCAGTTTCAATTTCAGAAAACATCTCTGAATTAAACATGTTCTCTAGTATTCGAGAGACTTTGCTTGGCTCCAATAATGTGTAGGAGCTCAATTTTGTATACTGCTCACGTACCCAATTCTTGTCATCTGGATTTTGTATCTGCAATGCAAAGATATTTTTGTAGGCAGAGTCTTCGCGTGCAATAAGCCCGATCGGAATCATGGAAACAAGCAAGGTAAAGGTAGCTAGGGCCCCAGTCCATTCAGGCAATCGCTTCACACTTGCGGACTGTTTTCCCTTTATTTGATCGGCAGGCCTACTTTCTACATCTTGTCTACTTGCACTCAGGATTATCGCTCCGAAGACCCAATTCAATACACCTAACCCGATAATCTCTATGGACAATAAAGATTGCGAAAAAACCAATATCCAAAGCAAGGCTATTCCACGTAATTGAAGCGAATCCGAACCCGCTCTATTTATGATTTGAAGTGACTTGATCAACACCAAAACTTGTAACACCATATAGAGTACAAATACAGCGATGCCGAAGGTTGCTCCTATCTGGGCAGGTGTCGAGTGGGCGTTGTCAGCATTCAATCCAACAGAGTATTGCTGTATGAAATCCTCTGTCCTAAACAGTCTAAATGCCTGATTATAGGAGTCCACTCCTACTCCATGAATTGGCGAATCAATCATCCCCTTGAAGCCAAAATATGCGTAATAACCGCGAAGCTTTAGTGTGTATTGCTCTAAAGAATTGCCTAGTGGTCCGAACCCAAGGAAAGATGCGAACAATGCTAATAGTGAAATGGACGCTATCAAAAGTGAAGTTATTGGAAAATATGAGGTAGTGACTCTTTCCCTAAGCTTCATATAAACGATTATTAGAACGCCTACGCCAATAACCACAATTCCCTGTATTGAACCAGTTGCCGCGGAAAGTAGACCTGTTGCAACTGACACAAAAAAGTAACTGATTCTTAAACCGCGCTTTCTAGATGGCATGAAAGTTAATAGATATACAAAGTAGATTGCAAAAATCGCTAAGGCAGCTGCTGAGAAATTGGGATTACCCAAGGTTCCGATAATTCGATTATATGGATTTGTCCATTGAATCGGATCAAGGTTTAGGAATTGCAGCAAACTATACAAAGTAAATATAAATGCGGTTATAGAAATTATTTTGTAGACAAAATCAAAATGAATTCTCGAAATTGCGGTTCGTATCAACATCAAGCAAATAGCAATGATTGAAAGATAGTAAAGAACTCCATTATTTCTCCCTGGAGAACCAAAAACTATTCTTACCCAATTTTCGCTTCCCAATATGCCACTGAAAAACATCGAAACTGCAATACTGGTGTATAGAGCAACAATGCCCCATTCGGCTTTGGATTGAATATCCTTTTCCCTCAGTTGACCTGTCGAGAAGAAAATTATTGTCGATGTAAAACTCAAAGCACTCACCGCTAAAAGTTTGGGCAGGTTTATCGGATCAGTTAACCCAGTCCAAATCAGCAAAATTGTCGCTGGGATTGAATAGATTGCAAACCTAAAGGACGGATTCAGATTTGCTTTGACCATATACCGATTTTACTAACCATTGTTCTCGCAAGACCCATCAACACCGTTAAAGCTGGACAAAAAGAAGCCGGGCCCGAATCCACAAAAGATTCAGGCCCGGCCTTGGCTTAATCTGAGATTAACTCAGCTTACGCACGTACCTTCTTAGCAATCTTGGCAACTGTGTTAGCCAAGGTTGTGATCTGTGCCTTTAGAGCAGCCATCAAAGTAGCTACCTGGGTAGCTAGTTCTTCAACAGCAGCTGTAGCAGCATCAGCAGCATCGCGTGCTTCTTCAGCAGCAACTGTTGCAGCATCCGCAGCTTCAGCAGCTAGGTTTGCAGCATCGGTTGCAGCGTTAGCAGCATCGATAGCTTCAGCAGCAGCATCAGCAGCGGCTTCAGCAGCTGCAGCAGCAGCGCTTGTACCCGCTGCGAATGTCACAGCAAGAGTTGCTGATGAGTTACCAGCAGCAAGTGTTGACTCAACAGGGGTTGATCCGACGAATCCTGCAGCTGATGTTGCATCAGTGCCGGTACTGGTCATTTCAACTTTGTATGATCCCGCTCCACCTGCAGAAGCAAATGATGTGCCGGTGAATGTGAATTCACCTGAAGCTCCAGTTGTGAATGTCTGTAGTGTCGCTCCACCACCAAACGCTGCAACGCCTGTTGCTGCGATGGAGAGTGTTGCACCTGAGACAGGGTTTCCATAACGATCAGTCACAGATACTGTGTAGTTTCCTGGCTCACCATTCGCTGTTGCAGTTGCTGGGCCAGTTAGTGTTACGAAACGTGCATCTGCAGTTGCGTTCTCTACCCAGAATGCTGCAGTTGCGGTAACTGCTCCGGAAGTGAAGGTAATTGTATTCGCACCGGTCTTATTTGAACCGACGACAAAGTAAACATCACCTAGAGAATTGCCATAAAGTGTTCTGGATGCAGACGCAGTGTTTGCAGCTCCAAGAATGTAAGCACCATTAGAGGCAGTTGCAGTTACTGCTGCACCTTCAAGTGCGCGAACGCGCAAGGTCAACATATCTGCACCTGAGGTGGACAACTGACGAGTGTTGTTGCGAGCAGTAACAACGTCAAATTCATCTGTTCCACTGTCGTAGATTCCTGTTGTAGGAACTGGAGATGAAACTCCAGATACTGACTGTGTCGCATTACCGGCTGAGTTGTAGAAGACGCTCAAGCTTGTTGGAGCTGGAGCAGTAGTTGCATAGGTAATGGTTGATGAAGCAGATGAAATTGCGGTTCCAGTTGTTGTGTGAGCAAATGTCACCGTATCTGTTCCGCCTGCAACTGCAAGTGCGTCAGTCAAGCTATACGATGCTTGGCCATTCGCATCAGTTACAAGTGAAGTGTAGGTACGTGTTGCAGATCCATTTGAGCCAGTTGTAGCAACTGATGGTGTTAGTACCACACCCGCTACTGGTGCTCCGAAACGATCTGTAACTGTAGCTACGAAGGTGTTAGCTGACTTAAGCGCAACGACTGCACCATTTAAGCTAACAGACATGCTATAGGCGGCAGAAGCTCTCCAGTTAACAACTTGGTCGGCTGGATTAGAGCTGAAGCCCGCTACAGCCATGCTGACAGAGGTACCATCAACTGGTGCATTACATGTAACTGTTAAGGACGCAATTCCGCTTGAATCAGCATAAACGGTTACTGCCGTCGCCGATTTGTGCGAGACGTCACCGGTGGAGCATGCGGTCCAAGTTGGAGTGAAGATAACTGCATTTCCAGCAGTTGCACCTGACGCAGTAAAGGTAACTGACTTAGTTGTCAATGGAACATCAAATGGAGTTGATGTTGTCAATACTGACAATCCTGTTGCTGAAACAGTAACAGTTCCAGTGCCTGCGACAGTATTTAGGATGGTTAGATCTGCTGTTGCTGTTTTGTCACCGAAGCGAACGCGAAGCTTGTCAGCTCCACCAGCAGCATCTGTTGTCGCAGTATCCAACCAAGAAGCGGCAGCTGTAATACCGTAGACGCCATTAACAGCAAGTTGTGCGTTTGCTGTAGCAGTAGCAGAAGCGGAGTAACCAAAGTCCGCTGCGGTTCCACCATCATTGACGGTAAGTGTGCCATTTCCATTAATAACAGCTCCATCCTCATCAATAATGTCAGCAAGGATTGTTGGAGCAGCTACGGTTCCAGCGGTGGTTTCGCTAATTACGCGACCGCCATTTGCATCTCTTAGAGTAGCTGTTAGGTATTTGGTCGCGCTGTATGCGGATAGTGCAGCTTCTCCAACCGCGTAATTTCCGGCAGCAGCTGCAGTTAAAGTAAATCCAGCACCAATTGGACTTGAAACGAAATTCACCTTAACGGTGGTGTCTTGAACAAGTAAAGAGCTGTTGCTGGCTGTTAAGCGTAGGCGAATTGAGTACTCGCCTTGATTAACTACGGAAGCGCCTTGTGCTGGAGTTACACGTAGGTAGAAGGAGTTGTCATATCCACCAGTTGTGGTTTCCAAGTAGGTGTCATCGCCATTTCCGAACTCGTATGAACCAGTCGTTGAAGTTTCAGCTGGAATAAACCCGTTTACGCTGCTAACAGAGTAAGGGTTTCCATATAAACCAGCTTCATTTGCAGGTGCAACACGAGAAAGTACCAAATCTGTTGCGTTGCTTGCCAAAGTTTTTGCAGTTGAAGCTGTTCCTGCTGGAACGGCAACAACAGATGCAGTGAGTGTTTCACCCAACTGCAGACCTTGATCTGTCTTAGTTGATCCGAAATTGCGTAGAGTGATCTTGAAAATCGCTCCATTTGCATTTCGTGAGTCATAGTCTGAGGCTGGTGTAATAACCGTTACAGAAGTAACTGGAACTGAGAAGGACGCTGTATCCGCTGCGTTAGCAGGTGAAACAGAACCCAAAAGTCCAAAGCCCAAAGCAGAAACTGCAACAAGCGCGACGCGCTTGAGAGTTGTCTTTGTAGACATTTGTTTCCTTTCAATAAAAGTCGATCCAAGGGCTTTCCCTGAATCGGCTTGGCTCAGAAGTGCCTTCTCATCAGATATGAGCGAGTTTGAAATCTGCTCATACGGCATGAGTGCTTCTTTCTGCGCCGCGTGATGCAATGCACGTGCTACTGCACCACATTCCCCACCGTGTATCCGGA
>VFQS010003934.1_pt1 | contig 11057 bp, 9 predicted proteins | sample 3512361 | NCBI WGS metagenome assembly VFQS01 (sample SAMN10412375, study PRJNA504923) | tailings metagenome | isolation source: Relicate 1 Philex TSF3 active mining | place: Philippines | reverse complement strand
TCCAGCAAGTCTTGACAGTTCGCAATGGCATTGCCACCGACGACGGCAAAAAAATCCAACAAGTACTGAAAGACAGCAAACTCAAAGTGCAAGCGTCCATTCAAGGTGACGCGGTTCGCGTCACTGGCGCCAAACGCGATGATTTACAAGCGGCCATGGCCCTTTTGAAGAAGGACATCACCGAAGTCCCCATCAGTTTCAACAACTTCCGTGACTGAAACAAAAAAGCGCCTAGGTTTACATCTAGGCGCTTTTTTCATGGCGCATCGGCACCAATTTCACCAGCTTAGGCGGCTTCTTTTTTGGCACCCAATTTGGATTCAGTGCCCGCTAACAAGCGATTCACATTGTCTCGGTGTCGCCACACCAAGAAGACCCCCATGAGGCACAACAAGCCCAGCATGGGTCCTTGCAAGGGCCACAAGATGTCGCCAGCCAAAGTGTAATAAACAGGCGCAAGAAGGGCGGCCATCAAAGCAGCCAAGGACGAGTACCTGAAGAACCAAGCCACAGCCATCCAGGTCAAGGCAACGGCCAAGCCCAGCAATGGATTGACGCCCATCAAAACACCCAGTGCTGTGGCAACGCCCTTACCACCTTGGAATCTGAAAAACACCGGGTACAAATGTCCCAAGAAAGCAGCAACACCTGCGGCCGCAGCTGTGCTCTCACCCAAGCCGAAAGCGGCACCATACTGCACCACCCCAAACACCGGCAACCAGCCTTTGAGCGCATCAAACAAAAGTGTGAAGATGGCGGCCTTCTTATTGCCAGAGCGCAGCACATTGGTGGCACCCGGGTTTTTGCTGCCATAAGAGCGCGGGTCAGACAGCCCCATGAAACGGCTCACGATGACAGCAAAACTCAACGAGCCCAGCAGATAAGCCAGGATCACCACACTGACAGGACTCAGCACAAGGTTCAACAAATTTTCAGACATGTGCTGATCTTAAACTTGATTGGACAGGAAACCGTACATCAAGTTGCAGGGTCACGGTGCACCAAGCGAATCGCATCAATCTCGGCCAATACTTCTGTAGACAATTGCGTACCCCAAACCTTCACGTCTTCTTCCAATTGCGCCACCGAAGTCACGCCAATGATGGTGCTGGCCACCGACCAACGTGTGTAACAAAAAGCCAAGGCCATTTGTGTCGGCGTCATGCCATGGTCACGCGCCAATTGGTTGTACAAGCGGGCTGCATCCAAGGTTGTTTGACGTGCCCAGCGTTGCTTGCGCATCGACTCGTATTTGGCCAAGCGTCCCATGGGAGCGCCTTCACCGTCCAGTCCTGTCTGATCGTATTTGCCTGTCAATGAGCCAAAGCCCAAAGGCGAGTAGGCCAACAAGGACACATTCAATTGGTGGCACGTTTCGTCCATCGCATTGTCAAAGGTTCGATTGACCAAGCAATAAGGATTTTGAACGGTTTGCACCCGAGGTAAACCATATTGCTCAGCCAAGCGGATGAACTCGTGGGTGCCGTAAGGCGTTTCGTTAGAGAGACCCACATGGCGCACTTTGCCTGCTTTGACCAACTTGGCCATAGCTTCCAATTGCGCATGCAGTGACGTTTCAATTTTGGCTTTGGTCTGATCAAAATACATCATGCCAAAAGCGGGCACATGGCGCTCAGGCCAATGAATTTGATAGAGATCGATCACGTCGGTTTTCAAACGTTTCAAACTGGCATCGCACGAATTCAAAATATCTTGTGGCGTCATGCCAGCGCCTTCACGAATCCAAGGCATACCACGTGAGGGGCCAGCCACTTTGGTGGCCAACACCACTTTTTGACGCACGCCAGGGTTGTTCGCAAACCAATTGCCCAAAATGCGCTCTGTTGAACCGCAGGTTTCTGCTTTTGCAGGCACCGAGTACATTTCGGCTGTGTCTAGGAAGTTGACACCCAACTCCAAAGACCGATTCAATATTTGATGCGCTTCTTTTTCAGCGACTTGTTCTCCAAAGGTCATGGTGCCCAAGCAAATAGGCGTCACTTGCAGATCGGATACACCTAGTGTGATTTTGTTCATCTTGATTCAAAACTTTTGAAAATTGGATGGCTGTAAGTGTAAAACTTATTTATCACTGACGCGCCCTCTCCTCTTCTTGCAAACGCAAGAAGCGTCGCTGGACCTTGCCAGTCGTGGTCATGGGCAATTGGTCAATGAACTCTATTTCCTTGGGATATTCGTAAGGTGCCAACAGTCCTCGAACATGACGTTGCAAATCTTCAATGAGCGTCTTTTCAAATGTTTGAACGTTGCGCGCTGCAGCTTTTTGAGCCACATAGTCTGGCGACAGCACCACATAGGCCTTGACCAATGCACCGCGATCCGCATCGGGCTTCGGCACCACAGCCGCATTCACCACGGCGGGATGCTTCACCAAACAGTTTTCAATTTCACCGGGACCAATGCGATAACCCGCAGCTTTGAACATGTCATCCGTGCGGCCTTGGTACCACAGGTACCCCTCTTCATCTTGAATGGCCACATCACCTGTGCGACACCAGTTCCCTGTGTATTTGGCCTGTGTTGAAACAGGATTTTTCCAATACCCCAAAAAGAAAACAGGGTCGAGATGGCCGTGACGATCAAATCGGTTCACAGCCACTTCACCGGCCTCGCCAGGTTTGCAAATCTGACCTTGTTCGTCAATCACCGCTACTTGATGGCCAGGATAGCCACGTCCCATGCTGCCAGGTTTGGAGGGCCAAAATACTTGGCAATTGCCCACCACGTAGTTGATTTCGGTCTGACCGAACATCTCATTGACGACCACACCCAATTCGTCTCGGCAATAAGCGAATACTGCATCACCCACGGCCTCCCCTGCACTCATCAAGCCCTTCAGTTTCAAATTGAAATGTTTGCGCGGATGGGCTTGCGCTTTCATCATCGCCTTCAATGCCGTCGGAAACAAAAAGCTGTGGGTAATGCCATGTGCATGCAAAATTTCAAAAGCAATTTCTGGACTAAAGCGCCCCTGATAGGCCACGATGGGCCGTCCAAAATAAAGTGATGGCAGCAAGGCATCCATCAAGCCACCCGTCCAAGCCCAATCGGCAGGAGACCAAAACACAGCGTCAGAGCCCGTTGGCAAATCACCCTGAAAGGTAGCCCTTGCAGGCTCAAAACCAAACCAATTTTGGCTGCACACAAATCCCGTCAAATTACCGATCAAGGCCCTGTGCGGTATCAGGGCGCCTTTGGGGTTGCCCGTCGTGCCACTGGTGTAAATCAAAATGGCGGGGTCATCAGCTCGCGTGCTAACCGGTTTGAAGCGATGCTTGGCTAACGCATGAGACTTAGCCATGCGCAAGGCGCTGGGTACTTCCAAAATGTTTGACAGCGCTGGACACACTGTCTTCAAAGCCTGCAAGACAGGTGCAGACGCCTCATCACACAAGGCCACTGCGGCGCCACTGTCCTCGACCCGAAAGGCCAAAGCATCCGGCCCAAACAACATCGACAAAGGCATGGCCACAGCCCCCATTTGCAACACGGCCATGTATGAGACCGCTGTTTCAAATCGCTGCGGCATCACGATGGCCACACGGTCGCCTCGTTTGACACCCAAAGTTTTCAGTTGATGGCTGAGCACATTGGCGGCGGTCTGCAACTGTGCAAAAGTCCAGACCATGGGCGTCTTTCCATCTGGCTGATGCGCCAAAATAGCCGTTGCGTGTTGGTGCTGTGGTGATCGAGCCCATCGGCCACAGCACACCTCGGCCATGTTGAACTTGTCGGGCACGTGCCAAGCGAATTGGCGATGAACCCTCTCGTAAGCGTCGTTCCGGTGACTGACACGCATTCCCTGCCTCCTTATGATCTCGCAGTATGTACCAAGTTAAACGCCACTCTACTAGCCATTTCGTCTCATTGCGAGGGCACCACTACCATGTCCGCGAATGGGGCAATCCGCAGTCTTCTTTGCCCCCCGTGGTCTTGGCCCACGGTTGGATGGATGTCGCTGCGTCCTGGCAATTCATGGTGGAGTCATTGACAGAGACCTTTTTCAACAATCGGCGCATCTTGGCAGCCGATTGGCGTGGCTATGGCTTGACCACAGGCCCCGCCACCGACAGTTACTGGCTGCCTGACTACCTTGGTGATCTCGATGCCCTGCTTCGTCAGTTGTGTCCAGACCAGCCCATCGATTTGGTGGGTCACAGCATGGGTGGCAATGTGGTCATGATGTATGCCGGCGCGAGGCCAGATCGCATTCGCCGTCTGGTGAACCTAGAAGGCTTTGGCATGGCCGCCACCCGACCCTCCCAAGCACCCGGGCGATTGGGTCAATGGCTGGACGAGCTTCATGCCCTTGAAAAAGGTGATCTGAACCTCAAACCCTACCCTGATGCGGCTGCCGTGGCGCAGCGGCTCATGAAGACCAATCAGCGATTGTCACAAGACAAAGCCGACTGGCTGGCCCAGCATTGGGCCAAAGCAGACGACCAAGGACAATGGCGAATTTTGGGCGATGCAGCCCACAAAGTGGTCAACCCGTACCTCTACAGGGTTGACGAGGTACTGGAAATCTACAAACGCATCAGCGCGCCAACGCTGGTGGTCGAGGCCTCCGACGACTCCCTTTCACAATGGTGGAAAGGCAAATTCACGCTCGAAGAGTTCCACGAACGCCTGAAATCGGTGGCCAATTTGAAAACGGCCACCCTGCAAGATGCAGGACACATGCTGCACCACGACCAAGCAGAGGCCCTGGCGCAGCTCCTTGAAGATTTTTTGGCCTGATTTAGCTCGCAAGGTGCCTCTAGGCATGAGAAAATCTCATCTTTAATAGATTCGGACGTACCCTCTCATGGAAGCAGAACACATCAATCAAATTGGCGCGAAACTGGCCGATCTGGCCGCCCGCACCGAAGATTTACGGAGGTATCTTTGACTACGATGCCAAATCTGAACGCTTAAGAACCGTTAACGCATCGCTCGAAGATCCCACAGTCTGGAACGACCCCAAAAAAGCCCAAGAACTGGGCAAAGAAAAAAAAGCTCTGGACGGTGTCGTCGTCACACTGAACACCCTCACCTCCGAGCTGTCAGACAACACCGAGTTGTTTGACATGAGCAAAGAGGAAGGCGATGAAGCCGGCTTGCTCACCATTGAAGTTGAAGCCAACAAGCTGTCCGCCATTGTGGAGCAGCTAGAGTTCCGCCGCATGTTCAACAACGAAGCCGACTCTTGCAATGCCTTTGTGGACATTCAAGCTGGCGCCGGCGGCACCGAAGCTTGCGACTGGGCCAGCATGTTGATGCGCCAGTACTTGAAATATGCCGAGCGCAAAGGCTTCAAAATAACGGTCGAGGACGAATCTCCAGGTGACGTGGCCGGCATCAAAGGTGCCACCCTCAAGTTCGAAGGTGATTACGCATTTGGTTTGCTACGCACAGAAACCGGCGTCCACCGATTGGTTCGCAAATCGCCCTTTGATTCGTCGGGTGGCCGACACACCAGCTTTGCCAGTATTTTTGTGTACCCCGAAGTAGACGATTCCATCGAGATTGACATCAACCCCGCCGATGTTCGAACCGACACCTTCCGTGCCAGCGGCGCGGGGGGGCAGCACATTAACAAGACCGACTCTGCCGTGCGTTTGACGCACATTCCCACCGGCATCGTGGTGCAGTGCCAGGACGGCCGAAGCCAACACAGCAACCGTGATGTGGCATGGAAACGCCTGCGCTCACGCCTGTACGACTTTGAAATGCGCAAACGCATGGAAGCACAGCAAAAGCTAGAAGACACCAAGACCGATGTGGGCTGGGGTCACCAAATTCGCAGCTATGTGCTAGACCAAAGTCGCATCAAAGATTTACGCACCAACGTTGAAATGTCCAACACGCAAAAAGTATTGGATGGCGACTTGGATGCGTTCATTGAAGCCTCGCTCAAACAAGGTGTGTGACACATCTGGCCTTGCCAGTTTGTCCACCTTACCCCTGGAGATTTTTTGTGATGCTTGAAGAACAAACAAAAGTCATTCGCCGTGTTGATTACACAGCACCTGCGTTTTGGATCGACACCGTCGATCTGACCTTTGACTTAGACCCTGTCAAAACACGCGTACTGAACAAAATGCGGATGCGTCGCAACCCCGACGTTGCAGCTCAAGCTTTGCGCTTGGATGGCGAGGATTTGAACTTGGCGCGTGTCATGGTGAATGGCGGCGGTACCTCGTTCAAAATGGACGGCAACCAACTGGTGCTCGAAAATTTACCTGAAGGCAACGAGGCTTTCGATTTGGAAATTTTCACCACGTGCAACCCTTCCAAAAACACACAATTGTCGGGTCTGTATGTCAGCAACGAGTCTTTCTTCACGCAATGTGAAGCCGAAGGATTCCGCCGTATCACTTACTTTTTAGACCGTCCCGATGTGATGGCCAGCTACACCGTCACTTTGCGTGCGGATGCTCAACAGTATCCCGTGCTCTTGTCAAACGGTAATTTGATGGAACAAGGCAAGTTGGAAGACGGTCGTCACTTTGCCAAGTGGGCCGACCCTCACAAAAAGCCCTGCTATTTGTTTGCTTTGGTTGCGGGCAAGTTGGTGGCACGCGAGCAGCGCATTGTGTCGCGCTCTGGCAAAGAGCATTTGCTACAAGTGTTCGTGCGCCCCGGCGACTTGGACAAAACAGAACACGCCATGAATTCCCTGATGGCCAGCGTGGCTTGGGACGAAGCACGTTTTGGTTTGCCACTCGATCTTGAGCGCTTCATGATTGTGGCCACCAGCGACTTCAACATGGGCGCGATGGAAAACAAGGGCCTGAACATTTTCAACACGAAATATGTTCTGGCCAACCCGGCCACCGCAACCGATGCCGACTATGCCGGCATTGAAAGTGTGGTGGGTCACGAGTACTTCCACAACTGGACCGGTAATCGCATCACCTGCCAAGACTGGTTCCAGTTGTCACTCAAAGAAGGACTCACCGTTTTCCGAGATCAAGAGTTCAGCCAGGACATGGCCGGCATCGCCAGTGCACGCGCAGTCAAGCGCATTGAAGATGTGCGGGTGCTGCGCACCGTTCAATTTCCTGAAGACGCTGGCCCCATGGCGCACCCCGTAAGGCCCGATGCCTACGTCGAAATCAATAACTTCTACACCGTCACCATCTATGAAAAAGGTGCCGAAGTGGTTCGCATGATGCAAACGCTCCTCAGCGCACCCGGTGATGAAGAAGGCAAACAAGGTTTTGCCAAGGGCATGAAGTTGTATTTTGAGCGTCACGATGGCCAAGCAGTGACGTGCGACGATTTTGCGCAAGCCATTGCAGACGCCAATCCGAACTCGCCTTTGGCGCAACAGCTGACCCAATTCAAACGCTGGTACAGCCAGGCCGGAACACCGCGTGTTCAAGCCACCTGCGTCTACAACAGCGAAGCCAAAACCTTCACCTTGACACTGTCGCAAAGCTGCGCTGCAACGCCAGATCAAGCCGTCAAAGAGCCTTTTGTGATTCCAGTCACCGTGGGTCTGCTGAGCGAGACAGGCCAAGCTTTCAAGGTTCAATTGCAAGGTGAACCTGCTGCTGGCAACCCAAGCAAAACGTTGGTACTGAATGCAGCATCTCAAACCTTTGTGTTTGAAAACATCGACAGTGCACCTACACCCTCCCTGCTGCGTAATTTCAGCGCACCTGTGAATTTAGACTGCGCGCTGTCCGACACCCAATGGCTTACCTTGTTGGCCCATGATCCAGATGCATTCAACCGCTGGGAAGCGGGTCAACGCTTAGCAGTTCAGGCTGCTTTGCGCTTTATCAGGGGTGGCGGCAATCTACAAACCGAAAATGTATTGGGCAACGACTACATCGATGCCATGCGTACAGTGCTCCATCACAACGATTTAGATTCAGCTTTCAAAGAATTGGTCTTGACCTTGCCATCAGAAACTTATATTTCTGAACAACTTGAATCGGTCGATCCGCAGCGTGTCCATGCAGTGCGCGAAGCCATGAAATTACAACTGGCCACCAATTTGCAGTCCGATTGGGAAACTTGCTACGAAAAGAATCGAGTCCTTGGCGCTTACTCGCCCGATGCCCTTTCAAGCGGCAAACGCTCGCTCAATGGCATGGCCCTCAGCATGTTGTGCTTGGCTGCCCAGCATCAGGAAACAGTCGCATGGCCAAACAAAGCCTTGCAGGCCTTCAACGATGCACACAACATGACCGATCGCTTCAACGCTTTGTCTGCACTGGTGGCCTGCGGTCACCCACTGGCAGCCACAGCTTTGGCGCAATTCCATGCCTTGTTTAAAAATGAAGATTTGGTCATCGACAAATGGTTCGCATTGCAAGCCAGTACGCCAGATCGGGGCGGTCACATTCTGCCTATCGTGCGTCAACTCATGCAGCATCCCGATTTCAATTTGCGCAACCCCAACAGGGCCCGCAGCTTGATTTTCAGTTATTGCAGCGCCAACCCAGGAGGCTTTCACCGAACCGATGCCGCGGGCTATGTGTTTTGGAGCGAGCGCGTGCTCGAGTTAGATGCCATCAACCCACAAGTGGCTGCTAGGCTGGCACGTGCCATGGACCGTTGGCGAAAATTGGCAGAGCCCTACCGCCAAGCTGCCAAAACGGCCATTGAGCGTGTTGCTGCCAAATCAGACCTGAGCAACGATGTACGCGAAGTCGTGACGCGCGCCTTGGCCGAATAAACGCAAATTAATCTGGAAGCATTTTCATGTCTCACAAAATTTCACTCTCTCGCTATTTGGTGGAGCAACAGCGCAGCAAAGGCAACATTCCCTCCCAATTGCGCTTGTTGTTGGAAGTGGTGGCGCGGGCTTGTAAAAGCATCAGCCACGCGGTTAACAAGGGCGCACTAGGCGGTGTCTTGGGCAGTGCTGAACTCGAAAATGTGCAAGGTGAAATTCAAAAGAAATTGGACATCATTGCCAACGAAGTACTGATTGAAGCCAATGAATGGGGTGGCCATTTGGCCGCCATGGCGTCAGAGGAAATGGAAACCATCCACTTGGTACCCAACCGCTACCCCCAAGGTGAATACTTGCTGCTGTTTGACCCATTGGATGGTTCAAGCAACATCGATGTTAATGTGAGCATCGGAACCATTTTCAGTGTTCTCAAAAAACCTGAAGACCAGCACGCCATCAGTGAGCAAGACTTTCTTCAACAGGGCCACCAGCAAGTTGCAGCAGGCTACTGTGTTTATGGGCCTCAAACCACTTTGGTTCTCACCGTTGGTGATGGCGTAGCCATGTTCACATTAGACCGCGAACAAGGCTCCTTCGTGTTGACGCAAGAGAATGTCCGCGTTCCAGAAGACACCAAAGAATTTGCCATCAACATGAGCAACATGCGTCATTGGGACGCGCCCGTCAAACGATATGTCGACGAATGCTTGCAGGGCAAAGAAGGTGTTCGCGGCAAAGATTTCAACATGCGTTGGATTGCTAGCATGGTGGCTGACGTGCATCGCATTCTCACCCGCGGTGGTATTTTCATGTACCCATGGGACAAACGCGAGCCCCACAAGGCTGGTAAGTTGCGCCTTATGTATGAGGCCAACCCCATGAGCTGGCTGATTGAACAAGCCGGCGGCGCTTCGACCAATGGCCGCGAAAGAATTTTAGACCTCAAACCACAACAACTTCATGAGCGTGTCAGTGTGATCCTAGGCTCTAAGAATGAGGTGGAACGCGTAACACGCTATCACCTTGAAAACTGACGATTGAACCCACAATGCAACAAGTGCGGGTCAACCATCTCAAGCAACTCTTGCGTACACTTTTGTTGACGACCTTGATGGCATGCGCATCCAAAGTCATTCAAGCTCAAAACATTCAAGCCGTCAAATCGATCCAGCAAATCGAAATTTCAAGGTACATGGGAACTTGGTATGAAATCGCCAAGCTTCCCAATTGGTTCCAACGCAAATGTGTTCGCAACACCCAAGCCACCTATCGATTGATCAGACCTCAACAGATCGAGGTTCTCAACCAATGCGTCACGGCCGAAGATGAACTTATCCAAGCCGTTGGCATGGCAAGACCTCGCACCAATGGTTTGCCAGCACAACTTGAAGTGAGATTTGCACCGAGCTGGTTGGGCTGGCTACCCTTTACCTGGGGCGATTATTGGGTGCTGGATCTTGACAGTGATTACCAAGTGGCCGCCGTAGGCGATCCCTCGCGCAGTTATCTCTGGATCTTGTCACGTTCGCCTCAAATGTCGCCCAACGCATACGCAGCCTTAACCTCAAGATTGGCACTGATGGGTTTTGACATCAACCGACTCGAAAAAACAACTCAAAACTGAACTTTCTAGTCGAGATGCGATAGCATTCGCAAAGTGGTATGGACTTGCAATGGATTGCAAGAACATGACATTTAACAGCGAGCAAATTAGGAGGTCCCATGAAAAATCATTTCACTTTTACCTTGGTTGCATCATGCTTGGCGTTGCTGAGCGCCGGCACTGTCTTGGCCCAGGCCGCCGACCCTGCCGTTAAAAAGTCTGACTCTGGTATTTGTCACGACAAATCCAGTGCCAGCTACGGCGCCACTAAAAAGTTTGAAGCATTTGCCAACATGGACGCATGCCTGAAAAGTGGAGGCCGCGCGCCAGCCAATGCGGCGGCTGAGGTTGTCGTGAAAAAATCTGACAGCGGCATCTGCCACGACAAGAGCAGCGCCAGCTTCGAAAAAACCCAAAAGTTCACTCCCTTCAAGACGCTGGACGAATGCGTCAAGAGTGGTGGTACCTTGCCTAAGAAATAAATCAAGTTTGAAAAAACTGCTGCATTGAAGCCTGCAGCAGTTTGTTTGACTTATTTAATCTTCAAATAGATTCTTCAATCAAAGGCATTGCTGAGAGTGTTTCAGTACCTTGTGCGGCTTGAGTTGTTTGATTGCCAAACGCCACAGCTCTGAATATTTCGCGCAACATTTTCTTCTCTTGCAACGTGAGCGCTCTTGTTAATCGGTGTCGCATGCGAAGCAGCAGTTGACGATCGACTTCTTGCGGAATTCCGCGGTTAATGTGAAGTTCATCTCG
>VFQS010003932.1_pt1 | contig 11059 bp, 7 predicted proteins | sample 3512361 | NCBI WGS metagenome assembly VFQS01 (sample SAMN10412375, study PRJNA504923) | tailings metagenome | isolation source: Relicate 1 Philex TSF3 active mining | place: Philippines | reverse complement strand
TCTCGCGGACATCGGGGGCACGAACGCGCGCCTCGCCGTCAGCGAGGGCCCCGGCCACGTCGCTTTCGAGCACGCCTATGGCACGCAAGCCCTCAGTTCCCTGGACGAGGCGTTGGCGGACTTCGTGTCGAAGCTGTCCGCGCCCTGGTGCCTTGCCGCGTGCCGGGGGGCGCGCATCGCAGCGGCTGGTCCGGTCGAAAACGACACGGTCAAGCTGACGAATGCAAGCTGGCATGTCCGCGGCCGGGACGTTTCGGAACGTCTCGGTGGCGTATCGACCGTGTTGCTCAACGACCTGGAGGCGGTCGCGGCGCTACTGCCGCATCTTCATCCGACCGAGGTGCGTTTGATCGGCGATGCGCCGCTGTCACCCGAAAGATCGCACGCCGTTGCCATCAACGTCGGCACCGGTCTCGGCGCGGCCGCCCTCGTCAACTCGCGCTCGGGGCAACGGGTACCGGTCGGGGGCGAACCCGGGCACTTCACGTTCGCCGTGGCGGATGTTGCCGACGCACCGCTTCTCGGACACGCGGCGACGTTCGAGGACTTCCTCTCGGGGCGCGGCATCGGCCATCTCTACGACGTCGTTGCCGGGCTGGAAAAAGACGCGGGAACCGTTCCGGCGGTACCGCGTGGCTCGAGCGCCGAGGCCGTGTTCGCGGCCGCTGGCACGGACCCGATCGCCGCGCAGTGCGTGCGCCATGTGAGCCGGATGCTCGGGAGGTTCGCGGGCGACCTCGTGCTTGCCACAGCCGCGTGGGACGGCGCGTTCCTGTGCGGTAGCGTCGTAGGCGGATGGGCCGCCCTTTGCGATGCGGAGGAATTCCGAGCGGCCTTCGAGGCCAAGGGCGCGATGCGCGCTCGCATGCGTAGCGTTCCATCGGCGATCATACTGGCGCGCGAGCCGGCCCTTCTCGGACTCAGCCATCTCGCCGAAGATGCATGAGCGCGGAAAATGGCGAGGGGCGCCACAGCGGACGCCCCACGGCCGAGATTTCTGCTCGCAAGCGCGTGCGAGACGTCCCGATCACTCCTGGATCTCTTCGAGATAGAGCGTCAACTCGAAGATCAGCGCCCGTGACATGATCGGATCCACGTGGTCACGGAACACCTCGCCCCATGCCGGCATATCGGTGTTGCCGTGCGCTTCGATATTGCCGCCGTCGCGGATCATGCGGGCGATCTTGCTGAAGGGGAAATTGCCGTTGTTCCGCTTTTTGATCTGCGTGAGATCGGCCGGTGGCTTCTTCAGCGACTTGGCAAGCGCCCCGGTGCCCTTTCCGTCGAGGCCGTGGCACACCGAGCAATAGCGAATGAACTCCTCCGCGCCGGAGATGTCGGCATCGTCCGCGATGAAGGATGTTTCATTCTCGCCTTGCTGGCCCTTGTTCTCCGCCTCGGAAGCCGGGACGGCCGGCTTCCCCTTCTCGGCCGCCGCTGGCGGCGCGGCAGCCGGCGTGTCGCCCGCCTTCCCGGGCGTCTGAGCCCAGGCGGCGCCACCGATGGCTCCGCAAAGCAGAGCCGACAGGAGGAGCGTTCCAATTCGCTTCATATCAATCATCCCTCTCATCTCGAGGATCCGGATTTCTGCTCTTCACGTACGAGGCGACTAGCGACGGCGGATCGGCACGCACCGATTGCCCTGCCGTACCGTCCCTCCCGGGCAACCCACCGGTCGTGGTGGGGGGCGGACCACCGGCGGACGCCGCGGCGGCGGACGCACGACAGGAGGCCTTGGAGGCGGGCGCACTACTGGCGGACGCGGCGGAGGCCGGACCACGGGCGGACGCGGTGGTGGTGGACGCACCACCGGCGGACGGGGGGGCGGCGGACGCACCACCGGCGGACGCGGAGGCGGAGGCCGGACCACCGGCGGGCGTGGAGGCGGCGGACGTACCACCGGCGGGCGTGGAGGCGGAGGCCGGACCACGGGCGGCCGCGGCGGTGGCGGGCGCACCACCGGGGGCTTCGGAGGCGGAGGCCGGACGATCGGCACGCAGTGATTGCCTTGACGCACCGTTCCTGGTCGGCAAACCACCGGCGGCGGTGGCGTCACGCCCGGAACGCACCGGTTCCCGATCCGGCGCTGGCCGGGAGGACACGGCTGCACGACGGGACCCCCGACGCACCGGTTGCCGACGCGATGCTGGCCCGGCGGGCAAACCACCGGCGGCGGTGGCGTCACGCCCGGAACGCACCGGTTCCCGATCCGGCGCTGGCCGGGAGGACACGGCTGCACGACGGGACCACCGACGCACCGGTTGCCGACGCGATGCTGGCCCGGCGGGCACGGATGCACGCCCGGTGTTGCGACACATTGCGTGCCGATCCGACGGGTACCCGGCGGACAGGGGCCGATCGGGCCGTGAACCGGGACGCATCGGCTACCCACGCGTTGTGTGCCTTGCGGGCACGGCGGCGCCGCAACCTGCACGCACCGCCCATTGCGCATGACTTGTCCTGGCGGACAATGCCCGGGGCTGACCACGCAGCGACCGTTGCGGAGTTGCTGGCCGGGCGGGCAGATGTGCGTTGCCGGAATGCACCGTCCGTTCACGAAGCGCTGGCCTGGCGGGCAATGGCCGCCCGGCATGACGCATTTTCCGTGGCGCAGCACCATCGGCGGGCGGCACTGCTGCACGGAGATGCAGCCGCCACCGCGTGCCGTCGTACCCGGCGGACAGACACAGTGACCGCCCCGGGCGATCATCGGCGGACGACACGTCGGCGTGGTGACACACTTACCGTGCACGGGCATGGCGCCATTCGGACACACGCAACGGCCACCATGCGACACGAGCGGCGGACGACAGACCACGATCGGCGTGCAGCGGCCGTGGTGTGGCGGATGTCCGTTCGGACACACGCAGGTGCCACCACGGTTGACCAAAGGTGGACGGCAGATCGTCACCGGCTCGCAGCGGCCATGGTGCAGACGCGTACCTTCCGGGCAAACGCAGCGGCCGTGACGCAGCACAAGCGGGGGTCTGCAGCCTGCCGGCTCGCTGAAGCAGCGGCCGTGGTGTGGCAGCGTCCCGTTGGGGCATACGCAGATGCCATGCCGGCGTACGAGCGGCGGCGGGCACCGAGGTGGAACCTTGATGATTTCGATGATGGGGTCGCAGCGGCCATGATGGCGCCACGTACCGGGCGGGCACGGCGGTGGGAGCGGGATCAGCGTCTCGACCGGCGTGAAGATCGGCGGTGGTTCCGGGCCGATCAAAGTGACGGGTTGCCTCGGCGGCGGGCAAAGAACCTTGAAGTCCCACACAGTGCTCGGTGTGCCTTCGCAGTTCGGGTTCACCTCGACACGGACCGTGCGCGAACCAGGAGGAACGCTGAACGGCTGTGTGCCCGTACCTGAGACGCATTGGGTGTCGTGCACCAGGACGCCGTCGACGAAGACGCGCATCTGGTCCTTCACCGAGACCATGTTCCACTCGAAGGTGGCTTGGCCGTCGCGGTTGCCGAGATCGATCTCGATGGCTTCCGGCGCGTCGCCGCCTTGCTGCACCGTGTCGTTGCACTGCGCCGTGCGGGTACCGTCGATCGGCGGGACCGGGGGCTGCGGAGGCGCCGTCGTGACGGGAGGCACGGGTGGCGGGGGCGGCGGCGGAGGTGGCAGAACCTCCACGCTATGGCAGGCGCGATCGTTGAGCGGATTGGCGTCGCCCGACAAGCCCGCGTCTTCCGGGAATAGAGCGTCGCGCAGGGTGTCGGTGATCGCGCCATCGACGTCGAGACCGAAGTCCGTCTGATAGGCCGTGATGGCGGCTTCCGTCTGCGCATCGAAGACGCCGTCGATGGGGCCTGGATCGTAGCCCAGCGCGCCGAGGCGCCGCTCGATGGCCAGAACGACGTCGGCGGAATCGTCGGGACCGAGCGGAGCCCAGACGTCCTCGATGCAGTTCTCCACCGTGCCGACCATATCCGGCGGCAGAATGACGTCCATGGTCAGATTGACGAACTGGCCAGGCGCGAGGGTTACGGTGTCGTGTGCACAATTCACACTGTCGCCAGCCTGCGTACACGCCCACTCGGGCTGTGGGCTGAAGTTGGCGAGCGTGGCCCCGGGCGGCAGCGTGTCCGTCTCGAAGAGCGGGCCATTCCACGTGGCCACGCCGACGTTAGCGACGGTGATCGTGAACGTGCAGACGTCGCCGGCGATACAGGTGGCGGGACCGGTCTTGCGCTTCTCCAAATCGGGTTGCGGCGGGGGCTCGGTCGGCGTTTCCCCCGTCACGACCGTCACGGTGGGCGGGGCCACGGGCGGAGGAGCGGGCGGCGTCAGGACCTCGGCACCGGCACAGGTCTGGTATATGGCCACGTCGCCGATTTTCGTGGCGTCGTCGCGCGTCAACTCGGACATGATGGGCTGGCCCGCTCCATCGAGATTCTGGTCCGAGTCGATCATGTAGGACTGCCGCGGGCCCGCGGGCGGATAGGCGTCACCGCCGACCGTGACCAGGGTCACCTCGGGCAGCACGTCGGCCAGAACGGCTTCGGGTCCACCCTGGAGGCCGCTGACCTGCGAGCCGTCCGAACGCTTGTTGGCGGCCGGATTGAAACAGGGGCCGGAGGGCGAGCACAGCCAGCCTCCCGTCAACCAGACGGATTGATCGGGCGCGTTGAGATCGATCTGAGCCGAGCGGTCGTAGCCGTAGCCGAAATCGGCACCCCCCGCGCTGTTGGCGCGGATGCGCGGCGGTTTCAGCCCGCGACGATCGAAGTAGCCGACGTCGTAACGGCCGGCGAGTGTCCAACTGTCGTCCGCCTCGGCGTTATAGCGGAGTACGCGGGCGGCGAAGGGATCCGCAAAGGGATGGTTGGCGCCCAGGCCAAGGTTACGCAAGCCGCCGCGCTCGGACATCAACATCGACTTCGCCGGACCGCATCGCGGGAACGTGATGTCGGAAACGGGATGGCTGGCGCCATTGCGCGCGATGTCGGCAGGGTCGGTGAAGAATTCCGGCAACGTCATCTCGCGGGTGACGCGGGACGGATCGAAGTTTCCGTCCTCAGTCAGCGCGACAGACCAGAGCGAATTGCGCCTCTCGTCCTCGGAGGCATCGGCAAAGCCGGTGCTGCCCAGCGCCACGCTACTCCATGCCGCGTAGTAGACTCGGACTTCGCCAGTGGCCTCGTCGCGCCGGACGCCGATGCCCCAGATGCGGCGACGGAAGTCCGCGACGTTCCAGCACGCCGGCGTTGCCGCGAAGGCCCCCGTCGGGCAATCCGCGATGCGGGCGCGGCTGGCCGTATCGAAAGGCACTTGAGGCAGGGCCGAAGTTGCCGCCTTCTCCGTATCGAAAAACGTGCCACGGCCTTGCACGCCGTGATCGAAGCGACCCAGATCGCTACCGTCGGCGACGCTGATGCGGTGGATCATGCCGGTCTCGAGATCCGTGACCAGCAACTGATCGTGCCATGGATCGTAGGCGATGTTACCTAGGGCGGCGCCGGTGTTCTCACGCCCATCGAGAAGCACATTTGCGAAGACGGTCGGCTTGTAATCGTTCTCCGCGCTCAGCTTGTATATGGTGCCGGGGCCGCCGTCCTCGCCCCACATGCCGGGCATCCAGTCGCCGTTGTCGGCCGTGCGATGGAGACCGAAGGCAGCGGTCGCCGTCACGTAGATGTTGGGCGGGTTCGCGTTGTCGAGCGCGACGCCGAAGACCTGGCCGACCTCACGGGCCTTTATGAAGGCGCGCTGTGGCTCGTTGAGCCAATGCTGCCCCTGGGCGGGCTGTCCGGGCTTGCGGACGTCGACGATGCTGCCGACGATGCCCTCGACATCGATCTCCGGAGAGGATCCCGAGGTGACACCCGAGAACCGGGTCACGAATGCCTCACCGGGCTGCATACCCGTCGACCGAGCATCCTGTGCGAACGCCGAAAGTTCCAGGAGGAGGACCAGTAAGAAAAACAGCGCGCCAGCAAACCTCGACAGTCGTCGCGCAGTTTTCGTCATATTCGGGCTCCCCGGATCACGATTGCGCATTTTCCCCGCTCTCTCCCGCCGTCGAAAGATCCGACAACGAGAAAGTGTGCAGGTTGGATGCGGACGTACCGATAATTAGAGTACGGCGGTTGGCCCAACGGCCTTGATCGAAGTCAACACGAGCAATTCTGCTTTCATATTTTGCCATCCGGCCGAATGCTCAGGTTGCCTGCCCCCCCCCCGATGGCCGAGCGTCACGGCTTGCCGTCGTCGGGCGTTTCGCGCAGATTGCCGCGGTCGCCGCAGCACCGGCAAGAAGGCTTCCCCGCATGACATGGCTCGTACTGCTCGCACTCGGTGTCGTCGCGGGCACGGTGGGAGGAGTGGTGGGTTTCGGGGGATCGACGATCCTTCTGCCTGCACTCGTGCTCGTTTTCGGCCCGAGGGAAGCCGTGCCGATCATGGGCCTTGCCGGGCTACTCGCGAACCTCGCGCGCGTGACCACGTGGTGGCACGCCATAGATTGGCGCGCGGCTGCGGTCTACTCGCTCACCGGTGTGCCTTCGGTGGCACTCGGCGCGCGGCTTTTTCTGGCCCTCGATGCCCGAATGATCGAGGGGCTGCTCGGCGTCTTCATGATCGCGATGGTGCCCGTGCGGCGCTGGCTGATGGCCCGGCAATTCACGATCGGGCTCGGCGGGCTGGCACTGGCGGGAATCGTCGTAGGCTTCCTGACGGGTATGGTTGCCTCTACAGGGCCGATCAGCACGCCCTTTTTTCTGGCCTTCGGGCTCGTCAAGGGTGCTTACGTAGCGACGGAAGCGCTCGGCTCCCTCTCTGTCTTCTCCACGAAATCTCTGGTATTTCAGCGTTTCGGAGCGATAGGCGCGGAAACGGCGATCAAGGGCGCGATCATAGGGGCGGCAATGATGGTCGGGTCCGGGTTCGCCAAGCGCATCGTGGAGCGACTGGAAGCGCGGCAGTTCGGCGCCATCATGGACGCGGTGATGCTGCTTGCGGGCGTTTCGATGCTGGCCGCAGTCTGGGCATGAGACGCGCGATCCAAAGTGCGGGGCCGGCACCACAGCCGTGTTTCACCAGCAACCGCACGGAAAGCGATCATTAACCCTTTCCGGTTACCGTTTTTACCTCGAAACGACCCGGAAAATGCCATGTTGCCGGGTGATCGTGTGGCTTCCCAAGGTTCGAAGCGTACTGCGTAGACGGGGGTCGAACGTCATGCTTCTTTTTCGGGCGCGCGCCTTCGGCGCAAGCCAGCGCGCCGCATGCTTCTTGCTGGCCGCAACCACCTTCTGCGGCGCTACCGGATCGTCGGCCTGGGCCTCGGACGCTGCCGAGCGGCAGGGGGACATCTCCTCAGATGGCGCAGTCGTCGTCGCAGCAGCTGCGAGCGAGGCCGGCAAATCGCACGCACATGGCGCTCAAGCAACCAATCGCATCCCGACACGGTTCGTGATCGGCCTCGAGCACGAGACGAAATTCCAGGTATTCGCGCTCCGCAACCCAAATCGCGTCATCGTCGATCTGCCAGACGTCAAGGTTCGTCTGCCGCGTCAGGCCGACGGCAAGGCCATGGGGCTCGTGAGCGGCTTTCGTGGCGGCTTGGCGTCGGCTGGCAAGATGCGCGTCGTGATCGACGTGACCTACCCCGTGGTGGTGGACGACGCCCGCATCGAGCATGATCGGCAGGGCAAAGCGACCAACCTCGTGCTCGACATCGTGCCCTTCGACGCCGTCAAGCGCACGAACCGTCAGCCCTTCGCGTCGGCGACGATGGCCAAGGCGGGCCTGAAATCCATCCAACCGCCGTTGCCCCGCCCGGCCGAACGCCCCGAGCACCGAGCCGCGCGCGCCTACAAGCCCGTCATCGTGCTCGATCCTGGCCATGGCGGACATGACAGCGGTGCCGTGCGCAACGGTACGGTCGAGAAAGAAGTGGTGCTGCTGTTTGCCCAGACACTCCGCAAGAAGCTCACCGATGCGGGTCGCTATAAAGTTCTCATGACGCGCGACCGGGACACGTTCATCCCGCTCGACGAGCGCCGGGATTTCGCAGAGCGCCACAAGGCCGCGCTGTTCATCGCAATCCATGCGGACTATGCGGGGTCCAGCGCGCGGGGCGCCACGATCTACTCACTGCGCGAATCCGTCGCCGACAGCCTCAAACGCACCGCGAAAGGCGAAGTGGTGCGTAGCGTGCTGAAGGATCACGAGATCAGGGCCCTGCCGAGTGGCGAGGCCGACAAAGGCGCCGTACAGGGCATTCTCGCCGACCTCGCGCAGTCCGAAGTGCAGATGACCAGTACGCGAACGAGCGTCTTCGCCCGATCGGTCATCGAGTACATGGGCAACACGACGAACATGATGGACAACCCCGATCGCAGTGCCGCCTTCCGCGTGCTCAAGACCGCCAAGGTGCCTGCCGTGCTCATCGAACTCGCCTACGTGTCGAACAAGCAGGATGCGGCGCAGCTCAAATCGGAAAGCTGGCGCAAGAAAGTGTCGGACTCGATCGCCACGGCGGTGGACAACTACTTCGCCCACCAGATCGCGCGCATCCCGATGTGATTGGCCTGATGGGGCGTCAGGTGCCGGCGTGCCCGGGCTGCGTGGCGATCACGGAGGGCCGCGCGCGCAAGCGATCCGCCCAGGCCTTCAGCGCCGGCCGGCCCGCCTCCAGGTCCGCCATCCCCGCATGGCGGGCAAAATCGATACCGGCCAGCAGCAACATCTGCGCGATCGTGAAGGGTCCCCGCATCGCCGGAGCGGCGATCTCGCGTTCCCAGAAATCGGCAAGGCGCTGCGCCCGATCCAGCTCATGCTGCATGATGCCTGGCGAACGCTCGGTTTCGGGGCGGCGCGTTTCGCGCACGTAGACGGAGATGCCGTCGGTCATGCTGCGGGCATACGCCTCGAGCCGGCCGTAGCTCCAGTCGTCGCATTCGAGTGCTGGGCAGAACCCGGGATTACCGTAGAGCCTGTCGAGGTAGGTGCAGATGAGTTGGCTGTCCTCGATGCCGCGTCCGTCATCGAGCAACAGGAACGGTACGCGGCCCGACGGGTTTATGGCGTAGTAGGGACTGCCGGGCGTGCGGGTCTTCGCCTCGATCTGCTCGACCACGCCATCGAGACCCTTCTCGACGAGGAGCGTGCGCACGACACGGGCATAGGGCGAGGTTCTCGTGTAATAGAGCTTCATGGCGGTTCTCTCCTGATCGGGACATCCTTAGCCCATGCGCCTTGCCGATATCGACATTCTCATCATCCCCGGCTGGACGAACTCCGGTCCCGACCACTGGCAATCGCGGTGGGAGCGCAACATCCGCTCTGCGCGCCGGATCGAGCAGGCCGATTGGGACACGCCGATCTGCAGGGATTGGGAGGAGCGCATCGTTGCCGAAGCAACGGCGGCGCGCCGCCCGACGGTGCTTGTCGCCCACAGTTGCGGCGTGACGGCCGTCGTGCGCGCTGCCCCCCGCCTTGTGGGAACCAAAGTGGTCGGCGCATTCCTGGTCGCGCCATCCGATGTCGCGGGACAGGATCTCTGGATCGCAAAGGAGGGAGGATTCGCCGAGCTCCCCGAGGAGCCGTTGCCGTTCCCCTCGAAGCTGATCGGATCCTCCACCGATCCCTATTGCTCGGTCGAGCGGGCGCAGGAGCTGGGACTTGCCTGGGGTTCCGACGTGTCGATCATCGCCGACGCTGGACATATCAACACCGCCTCAGGCCATGGGCCATGGCCGGAGGGGTTGTTGTCGTTCGGGATCTTCCTGAAACGCCTCGGATAACCCGTTGCGTCAGGCCTTGCCGCCCTCGATATCCGAGACGGCCTTGGCCAGGAACTCGTTCATCTGTCGGCGGATGTCGGCGTCGGAGATCTGCAGGCCCTTGTCAGCCAAGTCTTGGGCGACTTTGCGAAAAACGTCGTCGTCGCCCTTCTCGACGAGATCCGCCTTGCGAACCTCCTTGATGTAGGCGTCGAGTGCATCGCCCGTCAGACCGAGCTTCGCACCGACCCACTCGCCCAGCATGCGATTGCGACGCGCTTCCGCCTTGAACTTAAGATCTTGATCATGCGCGAATTTCTTTTCAAAGCCCTTCTCACGTTCATCGAAGGTCGTCATGATCGTCTCCACCTCTGCGCGTATTGCACTTTGTCATTCGCGGATCCCGGGAATTGCCCCGAGGAACCGAAAGCTCGTCCAACGCATACTCCCGTGACCTGATCGAAATCAATCGAGCATACGATCAGCTGCTATACCGAAGTCTTCCGGCGACCAGATTGTTTCCGGAGGGCCAATCGGCTAATCTCCCCCACGAAAGAGCCAGCCGTCCGCCGGCGCCCGGTCATGCCATGTTTTGGTGAAAACATGCCGCGATTTCAAGGGTGGCCGACCAACGAGTCCCGATTGGCCCACTACGAGTTGAATCCGCGAGATCAAGGACGCTGAAAAATGAACAGGCGGCGCCGTATTTACGAGGGCAAGGCGAAGGTCCTCTACGAAGGGCCGGAGCCCGGTACGCTCATCCAGCACTTCAAGGATGATGCGACGGCCTTCAACAACAAGAAGCATGCCCTGATAGACGGCAAGGGCGTGCTGAACAACCGCATCTCCGAGTACATCTTCCAGCGGCTCGGTGAAATCGGCGTGCCGACGCACTTCATCAAGCGGCTGAACATGCGCGAGCAGCTCATCCGCGAGGTCGAGATCATTCCGCTCGAGGTCGTCGTGCGGAACGTGGCGGCGGGCTCGCTATCGCAGCGGCTCGGCATCGAGGAAGGTGCCGCGTTGCCGCGCTCGATCATCGAGTTCTACTACAAGAACGACAAGCTCGGAGACCCTATGGTTTCCGAAGAGCACATCACCGCGTTCGGCTGGGCCACGCCGCAGGAGATCGACGACGTCATGAGCCTCGCGCTCAGGATCAACGATTTCCTCGTCGGCCTGTTTCTTGGCATCGGCATCCGCCTCGTGGACTTCAAGGTGGAATTCGGTCGCCTGTGGGAGTCCAACGAGCAGATGCGGATCGTCTTGGCGGACGAGATCAGCCCGGACTGCTGCCGCCTCTGGGATGCGACGTCCGGTGACAAGATGG
>VFQS010003930.1_pt1 | contig 11063 bp, 6 predicted proteins | sample 3512361 | NCBI WGS metagenome assembly VFQS01 (sample SAMN10412375, study PRJNA504923) | tailings metagenome | isolation source: Relicate 1 Philex TSF3 active mining | place: Philippines | reverse complement strand
CTTGGATGCGCATCATCAACTCGGGATCGATGGCTTCCAAGCCCTTCATGATGGACGCTTCCAAAGCTGTCTTGGTAGAGTTCATGATTTGCGCTGCAGCCTTGATACCGCCGAAGCTGGAAGACTTCGAGCTGGTGTTGGTAGAGAACTGCAACTTCATGATGGACTCAAGTTCTTGCATGGCCGATGGCTGAACCGTTTCTAAGCTGGCCACACGTTGAATAATTTCAGGTCGCGTGTCGTCGGGCAAGAAGTTCAAAACGTCGGCTGCCACTTGGTGATCTAGCACTGACAAAATGATGGCGGTCACTTGAGGGTGCTCTGTTTTGATCATGTCGGCAATCGAGCGTGCGTCCATCCATTGCAAAATTTCCAAACCTTTGGTGCTTTGGCCAGGCAAGATGCGGCCCAACACAGACGCTGCTTTGTCGTCGCCCAAGGCGCGCTTGAACACCTTTTCAACATAGTCGGTGGTGCCCAAGCCCAAGCTCGATTGCTTTTTGATGGTGGCTACAAAGTCGTCCAAGATTTCGTTCACCGCCTCTTGCGATACGTCGGACACCGCCACCATGGCGCCCCCCAAAGCTTGTACTTCGCTGGGGTTTAAAAACTTGATAATTTCAGAGGCTTGCTGCTCGCCAAGCAGCAACATCAAGACGGCTGCGCGTTGTGCGCCGCTGATGTTGGACATTTCGGAGCGCAGTTTTTCTGCGGCTTCGGCTTCTGCTGCCGACAATTGCGGTTCTTTTTCTGCCATGGTCGTTCCTTAGGAAATTCGAATCATCTTCTTCAACACGCTGGCCACACGCGAGGTGTCTTCTGCTACGATCATGCGCACCAAAGCTACTTTGTCGTCGTAGGTGTTGGCCGTGTCCAGCATCTCCATGGAAATGCTGGATTTCTTGGGCTTGAGTTTGGCCTTGATGTCTTCCAAGGTTTCGCCTTCGCCCAACTGAATGGCGCTCATGTCTTCTGGTGACAACTCGCCATCGGCCAGCGCAAGCTTGGCAGCAGCTGCGGCAGCTTCTGCAGCGGCAGCTTCAGCCGCCAATTCCTCGGGCGTTTTGAGCAAGCCCAACATGCGCAGCACCGCAGGACGAATGACCAGCATCAAGAAAGCCAAGAACATCACACCCAACAAACCACTCTTGATGTAGGTTTGCATGGACTCGTCTTTGTACCAAGGAATGCTGAGGTCGTAAACAACTTCAGGTTCAAACTTGGCTTGCACCACAGTGACCACGTCGCCACGCTTTTCATCAAAGCCCACTACACCGCGAACCAATTCTTGCATGCGGGTAATTTCTTCTTCGGTGTAGGGGTTGGGGGTTGCAGGTCCGACTACGCCTTTGTCGTCTTTGGCGCCAGGTGTTGGCGCACGCTCGTTGATCAAAACGGCCACACTCAAACGCTCTACTGTACCTGTTGCATTTTTCACATGGCGCACAGAACGATCGAGTTCAAAGTTGCGTGTACTGCGCGCTGTTGTGCTGGTCGTTCCTGGTCCACTACCGGCTGTAGTAGAAGCAGCCGAGTTAGTGGTAGCAGATGGTGCAGGTGGCGGTGTATTGGACAAAGACCCCGGTACGCCTGCAGCTTCTTGCGCAGAATTTTTGTCTTCACTCAGCGCCTCTGAACGTGTCTTGGGACCCTTGTCACGTGTGTCAAAGTCTTCGGTGGTCACTTCAGTCTGTGTGAAGTCCAAAGCCATGTTCACTTGCGAGCGAACATTGTTGTCGCCCACAATGGGAGACAAGATTTGCATCACGCGCTGACGATACACATCTTCCATTTTTTGCTTGTGCTGGCTTTGTGCCGAGGTCAAACCCAATGCTGCAGCCGTGCTGGAATCGGTAATCAGCTTGCCTTGGTTGTCTACCACTGCCACGTTTTCTGGGGTCATCAAAGGTACGCTTGAAGCCACCAAATGAACCAAAGCTTGCACTTGGTTCTGCGACACAGAGCGGCCTGCGTAAGGCGTGATGACGACGGACGCTTTGGGTGGTGTGCGGTCACGCACAAACACCGATTGTTTGGGCATGGCCAAGTGCACGCGCGCTTGTTGAATGCTGTCAATTTGCATGATGGTGCGCGCCAACTCTTGCTCCATGGCCGAGGTGTAACGCACTTGTTCCATGAACTGGCTGGTGGTCATGGCCGATTGGTCTTTCAACGACTCCATGCCCAGGTTGCCTGTTTTGGGAATGCCTTTGGAGGCCAAGAAAATACGCGCTTCGTGGTACTTGTTGGAAGGCACCGTAATTTGACCCGACGCTGGGTCCAGCACAGGTTTGAACTCGCTGGCCTTCAATGCTTCCATGGCGGTTTGCTGATCGGCCTCGCTCATGTTGACCATGAGGGGGCGGTAGCTGGGCATGTTGATCCAGAAGTACAAAATGGCAAACAACAAAACGGCCAAAGCCATCAAGACGATGGGCATGGCCTTTTTGACGCTGGGCTGCTGCAACATTTGCTGAACCCCAGCAAATGGGCCCGTTGCAAAATTGCCGCCGTTCATGCCATTGCCACCGGCTTGCTGGTTAACGTCCATGCCCGGTGTGAAAGTGGCCAATGAGCCTCCACCATTGGCATTGGCATTGCCCGTAGTGGCCAGGGCATTGCTGCTTGCGTTGCCGGTTGCTAAACCTGGCTGAAAAGGAGCGAGTGTGGTAGTTGCCATGTTGCGAATCTCTTTGTCGTATCTTTAGGTGCGGCTAGACAGTTTGTAAACGTTCAGGGCTTTAAACAGGCATGTTCAAAATGTCTTCGTAGGCCTTCAGCACTTTGTTGCGCACCTGCAAGGTGGCTTCAAAGCTCAAGGACGATTTCTGCATGGCCAGTACCACGTCGGTCAGGGGCACACCCTCGCCGCGTTCGTAAGCTGCTGTGATTTTGGTGGCGGCCATTTGGTTGCTGTTGACTTTTTCAACCGTTTGACGAACCAAGTCGCCAAAGTCTCCAGGGCCTTGAGTTTTTTGTGAACCATTCAGCCCATTCAGGCCGCCTACCTTGTTGCCATCGTCGTCCATGCCGCCAGCGGCTTGAGACTGATAAGAGCGCAGGGTTTGCAACATCGATTGAATGTTGCTGTGTGAGTTGATTTTGTCGACCATGTGAGTTCCCCTTAAGCGGCCCAAGCCATGTTGCCGTTTTCAGCCTTGAGCTTGGCCAGCTTGTAACGCAATGTGCGTGGGCTGATGCCCAGCTTGGCAGCCGCTTCCATGCGGCTGTCGGGGGTTTGTATGGCTGTCAAAATCATTTGAAGTTCGCTGCTCTTCACAGCCTCTTGCAAGTTGGAAGCTATGACTGTGTTGTCTTCTGCTGCACTGGTGTCCGGATAGCGCAACGCTTCTGTCGGCATACCTACTGAAGAATTGCCAACAGTTAAAGAAGAAGGTGTTGCGGTGAGGGTGTCCGAGTTGGTGGCGGCAGTAGACAGCTCATGCGACAGTTGCAATTGCATGTCGGCTGCATCGTCAAACATCAGGTGATGAACTTCAATGTGTTGGTTGGCGCACAACACCACGGCGCGTTGCACCACATTTTCCAATTCACGCACATTGCCTGGCCATGGGTAGGCAATCAGTTGCGCTTGCGCTTCTTCACTCAAGGTGAACTCGGCAGCATTAGGGGCATGGCGCAACAGCAAGCTGGCCACCAAAGGCAAGATGTCGCCTTTGCGTTCACGCAGAGGCGGTACGCGCAGCTTGAAGGTGCTGATGCGGAAATACAAATCTTCACGGAATTGACGGTCGGCAATGGCTGCACGCAAATCTTTGTTGGTGGCCGCAATGATGCGAACGTCTACTGCCACTTGGCGCTCAGAGCCCAAGCGTGTTAGCAAACGTTCTTGTAAAACGCGCAACAGCTTGGCTTGCAAGTGCAAAGGCATTTCGCCAATTTCGTCTAAGAACAAAGTGCCACCTTGCGCTTGTTCAAACAAACCTTTGAATTCTTTTTGTGCTCCCGTAAAGGCGCCTTTTTCGTGGCCAAACAGCATGTCGTCAATGAGTTGCTCGGGCAAGGCCGCGCAGTTAAGACCCACAAAAGGACCGCGCGCACGCTTGGAAGACTCGTGCAACACACGCGCCAAAATTTCTTTACCCGCACCTGTAGGGCCTTCAATGAGGGCTGTTACGTTGGCCTGCGCCACACGCTGTGCCAAGGCCAGCAAATGACGGCTAACAGGGTCGACGTACACCACGCTTTTTTGAGGTGTGGCTGCTGCAACCACTTCAACTGGCGGCGCCATGCGCGCTACCATGGATGCCGCCGAAGAAGACAAACGCAAAGCTTGAATGGCCTGGTGTGCCATTTGCCAGGAGGTGGCAGACCAATCGTCTGTGGCCAACACATGCGCGGCGCCTTGGCGCATGGCTTGCACAGCCAGCTCTAAGTGGCGACGGTCTACGCGGCAAACCATGGGCACAGAAATACCAGTGCGCAGCATGAGTGCATGGCAGCTTTTGAGCAAATCTAAGGTGGTGTCGTGCCGAATAACCAGGGCCATGGTTTGGCCGTGGCTTAAAGCCGATTGCAGTTCGTCCAGTGTGTTGATGCAGCGAATGGACAGGCCGGACGCTGTAAGTTGGGCGTGCTCAGGCGCGTTTAGGGGCTGGACGGGGTCTAGCCACAGTACTTGTTGCGCGGTATGTAAAGAGCTCATTGCTTTCTGGTGCCTCATGTGCATAGGAATGCATGAGTAGTAGCAATGGTCGTGCCATGTTAAATTGAATACTTAAGAGTTCAATAAAGACGGGTGTTTGTCAATTAACCGACAGCACTTGGCTGTGAATGCGCATGCGAAAGCCAGCACTCGAAACCCCGTAGGGTTTCAGGCGCTAGCGTTTCTGCAATTCGCTAAGGTTTAGCCTTGTAACAGTTTGAGAACTGTCTGCTGCGATGTATTGGCTTGTGCCAGCACCGCAGTGGCGGCTTGCTGCATGATTTGCGTGCGGGCCAGTTCTGTGGAGGCCTGTGCGTAATCGGCATCTTCAATTTGACTGCGTGATGCTTCAGAGTTCATGACCACGTTGGTCAGATTGTCTATCACGTGTTCTAAACGATTCATGACTGCGCCCATGGTGGCGCGAGTTGCTGCAATTCGGTCTAGTGATTTGTTGACGTTCATGATGACATCATTGGCCGAATTGACAGTTAACAAATTCGTTGGTGCCCTGTCGCTGGTAATTGGACCTGTGATGTCACCATTTTTACCGAAGTCTGCCAAATCAATTGAAATGAGTTGGTTGGCTGCAGGACCTACTTGGAAGTTGAGTCGGCCGATGTTCTTAGCATTGATGGTTTTAGCTTCAAAACCCAGTGCCGTGAAATTGGCGTAAGTTGGATCCGCTGCTGGTGCACTCGCAGATGCATACGCTTTAGCGCCAGGTTTTACTGTAAATGTTGAATTTGAGTTTAAGGTAACCGTACCATAAACTGTAGATGCAGCAACAGTAGAGCCAGGCGTTGATACGGTTGCCGTTGCAGCAACAACACCGTTCACTGCCAGATCGGTTACGTTTGTATTAGCGACTGTAGATAGTGCAGTGACTGTGCCTGTTGAAGTTGAAGCGCCTGTTGTAAAGCCGGCAGTAAATGTGCCTGTGAACTTACCAAAGTTAGCGGCCAGTGGATTTGCCAAAGTTACAGCTGCAGCTGTAGCACCTGATGAAATATTAGAGAATGCGGCTGCAACTTCGTTTGCGGTCATGTTGACACGCGCAGTAAATGTCAGACCATTTACGGTAACAAAGTCATTCGGATTCATTGACTTGAATGTAATTACATTCTTTTCTGTTCCATCAACGCCTTGCGTGATGGCGCCCAAAGTAACAAGTGCACCATTGGTTCCAGTTGGCGCCAGATCAGTAACGTTTGTCGTAGCTGTACTGGAAGTAAATGTAACAACTGCGCCACCTGCAGCACCTGTTGTATAGCCTGTAAGATTGCCAGAAACGGTGTAATCTTGGTTTGCACCACCTGCTCCGGCAGCGATCGCTGCACCGGCTGCTTTACTTGCGAAAGCTGTAGCCAAATTAGCCCCACTAACTCCTCCTGCGCCAGCAGTAATAGTGACACCTGCAAGCGTAAATGTTTGCCCAGAAGTCAAGGCTGGGAACGTTACAGCAACACTTTCAGTTGTACCGGCATTTCCCTCAGTTTTAACAATCGTTGGGATAGTGTCGCTGCTGATAATGTTGCCAACGTTTCCTTTGCTGGTTGCCGTGGCTGTTACTTGGTTACTTGTAGCACTACCAGTTGTAAAGCCTTCTGCAAAAGTGCCACTAAAAGTACCTTTTGTTACTGCATTAGGATTAGCCGCAGACACTGCAAGCGAAGACATTCCGGATTTCAAATTAGAAAATGCAGCAGCAAGTTCTGAATTTGTAGTGGAACCGGTAGATGTGAAGGTTAATCCATTGAGCGTAAAGCCCTGACCTGCAGTAAGTGCTGGAAACGTAATTGTGCTGGTTTCATTTGCACCAAATGAACTTGCGGCAGAACCAGCAACCCCTGTCACACCAAGAGGATTGGAAGGAGGCGTTGTATCCAAGCCCAAACCAAAGTCAGAACCTTGAACTGAGGTGGAGTCGTACCAGACGGACAAGTTCCTACCGTCAGGAGTAGACAATGTTAAGCCGCCTGTACCACTGTCGCCTGCAACCACACCATGAACGGCAGAGCCTGCATTGATACTTTCCATCACATATTGGCGACGTTGGCTGAGGGTATGGCTCGCAGACAAACTCAATGATACTTTTTCACCATTGACATACAAATCGGTTTGGTTAGAAGTATTTCCAACTGTGGTTTTGGTCGCTGCTATGGTAGCTGCTCCTGCCACAGCGCTAACTCCAGTCACGCCTACCTGCGAATTGATGGCTGCAGCAATGGCAATGGCACTACCCGCGTTGGTGCTACCAGATGCGATGGTATTACTTTTGGGATCAGTCGCTGCAATGGATGCAGGTATGGCAAAAGATCCCTTGTCTGTTTGTATCTCTAAATCACCTGTCTCCAGTGATTTACCTGTGCCTGTAGAGATTACGCCAGCGCGAATTGCAGTCGAAGTTGTAGGTGTGCCTACAGGTGTTCCTGCCTTACCGTTCAGGATGGGAAATCCGTTCCACTCGTGCATTTCTGAAACACGAATGATCTCTTGTTTCAGTTGCTGAAACTCTTGGTCGAGGTAGCTTCGCTGGTCTGAAGAATATGTTGAGTTGGCTGCCTGCACAGCCAATTCACTCATGCGCTGAAGCATCACCGTAATTTCTTGGGTGGCACCTTCAGCAGTTTGAATCATGGAGATGGCATCGCCCGCATTGCGAATAGACTGATTTAAGCCTTGAATGTTTTGAGTCATACGCGCAGCAATGGCCAAACCTGCAGCATCATCTTTCGAATTGTTGATGCGTTTGCCGGTTGACAGTTGCTCCATCGCAATTTGGCTATCACGTCCTGCCATTTTGAGGGCGGATTGCGTGAATAGCGCTTTGACGTTGGTGTTGATCACAGTCATGGGAATCTCCTAATGGGGCTAGTGGCAAAGTATTGCGACGAATTGCTAGGTGGCAACACGTTGCCGCTTTGATTGCCGTTAGTTCAATTTCTAATTAATTGGTTAAGGTGGATGCAGGCATGGCATCCTGAACTGCGACCATTGCATTGCGTTCTTGAATCAGGGTGGCATCGTTGGGCCACTTTTGGAGAGCCGTCTCCAGCACTTGGTGCGCTTCGGACACATCCAGGTTGCAGGCCAATGCACGAGCCAACATTTGGTACGTCATAGGCTGAACACGGTTGTTTTGAATAGAGACCAGGTCTTGCAAAAGTTCTACAGCAAGAGGCCAGTCTTCACGGGTAATGGCCAAGAGGCCAGAAATTGCCAGAATGTCTTCACTTAAAGGATACAAAGCCAAGCCTGCTTCGGCCAAGGCTTGAGCCAGATCGGGTTGGTCTTGTGCAACCAGGTATTGAATGCCCAGGCGGAAATCCACTGGTGTAAAGCGTGAAACTTCTTTGAGGTTCAAAGATTGTTCTGCGACCAAGTGTTGCATGGCCTGTTGTAATTCAATGTGCATGTATAGCTCCTGTAGTGAATGAACACCAGCAAATTGAATGAAATCAACGCTGCTGATGCGAATGCAGGGTAAGGAGCAAGAGGTGTGCCAGCTTTTCTTTGCCACTTTGTGTCAAATGATTGACTGAAAGTGGCAGTGGTTTGCCGGAAATGGCGGCAAAGCGGCAAAGCTTGGTGGATTTCGCGCCTTCCATTTCGAAATGTGGGCGCTTGCAATGGGCTGGCACAGGCAAAGTATTGAAATTCATTCAGAATCAAAGCACAGGGAGGCTTTGACGTGAACCAAAAAAAGCTAAATCAAGTGCCAATTTCAAGTACCAATTTTCGATGAATCATCCCAAGAAAAGCAGCACACGTGCTGGATTCAGAACAAAGTTGATACGGCTAGAGCAAGTTCGCAACCTTTGGTGCCTCATGTAGAAGCCATGAAAAAGGCGAATGCTTTGATCGCTGAAAAAGCATGCTGTTGGTTGAATCGTGGCTAGCAGTTGTTGAAGACCTGTTCACAATTCTGACTTACATCGCTGAAGTCAATTTATAGGCTGCAACCGATTTACAAATTTGGGTTGATCGAGCGCTTAGACACTTAGATGCAAATCCATGCAACCACAAACTGAGCGATCGAGTTGAGGGAGTTTGCGAAATTGTGATCTGTCCAAACTACTTTTTGCTTTTTCAGGTTATCAACAAAATTGAAGTTTTGACGGATCGTGCATGCTCGCCAAAAGCAAGTATCGGCCCCCATAACTGCCGCATAGACGGTATGCTGATTGTTTGATAATTTAGAAATACCAGTATGCTGAAACTCAGTGGTTCAACGCATAAATATGTCGATATCTCGACATAAAAGAATGAAAAGTAATTGCTTAGAACTAAATTTGGCGTCAATTTTGTCTTAAGTGAGGTAAAGCAATGCTGGTCTGAAAAATGCTTAGCTAAAGGCATATCAATTCATTGCAATCCAATTTGCTAAATCCAAAATGCTAAAAAACCCTTCAATACTGATTACAGGTGGAACAGGTTCATTTGGGCATAGCTTTGTGCCAATGACATTGGAAAAGTACAACCCTTCGCGGTTGGTAATTTACTCAAGAGATGAAATGAAGCAGTGGGAAATGGCCAAACTTTATGGCAATGACGCCAGGGTTAGGTTTTTCATCGGTGACGTTAGGGACAAAGATCGTCTGTCAAGGGCGCTAAATGGTATTGATTATGTTGTACATGCTGCGGCCACCAAAATTGTCCCTATAGCTGAGTACAACCCGTTTGAATGTGTCAAGACCAATGTGATTGGTGCAATGAACCTCATTGATGCTTGTATCGACCAAGGGGTAAAAAGAGTTGTTGCCTTGTCAACTGATAAAGCAAGTAGCCCATCTAATTTATATGGCGCAACCAAATTGACGTCAGACAAATTGTTTATTGCAGGCAATTCCTACACAGGTAAAAAAGAAACAAAATTTTCTGTTGTGCGCTATGGCAATGTGATGGGATCCAGAGGCTCTGTGATTCCATTTTTCCAATCATTGGCCCATACGGGTAAATTACCCATTACAGACCCTCGAATGACCAGGTTCATGATCAGTTTGGAGCAGGGCGTTCAGTTAGTTTGGCATGCATTTGAAGATATGGTAGGTGGTGAAATTTACGTCAAGAAAATTCCTTCCATGAAAATAACTGATGTTGCGTCATCGATTGCTCCAGATGCGCAGCAAGAAATTGTCGGCATTCGTCCAGGTGAGAAATTGCATGAGCAGATGATTGGCATTGAAGATGCCCCCTATACATATGAGTACGATGACTATTTCAAAATACTCCCGGCCATCAACAATTGGTACCAAGACCCCAAAAGAATCTGCAAAGGAAAATTGGTTTCGCCTGAATTCACGTATTCATCTGACAACAACAAAGAATGGATGAATTCAGAAGACCTCAAGAGTTGGGTTGAAGCACACCAAGCCAAAATTGGGAAAATCTAATGATTCCATATGGCCGTCAAGATATTTCTCAGGAAGATATAGACGCTGTCATAGCGGTGTTGAAGTCAGACTTCCTGACGCAAGGACCAGTTGTTCCTCGGTTTGAGCAAACAGTTTCTAATTATTGCGATGCTAAGTATGCAGTGGCTGTGAACAGTGGTACCAGTGCACTTCATATTGCATGTCTTGCGTTGGGTGTTGGCAAAGGGGACGTTGTATGGACTTCCCCCATCACATTTGTTGCAAGTGCTAATTGCGGCTTGTACTGTGGCGCATCAGTAGATTTTGTAGACATTGATGAGCAAACCTACAACATGTGCCCCGAGCGCTTGGCCGAAAAATTGGCCGAAGCAAAAAAAATAGGCAAATTGCCCAAGGTGGTCATACCTGTTCATATGTGTGGCCAGTCATGCGACATGGAGCGCATTTACAAACTTGGACAGCAGTATGGCTTCAAAATTTTAGAAGATGCATCGCATGCCATTGGGGGGAGATACAACGGGTTACCCATTGGCAATTGCCAATTTAGCGACATCGCTGTTTTCAGTTTCCATCCAGTCAAAATTGTCACCACAGGTGAAGGTGGAATGGCTGTTACAAATGATGAATATTTGGCTAAACGGATGCGAGTACTGCGCAGTCATGGAATTAGCAGTGCATTAGAAGACATGCACGAGCGTTCGCCAGATGAGATTTGGAATTACCAGCAAATCGAGTTGGGATTCAACTATCGCATGACCGACATACAGGCCGCACTTGGTAACAGTCAAATGGTGCGATTGGATGACTTTGTCTCAAAGCGCCACAAAATTGCGAAAAGATACGATCACTATCTTGAAGGGATGAATATTACATGTCCATTTCAACAAGCGAACAGTTACTCTAGTTATCACCTTTATGTAATTCGTTTGAACTTAACGAAAACTAATCGATCTCAAAAAGACATATACCAAGCTTTTCATAGATCCGGTGTTCTCGTTAATTTGCATTACATACCTGTA
>VFQS010003929.1_pt1 | contig 11063 bp, 7 predicted proteins | sample 3512361 | NCBI WGS metagenome assembly VFQS01 (sample SAMN10412375, study PRJNA504923) | tailings metagenome | isolation source: Relicate 1 Philex TSF3 active mining | place: Philippines | reverse complement strand
TAGCCAAATCAGGTGCTGATATTTTCATTCCTCCTGTTGGCGAATAAACTGGAGTAGTCCGCCCCAACTGATAACCTTGTTGTAGTTCTGGTCTAACAGCATATGCACCTGTAGACCTGATATACCTCACTGAATCTGATCTATACTCATAGATATAGGCAAATCTCGAACTATCTAATTTCGTCACATCATAACCGCCATACAAGGATAAAGGTTTTAAAACATGCTCAATGACATAGTCGTCGAAACGTTGACCACTAACTCTTTCTAAAATGGCTCCAATCATATTGTAGTTGAGGTTGCAATACAAAAAACTATCCCCAGGCGCATAATCACTATAGGCCTTCATCCAATTGGGATTCTTATTTGGGTCAATCACATCTAAATTGAAGTATCCCTCAGCATCATTTATGGATGAGAGATGAGATAACATTAACCTTAGGGAAATTACTTTATCTGGAAACTTAGGATTGCGAACAGTAAAACCAATCAAGTTGCTAACATCCTCATCTAAATTCAATTTACCAGCATCAACTAACTGCATAATTGAAGTTGCTGTGAATGATTTTGAAATAGATGCAATTCGAAAAATATGATCGGTTTTGAGCGGCACTTTATTTTCCCAATCTTTATAACCATACGCTCCAGTATGAATAATTTTTCCCTTTTTTACTAATGCAACTGAAATACCAACAGCACCAGTTTCTTTAATAATTTCATTTATAGCGTCGTCAGGCGTCTGTCCATATGATTTAGTTAAGAAAACAGAAAAGACGAACAACAGTGAAACAAGGCTCACTTGTTTAGCAAATACAGAAAATCGATAAGCACTCATGTGCACAGCTTTTCCTGTAAGTTAAACTAGAATTTGTATCGTTCAAATTCTTTTAACGCATTCGGATTTCTTACTGAATCAAGACTAGCAGATTGCTCAGGTGATAAACCCATAAGGATTCTCTTGACAGGAATCTCCATTTTTTTACCACTGATTGTATAAGGGATGTCTGCAACAGCATAAATAGCATCTGGCACGTGACGTGGAGAACAATCTTTCCGCAATGTTGATTTCATCTTTTGTTGGATTTCTTCAGTTAAACTTTCACCTTGGGCTAATTTAACAAACAACGGCATGAAGAAACTTCCATCTTTTTTCTCTAAACAAATAACCAGACTATCCTCAACAAATGAAAAACTATCTAATACTCTGTAAATTTCTGCAGTACCAATTCTTACGCCATCACGGTTTAATGTAGCATCTGATCTTCCTGCAATAATTATACTTCCTCTAGATGTCAATGTTATGAAATCTCCATGCCACCAGACTCCATCATATTTTTGAAAATAACTATTCCGGTACTTTTGGTTGTTTTGATCATTCCAGAAATAAATGGGCATGCTCGGCATAGGTCTTCTAATGATCATTTCACCCAATTCATCGTTTACCGAATTTCCTGATTCGTCGACTGCATCTAAATCACAACCCAATAAACGGCATTGTATTTCTCCTTTAAATACGGGAGACAAAATATTCCCACCAACAAATCCACTACAAACATCTGTTCCTCCACTGAAAGAAATCAACCACACATCTTTTTTCACATGTTCATACACCCAACTAAATGCCTCTGGCGTTAATGGTGAACCTGTCGAACCAATTGTTCTCAACTGTGGAAATAATTCTTTATTGAAATGCAACTCAGACTTCTGACAATGAATAAGGTATGCTGCGCCAATACCAAAATGATGAATACTAGCTTTTGCAGCCAACTGCCAGATTCGATCAACCGATGGATAAGATGGCGCACCATCATAAATTACTAAAGTGGCACCAACCAGCAGTGAGGCAATTGAAAAATTCCACATCATCCATCCTGTGGTGGAATACCAAAAGAATCTTTCTCCCGGATGTACATCCCAATGCAACAACAATACTTTTAGGTGCTCAATTAAATTTCCGCCAACTCCATGTGTTATGGCTTTTGGCATTCCTGTTGTACCAGAAGAATAGAGAATCCAAAGAGGATGATCAAATGAAAGTGGCTCAAATGCCAATTCACCTCCATCTATTTTAATGATATCACCCCATTCAACCATTGCTTCGGCATTAAATTTTTCTGCCGAGTTATTGAGAACTATAGTATGCGTTATTGATGGAATAGATGTCCGTAAAAAATCAATTTGTGCTGACTTATCAAATGTCTTTCCATTATAGGTTGTACGATTTGTTGCGATAAGTAAAACAGGTTCTATTTGAGCAAAACGCTGCAATATAGCGTCATTCCCAAAATCAGGCGAACAACTGCTCCATACTGCGCCTATACTTTGTGTTGCCAAAAAAGCGATAACAGTTTCTGGTATATTTGGGAGTACAGACACCACCCTATCTCCTTTCTTCACGCCTACCCGCTTCATCCATGATGCAACACTTGCTACTTGAGCATAAACTTTATCCCATGTATATTCGACAAGCGCATCACTTGACTCTTCAGAAAAAATTATCGCAGGAGTATGTTTAGTAGCTTGGCGGAAAATGATTTCAGCATAATTTATTGTAACGCCTTTAAACCAAGTTGTCCCAATAAAATCATTCCCAGTCCTTGAAAATACAGGCTGATCAATTGGAAATTGAAATAAACCTGTGTATTCAATAAAATACCGCCAGAAAGAATCAACATCGTCAACACTCCATTGGTACAAAGCTGGATAATCAGAAAAAGTCAATCCTTTGCTGAATGACAACCACTGCATGAAATGATGCAAATGAGAAGCATGCTTTTTCTCGTGTGTTGCTTCCCACAATATTTCAGGTGATGCCGACATCCAAATGGTTATGATAAATTAATGTTTACAAACATTAGAGATTGCCTCTTAGAGCCTGCTCTCTTTCCAAAGCCTCAAACAAGGCTTTGAAATTTCCAGCACCAAAGGATTTTGCACCCCTGCGTTGTATGATTTCATAAAACAAAGTTGGACGATCTTCAACTGGCTTAGTAAATATTTGCAACAGATATCCTTCGTCATCGCGATCAACCAATATGCCCAATGGACGAAGTTTTTCAATGTCTTCTTCTATAGGACCCACACGTTTCGCAAGATCATCATAATAAGTTCCTGGTACTTGAAGAAACTCTACACCTCTTGAACGTAACTTGGTTACCGTCTCCATGATGTTGTCTGTCGCAATAGCAATATGCTGAACACCAGGACCACCATAGAAATCCAAGTATTCTTCTACCTGTGATTTTTTCTTTCCTTTTGCAGGCTCATTAATGGGGAACTTCACATAGCCATTACCATTACTCATTACCTTACTCATCAATGCAGAATACTCTGTTGAGATTTGCTTATCGTCGAATGTCAGAATATTTCTGAATCCCATCACCTCTTCATAAAACTTCACCCAAGGATTCATTTCATTCCATCCTACATTTCCCACACAATGATCGATATACTTCAAACCGACTGGCTCAGGATTGTATTCAGATTTCCATTCCCTGAAACCAGGCATAAAAATACCATTGTAATTTTTTCTCTCAACAAACAAATGCACAGTATCACCATAGATATGAATTCCACTCATGACGATAGTGCCACTATCATCAGTTATTTCTTTCGGCTCCATATAAGGCTTTGCACCCCTGGAAGTGGTTTGAAGAAAAGCATCACGCGCATCATTAACCGTTAACGCAATTGCTTTCACCCCATCACCATGAAACGCTGTGTGTTGTGCTATGGAATGCTCTGGATGCAAAGCAGTTGTTAGAATCAAACGAACTTTATCTTGCTTCAAGACATAAGAAACTTTTTCACGGTCTCCTGTCTCTGGACCAGAATATGCTAATCCCTCATAACCAAATGCAGTCTTATAATAATGTGCTGCCTGCTTTGCATTACCCACATAAAATTCTACAAAATCCGTTCCTAACAACGGTAAAAAATCTTGTGTTTCCATACTCATATTACTCTATATTAAACTGCCAGCTTTTGTGATAAGACTCATCTTCAATTTCTATGGCGTGTTCAGTAAGCATCAACGGACGGAATGGATCAATCATTACCGCCAACTCATCTGTCTTTTCTTTACCAATGCTTTTTTCAACACTACCAGGATGTGGTCCATGTGGTATACCACCAGGGTGAAGTGTAATCTGTCCTTTTACAACAGATTTCCTGCTCATAAAATCACCATCAACATAATAAAGCACTTCATCACTATCTACATTACTGTGGTTGTAAGGCGCAGGTATAGCTAATGGATGATAATCATACTTACGTGGCACAAATGAACACACTACAAAATTGCCAGCTTCAAATGTTTGGTGTACTGGTGGCGGCTGATGAACGCGACCAGTGATGGGTTCAAAATTATGAATTGAAAAAGCCCATGGATAATGATAGCCATCCCATCCGATAAAATCAAATGGATGTGTTCCATATACATAAGGATAAATCAATCCTTGTTTCTTGATGAGTATTTTAAAATCACCCTCTTCATCATATGTTTTCAATTCTTGTGGCCTGCGAATATCTCTTTCACAAAATGGCGCATGCTCCATGAGTTGTCCCATTTGATTCAAATAACGCTTTGGAAAATGAATGGGCGTATAACTCTCAACGATGAACAATCTGTTATCTGGAGTATCAAAAACTATTTGATAGATAGTTCCGCGTGGCACCACAACATAATCGCCATAAGAAAAACGAATAACACCAAATCCAGATCTTAGCTCACCTGATCCTTCGTGTATAAATATTATTTCATCAGCCTGACTATTCTTATAGAAATAATCAGTCATGGATTTTTTTGGAGCAGCCAATGAAATTTGTAAATCACTGTTGACTAGGATTGGTTTTCTGCTTTTTAAAAAATCATCTTCAGGCTTAACATTGAATCCTAAAAGACTGGTGTGACGTAAATGTTTTTCACGCGCTATTTTGGGTTCGACTGAATACGGCTCACCAAGTGTTTTAACAATGGTTGGTGGATGACAATGGTATACCAAAGAATAGAGACTAGAAAATCCATGCGTAGAAACTAATTCTTCAGCATACAATGTTCCATCAGGTTTTCTAAATGCTGTATGTCGCTTTGGTGGAATCTGTCCAAGTGAATGATAGATTGGCATAACAAATCGTTTTCGTAGACCAGTGTTTGTACTAAAACGTACAATGACAAAGTTCGTGAATTAATTCCTAAGTTTGCTGACTTCCAAAGCAGTTGACATATGAAATTATCCACGTACTACAAAGGCGAAGAGCATCTTGGAATTTTTGTAAACAACAAACTTTATCAGGTAAATGTTCTACATCCTGACTTGCCAAATGATATTTTAAATTTTCTTGCGCTTGGTGAAAAAGGAATGACTTTGTTAAAGTCATGCGAAGAAAAGTTGATGAAAAATGCAGATTCATTTCAATCTGTTGAAGATTATCAATTGCTTGCTCCTGTACCACGACCAACTTCTTGTCGCGATGGATACGCCTTTCGCCAGCATGTGGCCACCGCACGCCGTAACCGCGGACTAGGAATGATACCTGAATTCGATCAATACCCCATCTTTTATTTCACCAACCACAACGCCATTTTTGGTCCGGGTGAAATTACTTTGATGCCAGATCATTTTCGTCAACTCGACTTTGAATTGGAAGTCGCGGTAGTCATTGGTAAAAAAGGTCGTAACATCAAAGCAGAAAACGCAGATGAATATATTGCCGGATATACCATCATGAATGACCTTAGTGCCAGAACACTGCAAATGGAAGAGATGTTGCTGAACCTTGGACCTGCAAAGGGAAAAGATTTCGCAACAACCATTGGACCATGGCTTGTTACAAGAGATGAATTAGAAAAATTCAAAATAACAACCAAAGAAAATCATACAGGTGAACAATACAATATGTCCATGACATGTTCCGTCAATGGTATTCAAGTTTCTAATGGTAATATGAACCAAATGGACTGGACATTTGCTGAAATAATTGAACGCGTATCTTATGGTGTTGATATTTATCCAGGTGATGTGATTGGCTCTGGGACTGTTGGTACGGGATGCTTTTTAGAATTGAATGGTACAGCCAAACTCAACAATCCTGATGCAACTCCACAATGGTTACAAGCAGGTGATGTTGTTTCACTTCAGGTAGAAGGACTAGGTGAACTTACCAATGTGATTAGCGCTGAAAAAACTGATTGGTCAATACTAAACAGAAAGAAATAATGGTAACAAAAGATGCCTCATCATTGACTGGATTACAACTGCAAAATATTTTACAGTATGTTATTGCACCACGACCAATTTGCTTTGCATCAACCATTAATAAAAAAGGTGAAATCAATTTAAGTCCCTTTAGTTATTTCAACATATTCAGCGTTAACCCTCCGATTTGTGTTTTTTCTCCATCAAGAAGATTACGCGACAATACCACCAAACATACACTAGACAATATCAATGAAGTTGCTGAATGCGTCATCAATATTGTTAGTTATGAAATGGTAGCACAAACATCTTTGGCCAGTTGTGAGTACCCGCAAGGTGTGAATGAGTTTGTCAAAGCAGGTTTCACCATGCTACCATCTGAAGTTATACAACCTCCACGTGTTGCTGAATCGCCGGTGCAGCTAGAATGCAAAATCAACCAAATCATACCACTTGGTGAAAATGCAGGAGCAGGTAATTTAGTCATTGCTGAAATACTACGCATTCATCTATCAGAAAAAATACTTGATGAAAAAGGCAGCATTGATCAACAGTCCTTAGATCTTGTAGCGCGTCTTGGAGGAAACTGGTATGCAAGAATTAACAAAGATTCATTGTTTCAATTAGATAAACCCAACGAGAAAATTGGAATGGGATTTGATCAATTGCCAGAAGCACTTCTAAACGCAAACTGGTTAACGAACAATGAAAAAGCACAACTTGCAAATTTGAGTAACCCTCCAGAAAAAGAAGAAGCCTACAAATTGCTAGACGCTTCTTTACAGGACATCATCAATTCTCTAGATGTATCAAGTCCTGATTTGGCAACGGCTAAAGTAAAAGACCTTTTGAAAAGAGGAGAAGCGCTTAAAGCCTGGTGCATGGCCATTCAACTTTCCTGAACTAAACGAACACCATCTTTTTATCAATGATGGAAAGTCCGTCTCTAATTAACTTCTCATGATGTGGCGCTGTTTTGCATTTTTCTTCCAAGTGCTTCCGAACCTCAAGATATAATTCCTGGAATTCATCTTTTGTAGCTGTAAGCTCAGCAATCTCCATCGCTGCTAACCAATCATCTGGAAAATATTGCTTCAGTTCATGCCATAAAAGCGACATCTTATCGATATTTTCATTGCCCTCTCTAATTGCTCTGATTTGAGCAAACAATTGATGATACTGAAGATCATGTGCTGAATACATAGGTCTTTCCGTCTTTTTACCCGAAAGATGCAATCCATCATCAAACAACATCTTGTCAGCAGAGCCACTGAAAACAGAAGGAACTCCACTACCTACAATCAAATGAAGATTACCTTGTGATTTTGCATGCAAGATGCGACCGTTGAGGTGTTTTATTTCAACATCACTTAATACAAGTTGCTCAAGCTTTCCTTCGCAGAAAAATAAACCGTTTATAAAGCCATCAACATGTATAGCACTTGTAAGTTCAAATTCAACATGTTTTCCTTCTATAATACCATGGTCATGTAGAGATGTCGTATCGAGTTGACTGATTACAGCTCTTGTATTTTTTATTTTTCCAATTAGAATTTTACAGCCTGATGAAAAGAAATCAGGACCAAATCCATCGAGTACTTTATCATTTCTACACAAAGCAGATGGACCTTTTGTGGTGATCCAAGAAATCCCATGTGATTCATCTTCAATAAATGAATCAATTAATCCACTTATTTGAAGTCCGTTATCTAATACTATTGTACAAATTTGTTCAGATGCAATCGCTTTTTTTAATCCACTTACACCACCAACTGTCATCGCCATACCTGACTCAAACTGATATAATACATCTATGAGATTTTCAAATGTAGGTGTTACAAAAAGTTGTGGTTGAGGTTTGGTAATATCATAAGCATAATTAACAGCATCAATCGTGTAGGGTATTTTCTTTACTTCTGGTCGCATGCAAGATGAACTTTCTCCTATGGAAGACAATAAGCCTGCACCATAAATTTTAGGATTATCCAATGGGCCAATAAGTCCATACTCAACTGTCCACCATTGTAAACGACTCAACAAAGCCATTTCAGATGGTTCGCCCATATTTTGCTGACAATACAACAATTGCTCTTCAGCAGCTTTGACTGCCTTAGGATCTGCTCCATGGGTTTCTTTTAAAATAGATAATGCACGAATAGCTTCGTAAAGTTCATGGTCTTGCTTAGAGAACATTGCCTTTGTACCTACTGCACCAAGGTGACTCAGAAATTTATTATAATGAACATCACTAATGATTGGGGCATGTCCTGCTGATTCATGTATGATATCTGGAGCTGGTGTGTATTCAATATGTTCAAGTGTACGAATATCAGCTGCAACAACTAAAACACGCCAGGCTTGGTATTCCATGAAAGCAGCAGGTGGTATAAATCCATCTACGGTAACTGCGCCCCAACCAATTTCAGCAAGTGCATCATTGATTTCCTGCAAGGAAGGAATTTTTTCAATGGTTAATCCCGCTTTCTTTAAACCAGGTATATAAGGATAATAGGCAGCATCTTTGAGGTAACTGTAGTTTTGACGCATCACATAGCGCCAAAGCGCATGATCCACCGGAGTATAATGTTCATACTCCTGATCTACAATATATTTTCTTAAGTGTTCAGGCAATCTTTTAACCTGTTCGTTATTGAAATCCTGAAATACTTGCATGGCAATTTTATTTAGATGATAAAATTCCAACCATGATGATCAGGAGCGATGCCAGTCCTGATATCATTGAGCAATGAATAGACTTTATTTTGAAATGAGTTTTCATTAGGTGTAGGCACTGTATAATCTTTTTTTCCAATACGAATCAATTTAACTGGTGCTACAACAGCTGCTGTTCCTGTTCCAAAAACTTCTGACACACGGCCATCTTGCAGATAAGTTTCTAGTTCGTCGACTGCTATTTTTCTTTCTTCAATTTCAATGCCTTGATCTTTGGCTAGTGTTAAAACAGAATCTCTTGTCACACCAGCAAGGATAGCTGTATTTAAAGCAGGAGTGATGATTTTACCATCAACCATAAACATGATATTCATCATGCCCGCTTCATCAATGTAACGATGTTCTTTTGCATCTGTCCACAATACTTGATCAAACCCCTCTTCATTTGCTTTTTGAATCGGATAAAAGCTACTACCATAGTTACCAGAACATTTTGCGTAGCCAGTTCCTCCTTCTGCGGTTCTGGTATAAACCGTTTCTACTTTTAATCTGTAGGGTTCTCCAAAATATTTTCCAGCAGGACTCATCAAGATCATAAAACGAAAATGATCAGCAATTTTAATTTTTAACCTTGCCTCAGCGGCAAAACAAAAAGGTCTTAAATAAAGAGATGTACCAGGAGCAGATGGAACCCAAGCTTTATCTACTTTTAATAGTTCTATCAACGCATCAAAAAACAAATCTTTTGGCACCTCAGGCATGCACATCCGTTCTAGTGAACGGTTAAACCTCAACAAATGACTTTCAGGTCTGAAAATCGATATGCGTCCATCCTTCATGCGAAATGCTTTCATGCCTTCAAATACGGATTGTCCATAATGCAAGGCAAGCATCGCAGGCGAAAAACTAATATTGGCAAATGGAACAATTTCAGCATTTGTCCACTTTCCATTTTCATAATCTGCAGTGAACATGTGATCAGAACACTCTTTTCCAAAAACAGGATTGGTTAAATCAACTGTTGAGATTCTTGATGAAGCGGCAAGATGTTTAACAATCGTAGTCATAAATATTGATTTTATCAAACGCACAAACGACGAGGCAAATTAGATTAATTTTTTGCATCGTAACCACAGTCTGAGCTTGACAAATAAAATTTTCAAGTTGATTGTTAAATCGTTACTTATTTCCGCATTTCGACAATCGTTTTTTCTGTTTTCGTAAATATCCTCTAATGATTCAATAGAGTTTTGCAACTGAATTTAAAACAGATAGTATAGATGCGTACCCCAATTACCCTAATTCTGCTAATATTTATTGGAAATCTAGCAAGTGCACAAGAAAAATCTACACAAAACCAAATTGATAGCGCTTTACTACACACTCAATATCTACCAGATATAAAATTGGTTGGAAGGAACACAAAAGCAGATATTCATTTCCTTCCTGAGATAGTCGGCACCACCATCAATGCAGGAAAGAAAAACGCATTGATCATGATGGATAATGTGCAGGGTAACGTGGTCACCAATACCATGAGACAAGTCATGGCGAAAGTCCCTGGCATACAAGTATGGGAAAGTGACCCTAGTGGTATTCAGATTGGTATTGCTGCACGTGGGTTAAGTCCCAATCGCAGTTGGGAATTCAACACCCGTCAAAATGGATATGACATCAGCAGTGATCCTTTTGGATATCCCGAGGCTTATTATACGCCTCAGTTGAATTCCGTACAACGCATTCAGGTTGTTAGAGGGGCGGCAAGTTTACAATATGGTCCACAATTCGGAGGATTGGTGAATTTCATCATGAAAGATGGTAGTGACATCAATAAGCCTTTTCAATATGAGTCACAACAAACTGCAGGAAGTTTTGGATTGTTTAATTCATACAATGCTGTTGGTGGTGAGACAGAAAAATTACATTACTATGCATTTTGGGACCACAGACGTGGAGATGGTTTTAGAGACAACAGTGGATTTAAAGTCAATACCGGTTATGGCAGCATATCATGGAAAGTGAATAAGAAATTGAAAATCGGACTAGAAATAACTCATTTCAATTATTTGAGTCAGCAGCCTGGAGGCCTGACTGATGCTCAGTTTGAAATTGACCCTTACCAAAGTCTTCGTAAACGCAACTGGTTTGAAGTCGATTGGAATATTGCAGCCATCAACCTAGATTATACAATCA
>VFQS010003927.1_pt1 | contig 11072 bp, 18 predicted proteins | sample 3512361 | NCBI WGS metagenome assembly VFQS01 (sample SAMN10412375, study PRJNA504923) | tailings metagenome | isolation source: Relicate 1 Philex TSF3 active mining | place: Philippines | reverse complement strand
GCAGATGAGTGAATAAAAGTTTCAAAGAGACCTGCAGCTCCCGCATTGCGTTGTCGGCGTGCTGCGCGCTGATCAAGGACGCCATGTAGTCAGTCGACACCTTGCACGGCATGATGTGCTTGGACGCAGAGTCCACGCGCGTGCCCGTGGCCGTCGCAAGACTGTGCGCCATGATGATGCCGCTGCTGGTTGGTTACTTTCTCTTGCAGCTATCAGTGGGATCAAATCAATAAATACAAGCTTCAAGCTCTCCCTTCTTGATTTGAAGTGTGCCAGGCTGCTGGCACCGCACAATATATACTTTTGTGCCTTCTCCATTTGCGCATATCCAAGCCCGCAGTGAAAACATGTGGCTGTGCAAGAAGCTTTTCAACGACAAGCGCTGCACCATAGCCCTCGTGCTGGTGTGGACAGTGACTGTGTGCACCATCTTCTACACGCTGGGTGCGTTCCACATGGCCTACATGCACGTGGGGCCAGGGGATGACACTGTCTTCATGGGGCTCAAGATCAACAGCTGGGGCAAGTGGACTGCCCTGGCGGCCTTCAGCTTCTGCAACACCTGCATCAACGAGTTCATCTCGAATGCATTGGACCCATGGTTCCTCAACAGCCTGCAGGTGGTTTTCTCTTTTGCACTTTGTCCTTTAATGGCTATCCGTCTGAGCTTCCACTAGTGGAACTTTACTTGGTACTAATTGTACACCTAATCTATCTCTTGGACGGATAGAGGTTAATTGTGTATCGTGTGACACTGAATGTTGTTCAACGTGATCTGGGATGGCTTGCTTGCTTGTGTTGAAGTTGAGTATAGTCAAACAAACCATGCTGTAACACTGAACAGTTGGCTTGAAAAAACACCCCACAGGACCACAAGACCCGCAGGATTGAGTACTCACACGCCACGTGCCTGTGGATTGTCCAGATCCACTGCATGTACGTCCACGTCATGGGCGTGTTCTCCCTCTTCCTGTTCTTCAGCCAGGTGGATTTCGCTGTCATCAGGCTTCTGGCAGACTGGATCGTCACAGGATACAGCACAGTGTGGTTCATACAGGTGGGTGCACTCTGTAATGTGGTTTCTTAAGTTTCGAATTTCGGGCCCGCCTCGCCCAGGCCGGCTCCCGCAGGGGTCCTTTTATATATATTTTCTTCTTCTCTACTTTTCTTCTTCTTCTCTTTCTAGAAGAAGAAGAAGGAGAAATAATAAAATAAATAATAGAAATATGTATAAGAGGAGGGGTCCGGGAGCCAGGCTAAGGACAGTTGTGACACTTTTTCGATTCTGTTTCAGGACAAGGAAGTGGTCCCCGCTGCAGGTGCTCCATCGTCTGCTGCTGCCTCCAAACGAGGAAATCATTACTCCAGAGAGCTTTTCAACAGGGCTGTGAGGCTAGAGGAATATGATGAGTATTGTGATGAGGATGAGGATGACGGGGGCTATGATGACAGGGGCTCCTCTGCTGGCCATCATCATGGTCACAGTCACCATCATCACAAAGGGGCTTCAGTGACCTTGTATCCCAGCGTCATTCAGCATTCCCTTCTGCTGAACAACCAGCACAGAAGTAACCCTGGGCTCGTGCAAGTCTCTGCCAACATGCCACCCGCTGGCGCCTTTAGCATACACGGAGAAAATGAGGATGAGGATGAAACAAGTGCAGGCGCATGTGCAAAGTGTGAATTCATAGAGAGCCCAACTGGAAGCACGCCCATTACACGTTGATCTTTCTTTTGCAGTGTAATAAAATCAAAAAGTTCTTTGCAAAGTAACAAGAACAAACAAGTTTTGGCAAACTAACAAAGTCAAACAAGTCATTTTGCAAAGTAAAAAAAGTCAAACAAGAAATCAACCAGCTTGGGCAGACTAACAAAATCAAAAAGTAACGAAAACAAACAAGTTTTGCACGCTCTTGTGCCTACTCTGCGCCAGGCTTCCCATTTTACGCATCCTCCTCTTTCTCCTCCCTCTTCCGCTTCTCCCCAACAGCAGCCTCTTCCTGCTCCTCTCCCTCCTTCCTCTTCTGATCTTCCTCAGCAGCAGCAGCTTCTTCCTGCTTCTCTTCCCCTTTGTAGCGAGCATTGCACCTAGCAACCGACTTCCTGATCAGTTGTTCGTAGGTCTTTTTATGCACCTCCACAGAAATGAACGCGACCCTGGCGAGATCATTGGCATGCCCGTCGGCCTCCTGTTTCAACCAAGAGTCATAAAATTTGTCTCTGGTAAACAAATCATGATGTGCAGGTACACAGAAAACAGAAAAAAGCCAGACCTTGATGAGCGGCAGCAGCAATATGCAAGCACAAACAAACAACAAAAAACAAGCCAGACCTTGATGAGAGAAGACGCGCGCTCTGGAATCATGCCTGAATTCTGCATCTTCTGGCTGCTGCCCTTCCACATCACTTCGAACCAGTGCCTCTTTGCGATGCTGGCTACCCTGTGGTACTCGCTGCCCCCGAGGTTATTCTCAATGAGAGCCTTGATCTCCCCGGTCTTCTCATCAGAGAGCCCCGCCTGCTTCAACGCCTGCACAACCAAGTCTGTGGTCCTTTTCGCCTGGGTCAAGAGAGGGGGCATGGAGATGACAATCCCAATCACAGTGTCCAGCAAGCTCTCCCTGTCTCCAACGTTTTCGACATACACATCAAGCTTGTCCTTGACTGTGTTGATGATAACAACGCACGCAGCATCCGTGTGAAAGTGTGCGTGGAGGGCCTTGATTCGCAGCCTGTCGAAGCATAGTACGTCCGGTACCTCAGGATTCAGCATGGGAGGTCCAGTGACGAGGTTGGTGATGCTCATGAAAACAACGCGCTTGCAGGCTTCATCCAGTCCAGCCTCCAGGTCTAGGGGGTCTATTTTGGTGTCTTCCTCCCGCTTCTCCTCCTCCTCCCCCTGTTCACACAAAAAGTTGTCTGAATACATTTTCATTACAACGTTTCATTAGAAACAGCAACCAAGCGCCCAGATGCAGTTACAGACAAGAAGCAGTTCAATTGTGTAAAACATCACCTGCTCTCCCTTTCTCGCCTTCTTCAGGTTGTTCACCCTGCGAAAGATATCCTCCAAGTTTTTCTCCAACCACTTCTCCGTCCCGTCCAGGAGAATCATTTTTTCTTTCAGCATCCTCTGAAAATGCACTCTCTGATACTCAACCCCGTGCACCATGATGGTAGGTACGATGCGGTTGATCTCCATGTTGGCTGTATTCGTGCGCGCCTTCATCAAGGCGCCAAGGATGTACTTGAGGGCATACAGCAATGCCTCTCCCTCTTTCTTGTGTTGGATGACCCTCTCTGCCTCGGATGCTGCGGAAGATGCAGCTGCAGTCTCGTCCATCTTCTCCAAGACGCCTTTCCAGCCGTGTAAACTCTCCTGCTTGAGTACCTCTGTTCTCTTTCTCTCCGCGTCTGGCCCAACAGGAGGAGTCATGATGGTCCTAGGCATAGCTCTCACCCTCTGGACGCGTGTTGCAGCCTGTTTCTCCAAGAGCAACCTGGTGTCATCATTGCACACAGTGAAGTCAGCTAAAAACCCAACGTGCAACAAAATGAAAGCACGCATGCACACACAGATCCATGGCACGCCAAAAGGCAATCAAGGCAATCAAGCGCCATGGCAAGCCAAAAGGCAATCAAGGCACGCCCAAAGGCAATCAAGGCAATCAAGCGCCATGGCACGCCAAAAGGCAATCAAGGCACGCCAAAAGGCAATCAAGTGAAAACTCACTCCATCATGCCCATGATCCTTTCCACAAGAGCCCTGCACCTAGCAAAGTCCATGAGGCCCTGCTGAAATTGGTCCTGGAGGTACTCCATGTCCAAGACCTGTTCATCAATTGCCTCGCGATTCGGAAAAGTCTTCATGTCCTCCTTGATAGCCTTCAGCACGCAGAAAAGGTCTGTGTAGTCAGGCGACGAAGGGTTGGACAGCAGCCCTTCAGCAAGCCTTTGCCAGCCCTTTTCGTTGAAGCGGGTCCCAATTTTGATACGAACCAGTCCATCCTGTGTTGTGAAACGCACAACAAGTGTTAGTGTTAGAAACACACAACAAAATGCACCTGAAACAAGCATGGAAATGCACCTAAAACAAGCATGCTACAACCCACCTTATCCTCGCGGCCCAACTGAAAACCCGGATTGAACAAAATCTCGTGGGCCAGCTGCGGATTGGTCATTCCATTGGCATCTCCTCCCAGAGAGGCAGCAGCAGCATTGAGAAGAGCCCCTCCCTCTTGACCCTCCATCTCAGGAACCTCCCCTGCAGGAAACCCTCTCTGCTCCCAATCCAGGTACTTTTTCTGTGACACAGGCCCTGCTATCACCCCCAGCCTCACAAGCAGCTTCGCCCTTGATGCAGCCATATTGTCAAGCATGCTTTGCGACGCCTCTTCAACCTGTGAAGCCCTGTGCAAATCGCGCAACGACCTCCAGATCCGCTTGGCAATCCGCTCCTCGTCCCAAATCTTCCAGGCCTTGAACGTTCGCAGGTACTCGGGGAAGCGCTTGGTCAGCTTGCAGGCCAGAGGATAACAGGCCTTGTCCTTGAGGTCCTGCCAGGGCACCCCTGTGCTCAGGGCCTTCAGGGCCTCGAAGAGGGACTCCAGCATCCTGCAGAGCAACACAGCAGCAGGATGTGTCAGAAAACAGGTGCCATAAATTGCACGGCTGCAGTGAGCGTAGCCTGGTCCACCAACCTGGGTGCAGCGTTGGATACCCTGTCAGAAAGTTCGTTTGGGAGGCCCAAGATGTCTTCTGCATACTCCTTTTTGAAGAAAAAAGAAGCCATGAAAATCTTTGCCTTGACTTCCCCGGTAATAGCTGGGCTCCCTGCAGGCCTGCACGCGTGGACACATGCACACACACACACACACACACACACACACGCGCGCACGCACACACATCATCATCAAATTGTCAGCAAGGCTGCATGGGATTCCCATACTGTGTGAGAAGCAAATTTGTGACAAATACAAGCAAAGACTGACCTATCCGAGTTGATGAGCTCTACAAGAGTGTCCACAAGGTCCTGGATGTCCTGGCTTTTGTCAATCTCTTTCAGTCTTGCATCTACCTCCTCATATGGCATCGACTCTGGCCACTCGTGGAGTCCATGGGCCAAAAAGCTCAATGCCAGCTCCTTGATGTCCTTCTTGGCACTAGTCTCTGCTGCATCATCAGGCATAGGATGATCTGCTGCTGCTGCCTGCCCCCCTGGCTGCTCAGGAGAGGAAGCAGACATATGTGTGTGTGTGTGCGTGTGTGTTCCCCCAAAACAAGAACAAGAGGTTGCGTGGTGTGGTTGAGCGTGGGAAAGTTGGAAAGCCTCAAAGACTGATGGCTTCCCTTTTTATAGCCTTTGGAATTGGCAAGTTTTTTGGTTGAATCAAAAATCTTGCCAAATACTGGCTCTTGGAATTGACAAGATTTTTTGTCAAATCAAAAATCTTGCCAAATACTGACTCTTGGAATTGGCAAGTTTTTTGGTTGAATCAAAAATCTTGCCAAATACTGGCTCTTGGAATTGACAAGATTTTTTGTCAAATCAAAAATCTTGCCAAATACTGACTCTTGGAATTGGCAAGTTTTTTGGTTGAATCAAAAATCTTGCCAAATACTGGCTCTTGGAATTGACAAGATTTTTTGTCAAATCAAAAATCTTGCCAAATACTGGCTCTTGGAATTGGCAAGATTTTTCGTCCAACCAAAAATCTTGTCCATTGCCCATAAGAGCCCTGCCCTTGACCACTGACCCCAACTAAAAACACACGCCACGCTCCTGCCATACACCTGTACATAATAGTATACACTCGCACATACATACACAGCTGCTGCCAATCTTTTTTCCATGCCAGGGGGGAAGTCAGTCCCTCTGCCACCCAAGAAACGTGCGCCTATTCTCCCAGCTGTTCCAAGCAAACGCGCGCTGAACCCGATGAACAATACAGAAGACATGCTGGCCTGCACAGAGGAGATGGAGCTTGTTATGGACATGGACACGACACAACACAACCCTAGGGTCAAGCGCATGGCTTCTTCCGCTCACCACTGCAATCCAGTTGGCAGCAGCCCTGCATATCTCAACTCCTTCCAACTCCCCAGCGCATTCTCTCAGGAGGAGGAGGAGGAGGATGATGGACAGGATTGGTACTTGCACTACGACGACAACTACAACAAGTACAGCTGGTCCTACTACAAACACGAATATGGTTTTCCGCGTATAGGAGTCAAAGACAGACGAGCCAGGGCCAGGCTGAAGATGTCTGGCAACAAGTGGTATTTTTTTCAGGAGGTTGGGTCCCTGGAACAGCCTCCACCCAAGAGCAATGACATGGATGCATTGGAGGTAGCGAGGGTGTACAGTGCAGCTGGAGAGGGGTACGTTGAATCAAGCATCAGAGATGCAACGCTGGCCTGCAGAATGCCCTGCAGCAGGAAGAAGGCAAGATGGATTGGGTGCGAAAGGCGCTGGCGAAACGAGAGGGTCTTGAGGTTCTGCCAGATGAGACTTGTTCTGTGAGTTTGTCCTCGTGGCATTGAGCTCACGTCAGCTATGTGCTTAGCCTGACTTTGCATACTGAGATTTGACTGATGTGATTTGACTACTGTGATTTGACTACTTTGCAGATTCCCTGCATTTGTCAAGTGGGCAGCCCAGTCGCAAAAAAAAGCAAGAGACCACAAGCCGCAAGCGTTTTCGCTGTACACAAAGGAATTGACCACCCAGCAGTTGAGCAGATTTTGCTTGTGAGTTGTTTTCCTGCCCTTTTTGGTTCTCGTGAGTTTTTTTAAGGTGTGTATGAGCATATGCACTCATAATGATGCAATGATGAACACAGGTACTCATTCTTCCTCAAGTGGAGGAGGCAGGTAAACATGGCAAGGAAGAGGGCAGAGCTGGACTACTGGAAGTGCATAGAGAAGGCCAACAATTGTGAAATCGGACTGGGTCCTGCCAAAATCATCCTCTCGCGCAACTTGGAGTACCCTGCAAAGATGATGGCGTCCCAGAGGAACGTGTGGGGGTTCATATCCGTCATGTCCTTTATCTTTCAGGGGATGGGAGGTGAGATGATTGCATCGTTTTGGGGCATGCTTTCTTTGCTGCTGTGCTGACTGCATCATTATTGTGTGCAGACTTGAAGATACTGAACGGATGTGGCAAGGAGACCCGTATGTTTGACGTATACACCATTGAAGTCGCCATGCACATGGCCGCAAGGCTCTTCTCTTTGCGCATCGTGCTCTCGTGCGAGAACAGTCTCCTTGTTGCAGCAAGCTTGCTGGCCATAGCGCACAAGTATTGCCAGGACAACACTTTCGAGAAGGTCTTTGTCAAGGTCAGACTGTAGTATTCTTGCAGGTGTGCACAGTTCCCTTATTTTATTTCCCAGGACTCATGTGCTTCAAAATTCAGGTCATTGGCTGGTCGAGGGGACTTCAGAAGCAGCAAGACCCAGAAAGCTGCTCCATGTTTGGGTCTGAAAGGGAGGAGTATAAGGAGTGCATGAAGGTGATGAAGGAGACGGAGATCACACTCCTGGAACTGCTGGGCTGGAACATTGTGCCGGAATGGCCGGTCATGGATATGCTCTACCTGACGGGGGTCCTGCAGGATGCCCCTCTACAATTCTTGGAGGTGAGAGGATTTGGGCTGAGAGTGTGTTCTCAGAGGGCGTACTTGACATGTGCTTCTTGGCAGGCCCTTCAGCACGCCGTGCTTTGCTCCTACCTGCCCAGGGTTGCTGGAACAGACGAGGAGATCGAGGAGATGGGGTCCCTCCGCAAGGTGAGAACTCTTTTATTATTATGCAACTGCCCTGTTCTGAAAATGTCCCAGACGGGGTCGCTCCGCAAGGTGAGAACTCTTTTATTATCACATTGCAACCATGCAGGCCCTTTTCTGAAAAATGTCCCCACAAACATGCAGGTCCGCCAGTATGACCCGGGCATGGTGGCCATTGCGTGCTACCAATGTGCCCTGGACATGTGCAGTCCTCATGGGGTTTGGGATGCAGCCCAGGTTCTAGCAAACATCTTGGAGCAGAAGTGCTCCTCAGATCCTGAGGAAGAAGATGTGGAGGTGTGGGTGCAGTTTACAAGGCGCTTGGAGGTATATGGAGATAAGGGGATTGAAGAATGTGCCACTCAAGTGTGCTCATTCCAACCAGATGAGAAGAAAGCAACTGGCATCTATCTTTCTGAGGTGGGTGTGTCTCTGATGATCATTTCCAGTATGAGTCTGACGTTTATTTTTTGCACCAACAAAACAGGACATGTCCATGCTGGTGCGCAGGCAACTCTTCAGGATCAACGGGGTGCTGGGGGGGATGGAGGCTGAGGAGGAGCTCGGATGCAATTTTGTCCACAGCTACTACTACACTGCCATCACAGACTTCATCTCCTTGGCCATGGCAAACACCCCTTTGGTGTAGGGTGGTTGTTTTTTCAGAGTGTGTGTAGTTCAGCTGCTGCTACTACTACCATTAGGGGTTTGTCAGAGTTTGTATACAGACCCTTCAGTTTAATTTTTCCTTTGCATACATCACTTGAGCTTCTGGTTGGATGATGATGATGTTGGCAGCGCCCGGAAGGCATCACTAAACAAGCTCTGGCCAGGCAACTGGAAGGCTGCCCTTTGTTCCTGCTGCTCAGGTGGCGCTGATGGGAGATCCTCCTCTTGTACAGTGGAAGCAGATGAGGCTGCTGACGAGCTGACAGAATCCGTGCTTCTGTTGTTTTTGTATTGCATAGCTGGAGGAGCAGTTGTTGCGCTGCCTGGATAAGAAGGGTTGATAGGAGGCGCCCAAGTTTTGGGTTGCTGCTGCCGGTCCACCATGGTGTTGGCCATGGGGGGAAGGAGAGGCTGCTGCTGCTGGTCGTATGATTTATTGTAGTATGCTTCCTTCTTCTTTTCGTTCTTCAGGTACTTGGAATAGAGCCATCCCCCCACTGAGAAAAAAAGGATAGCAAACGCCAAATTCCCGATTACTGTTGCTGCATCGCCAACAGCCAAGCCTACGAGCATGTAGACTACACTGATTGATCCAGAAATAAACCAGAAGATGGCCCATCCCTGCTGCCCACAGCAGCAGCCACAGGTATCATCCTTTTCGTACGGGGGTGGCTGTGGTGTATACATCTTACCATCTTGAAATCCACTCGAAACTTAAATAGACTCCCTGCCCAAGTGCACGCTGCTGCAGCTGCTGCTGCTGTCCAAGTAAGCTTTCAGCAGCGGGGCCACGTCCCTGCTGTGCAGCACGCGCATGCGCGAGGAGAAGGGATTTGTTTCATCATCTTTGTCCTCATTTTTGGGTGCTATCAGGTACAGCGTCCTGCCTGCAAACAGCCACAGGTGGCGCCCCTTGCTGACATGTGCCAGGCAAGCCTCGTCTGCGTGAGCCACCTCCACCTCTGGGTACAGCTGCAGCAGAGGGGGCAGGATCTGCAGCGCAGTGATTTTCTTTTCGCTGTCAAAGTCTTCTTCTACCCTGCCCTTGGCGATCTCCACCACGCGCTTGCGCTCCTGGGGCCTCCGCTCATACTCAGGGTTGTGGAAGTAGATCACCTGGAAAGATGAAGTTAGGGAATGTTCGGTGCAAAGAATAAAGAGTTGAGTGATCATGTGATGATTTTGAAATAAGTGTACAAAATAAACCACCTGCGAGATGCAGTTGAAGAACCCGCTAAAGTCGTGGACGTAGTTGAGCTTGGCAGCTGGCATCAGGTCCCAGTGCATGGACAGCCGGCTGAAGTCGTCTGACGCTGCCACGATGTGGTGCAGCCGGATCCCGCAGTCGAAGCTGGCTGCAACGTCTGGCACAGCCTCCTTGACCTCCCACAGGTGCAAGGCGCGGTAGAAGGCAAAGAACACGTTGACAAACCTTCGGATGCAGGCCCGGTTCAGGCGCACCAGCTCTGCTGCGTTGGCTGCATCCTTTTTCTTGTTTGCTACACCACTTGCACACGAAGCAGATGTCTTGAGCTCTGACACTGCATTCTGCCACTGAGTTTTCTTCTTGCTGCTGTCATCGTCTTCCAAGGAAACAAACCGCTCAATGCTCCCTTGGTCGTCCATCATGTGCAGAGGCCATCCTTGGGATGCCAGCACGCCAAACCTGCTTTTTGCTTCATTGTTAGAGGTGCCTGTATGGATGTGGGCACAAGAAGAAGTGATTGAGATACCTGTGAAAGAGAGCATCCACCACGCCAGTGATCTCAGGTTGCTGCATGGTCTCCACCACCCGCAGCGCGTTCCAGTGAAACTGCAAGTTCTGCACAGCATCCCTCAGCTGCCTGAGTGTCAGATCCTTGACTGCTGTCTTCCCAAACATTCCTCCCAGCCTCTGCCTGGCTGTCTCGGAGGCACCGGGCACGCCCTTCATCATGTCTGCCAGCGTCTGGGTGCTGTGCATGAACCTGTCCTGGAAGGCGGCCCTGTACCTGTTTTTTTGTTTTTGGTACTTTGGTTTTTGGGTAAATTATTGAGACTGAGCACAAATGAAGAATCAAAACACACCTGGCAATCAGCAGTCCCAACAGCTGCATGCGGTTCAGCATAGTCGCATTCACAGGTGCTTCCTCCATCGGGTCCTCTCCCCACAGCCATGTGTCCCAGATGGATTCGCACAGGAAGCCAGGTTGAATGGTGTTCTGAGTCTTGTTGGGTGATGCAGACTTGATCTGCCATGCTTGCTCCACCAATCTGTTCAGGTCAACCAGCTCTTGAATTTGTTGGGGTTCTCTTGCTTCAATTGTTGCAGTGTCCCTTTCTCTCTTTCGGAACTGTGTCCTGCCTATGTTTGAATCCATGTTGTTGCAAAAAAAGCAGGCTGAATTGTCAAAAATTGAGGGTCTACATGGGTATGATGCTCTTTTTTTAGCCAGGGTGTGGTTTCTTAAGTTTCGAACTTCGGGCCCGCCTCAGCCAGTCCGGCTCCCGCAGGGGTCCTTTTATATATATTTTCTCTTCTTCTTTATTTTTTCTTCTTCTTCTTCTTCTTCTAGAAAGAGAAAAAGAAGAAGAAAAAATAAAATAAATTAGAAAATATGTATAAGAGGGGGGT
>VFQS010003926.1_pt1 | contig 11078 bp, 11 predicted proteins | sample 3512361 | NCBI WGS metagenome assembly VFQS01 (sample SAMN10412375, study PRJNA504923) | tailings metagenome | isolation source: Relicate 1 Philex TSF3 active mining | place: Philippines | reverse complement strand
TTTGATTAAAGAAAACATGGACAAGCAATTGAAAGAGTGTCACGAAGCACCTTTCTACACATTATGTCCATTGACTACAGATATCGCGCCTGGATACGACCATATTACTTCTGCAATTGGTGCAGCTATGATTGGTTGGTTTGGTACAGCAATGTTATGTTATGTAACACCGAAAGAGCATCTTGGATTACCAAATCGTAAAGATGTAAAAGACGGTGTAATTACTTATAAACTTGCTGCGCATGCTGCGGATTTAGCAAAAGGTCATCCTGGAGCACAATACCGTGACAACGCATTGAGTAAGGCTCGATTTGAATTCCGTTGGGAAGATCAGTTTAACCTATCATTAGATCCAGATACCGCAAGAGAGTTCCATGACGAAACATTACCTGCAGAGGGTGCGAAAGTGGCTCATTTTTGCTCGATGTGCGGACCGAAATTTTGTTCGATGAAAATCACACAAGATATTCGTGAGGCAGCAGATAATGGTATGTTTGAGAAATCGGAAGAATTCAAACAAAAAGGGAGCGAGATATATTCTTAAAATAATAGGCAAGAGGCAGCGAAACAAAGTTGTTAGCCTCTTTTTTTTCTAAATTATGAATTTTGATTTTAATAAATTGATTCTGATTTTTCTTTTGTTTTCAAAAGTTACTTTTTCTCAGCAAATTGATTTTAAGGAATTAATTAAAGCAGATACCAATATAATAAACAAAAACACAGTTTTTGATTGGTATTGGTCTCCTGTGATGAATAAACAAATGAACTTTTGGCACATAAGAGAATTTAGTGTTCATTATAGAGGTAAAAATAGAGATACAGTTAAAGTAAATACGCTTGCATTTGACAAAGAAGGTAGGTTAATACGTTGGAATACAGTTGTTTTTAAGTATGCTTTTAATGGTTCGTTTCTTGGGTATGTTGATACTGTAAATAGTGAAGCTGTATTACCTAGAAATATAAATAACAAAGCTTTTACAGATTTTCACTTTTTTTCTGAACTAAGAGATTTAAAAAACAATCTTCTAGTTAAAAGTTCTGTAATTGAATCAAATACCACTGATACTTTGAATATAAAGTATACATATAATCCAGATCTTTATATAAAAGCGCAAGAGAAAAGTATAGATGGTGTTGTTTATATTTTACCGGAAGGGCCTAAAACATACCTAAAAAAAATTACTTTTTATAGACGAAACAAAGTTGTATATGAAAGGTATTTGTTATACGAAAAATACACTAGTAATTAAATGAGAATATTAATATCTTCTCCAGATGTAATTTTCGAAGAAATTATTACTATTAAGTCTTTTTTAAGTAAAGAAGATAATATTTTTCATTTGAGAAGATATGAATCATTCGAAGATGAAGTAGTAAATTTCTTAAGTTCTTTCAGCGTAGAAGAAAGAAAGCAGATTGCATTAAATCACCATCATTTTTTAGCATCAGAATTTGGAATTACCCGTTTGCATTTTTCAGAAGAAGATAGAATTGAGATTGGTGATGAAAAATTGGAAAAATTATCTTCGTTGGGATTTATTTTATCTACTTCAGTTCATTCTGTTGAAGATTTTCAAAAATTAAATTCTGTTTTTGAATACGCTTTTTTAAGTCCTGTTTTTGATAGTATTTCAAAAGAGAATTATAAATCGGTTTCTTTTGATTTAAATGAAGTTCGAAAAGACATCAAATTAATTGCTTTAGGTGGCATTACTATTGGTAATCACAATGAAGCGTTGAATTTAGGATTTGATGGAGTCGCATTTTTAGGTGGAGTTTGGAACCAAGAAAATCCTTTAACCAGTATAAACCAACTAATTTCCCTCCTGTCAAACTGAGCCCGTCGAAGTTTGAGGAGGGATAAAATGAGGGGACTCTAAAAATTAAAAATGAACCAACGACCAAACATATTAACGATTGCAGGTTACGATCCATGCGGAGGCGCTGGAGTTTTGGCTGATATCAAATCAGCTGAATTCCATCAATGTATAGGGATGGGGGTGTTGACAGCAAATACGATTCAAACTGAAGATACTTTTGTTTCGGTAGGTTGGATAGAAGAAATTCAAATAGTTAAACAATTGGAAACTCTGTTGACTAGATATCAATTTGGTGCTGTAAAAATCGGGATTGTGGAATCATTTGAAAGATTACAAACCATCATCAATAAAGTTAGAAATCACCAACCAACTGTTTTTATCGTTTGGGATACAGTTTTGTCTGCGAGTAGTGGTTTTGATTTTGTGAATGAAATTAATCAAGATAAATTGATTACTTTATTGAAATCCATCGATTTGATTACGCCCAATGCAAATGAGGTTCAAAAATTAACTGGAAATAAAAATGTTTATCAAGGGGCTAAAGATCTATCACATCACACGAATATTATATTGAAGGGAGGACATAGAACGGATAAAATGGGAGTTGATACGTTATTTTATAACGGGATAGAAATTGATTTTCTACCCTCAAACACGAAAGTTTTTTCAAAACATGGTTCTGGTTGTATGTTATCAAGCGCAATTGCAAGTAACATAGCTCTAGGGAATTCTATTGAAATATCTTGTGAAAAATCAAAACGTTTCATTGAAAAGCAACTTTTAAGTAATCATTCATTATTAGCTTATTATGTATAAATTACAATATATATCACAAGGGGATACACAAGAAGAGCAATTGGATAATATACAAAAAGCATTAGAGTTCGGTTGTCGTTGGATACAATTACGTTTTAAAAAAGCGAATACTGAAACCTTGGAACAGACAGCTTTATTAGTCAAAGAATTATGTAAAAAATTTGACGCGATTTTTATTATAAACGATCATGTCGAGCTAGCGAAAAAAATCGAAGCCGACGGAGTTCATCTTGGTTTGACTGATACATCCATACTAGAAGCGAGAGAATTATTAGGCGAGGATAAAATTATTGGAGGTACAGCAAATACCTATGAAGATGTGGTTCAACGTTTCCATGAAAAGTGTAATTATGTAGGATTAGGTCCTTATAAGTTTACTACAACTAAAGAAAAGTTGAGCCCTATTGTAGGATTGGAAGGATACACAGAAATCATTTCGAGACTTAAAAGTGAAGAGATTGAAATTCCAATTTTTGCTATTGGGGGAATTTTGGAAGAAGATATTGATCCCATTTTAAATACGGGTATTTATGGAATTGCCGTTTCTGGTTTAATTACAAATAATCCTACAGAAACTTTACAAAATAAAATGGTTGCATTGAATGCATAACTATTGAAAAAATAAAATTAAGATCATGCAAAAATTAAAAATAGCCGATAAAGAATTCAATTCAAGATTGTTTTTGGGTACTGGAAAATTTGGTTCTTCCAAGCAAATGGAAAAGGCTGTGTTGGCATCTCAAAGTGAATTGGTAACTGTTGCTCTAAAACGAGTGGATTTAGAAACGGAAACAGACGATTTGTTAGCGCATTTAAATCATCCATCCATTAATTTATTACCAAATACTTCGGGGGCAAGAAATGCAAAAGAAGCAATTTTTGCTGCGCAGTTAGCTCGTGAAGCAATGGAAACGAATTGGTTGAAATTAGAAATTCACCCCGATCCAAAATATTTATTACCCGATCCGATTGAAACTTTAAAAGCAACGGAAGAATTAGCAAAATTGGGTTTTATAGTATTGCCTTATATTCATGCAGATCCAGTGTTGTGTAAGTTGTTGGAAAATGCAGGAACAGCTGCTGTGATGCCTTTGGGAGCTCCGATTGGAACTAATAAAGGATTGAGAACGATGGACTTTTTAGAAATTATCATCGAGCAAAGTAATGTTCCTGTGATTGTGGATGCAGGTATTGGTGCGCCATCAGATGCAGCAAAAGCGATGGAACTAGGTGCAGATGCTGTTTTGGTAAATACAGCCATTGCAGTTGCTAAAAATCCAGTAGAAATGGCTCTAGCATTTAAGTTAGGAGTAGAAGCAGGAAGGTTAGCGTATGAAGCCGGATTAGGTAGAGTCGCACAAAGTGCTTCGGCATCAAGTCCTTTGACAAGTTTTTTAATGGATTAATCTAAAGAGTATGAGTTTCGAAAAGGTATTTCATGCAACTGATTGGGAGACACAAAAGGCTTCTATCTATGCTAAAACAGCAAAAGATGTTGAGTGGGCATTAAAAAGTTCAAAACGAACGTTAGAGGATTTTAAAGCACTTATTTCTCCTGCTGCTGAACCTTATTTGGAACAAATGGCGCAATTGAGTAATCAATTAACTCAAAAACGTTTTGGGAAAACGATTCAATTGTATGCCCCTATGTATTTGAGTAATGAATGTAATAACATCTGTACCTATTGTGGTTTCAGTTTTGACAATAAAGTCAGAAGAAAAACGTTGTCTGATGAAGAAATTCTACAAGAAGTAGCTCATTTAAAATCAGAAGGGTATAATCATATTTTATTGGTTACTGGTGAAGCAAATCATACAGTTCACGCAGGATATATCAAAAATGCAGTAGAATTAATTCGAAGTAAATTCGCAAATATTTCCATTGAAGTTCAACCATTAGAGCAAGATGAATACACTATGTTACACGAAGCGGGTGTTTATTCCGTATTGGTGTATCAAGAAACGTATCACGAAGAAGTTTACAAACAATACCATCCTAAAGGAAAAAAATCAAATTTTGGCTATCGTTTAGAAACACCAGATCGAATAGGAAAGGCTGGAATGCATAAAATTGGATTAGGGATTTTATTAGGATTAGAAGATTGGCGTGTCGATTCGTTTTTTTGTGCATTACATTTAGATTATTTACAACGAAATTATTGGCAAACCAAATATTCGATTTCCTTCCCTCGTATGCGTCCAGCTGAAGGGATTATTGAACCGAATGTAATTGTGACTGACAAACAACTGGTTCAGTTATTATGTGCCTACCGTTTGTTTAACGAAGATGTTGAATTATCTATTTCTACCAGAGAATCTGAAAAATTCCGTAATCACGTTATTCCTTTAGGGGTAACAAGCATGAGTGCAGGTTCAAAAACAAATCCAGGAGGTTATGTGGTAGAACCTCAGTCATTAGAACAATTCGAGATTAGTGATGAACGAGACACTACTACGATTGCTCAGTTAATCCGAAATCATGGTTATGAAGCCGTTTGGAAAGACTGGGATAGATTTTAATTTGAAGATTTGAAAATGTAAATAAGTTATGAACTCATCCCCACGCTATAACCGTCAAACGATACTTCCTGAAATTGGTGTTGAAGGACAAGAAAAACTAAAAAAAGCTCGGGTATTAGTGATCGGAGCTGGTGGTTTGGGATGTCCAATTTTACAATATTTGAATGCGGTTGGAGTTGGTACTTTAGGTATTATTGATGGTGATACCGTTTCAGTTTCAAATCTACAAAGACAAATTTTATTTACTGAAGATGAGATAGGAATGTTAAAAGTAGATGCAGCCAAAAGAAGATTGCATTCTCAAAATTCAAAGACTAACATTGAAACCTATCCTTATTCATTAGATAAACAAAATGCGTTAGAAATCATCAAAAAGTATGATGTTGTCGTTGATGGTTGTGATAATTTCGCTTCGCGTTATTTAGTAAATGATGCTTGTGTTATCCTAAAAAAGAAATGGGTTTTTGGTTCTATTCTTAAGTTTGAAGGACAGGTGAGTGTGTTTGATGGCGAAATTGGTCCTACCTATCGTTGTCTTTTTCCAGATATTCCAACAGATTCACCTGACTGTAATACCATAGGTGTGATTGGAACTTTACCTGGTGTAATTGGTACGGTTCAAGCAAATGAAGTGGTAAAATTAATAGTTGGATTTGGAGAACTTTTAACGGGGAAACTTTGGGTATTGGATACCTTAAAAATGAGCCAAAGGATACTAAAGTTTAGAACGAATCAAAAAAACTTGCAAATAAAAGATTTTCAAACAGATGAAGTAGGGGTGTGTCAGGTTGAAAATGATAAAGAAGAAATTGATGTGTTTGAATTAAAAGAGTTTATTGATAAAAAACTAGATTTTACTTTAGTTGATGTGCGTGAAGAATTTGAATATCAAATTTGTAATATAGGTGGATTAAACTATCCATTGAATTCAGTTCCGGAAAGATTATCCGATTTTGAACAAAATAAAAATTTAGTTTTATTGTGTCATCATGGAGTAAGAAGTATGCATGCGCTTCGCTTTTTAAAAGCACAATTTCCGTCTATGAATATCGTATCTGTAAAAGGTGGAATTGACGCTTTTTCACGATTAATAGATACATCTGTTCCGAGATACTAGTACGGGAATTTCTTCAAAATAGTTTCAGAATTTCGTAACAATAGATTATTGATTATTTTTACATGCTGATTAAATGATTTCACCATGTCTGTTCATAAAGATGTAAAAAAGGTAACGACGCACGTACTTCAGGAAATGAAGAACAGAGGCGAAAAAATTTCAATGCTTACAGGGTATGATTATTCTATGGCTCGTATTATCGATGCCTCTGGAATTGATGTTATTTTAGTAGGTGACTCAGCTTCGAATGTGATGGCTGGACACGAAACTACTTTACCGATTACGTTAGATCAGATGATTTATCATGCATCTTCTGTGGTACGAGCTGTTGAGAGGGCTCTGGTTGTTGTTGATATGCCATTTGGTTCGTATCAAGGTAACTCGAAAGAGGCTTTATCAAATGCTATTCGTATCATGAAAGAAACCGGTGGACATGCAGTAAAAATGGAAGGAGGAGAGGAAATTATCGATTCGATTAAACGAATTTTGACAGCTGGAATACCTGTTATGGGACATCTGGGTTTGACGCCGCAATCGATCTATAAATTTGGAACTTATGTAGTGCGTGCAAAAGAAGAGGAAGAAGCAAGTCGTCTAATTCATGACGCTAAATTACTTGAGGAAGCAGGTTGTTTCGCGATTGTTTTGGAGAAAATTCCAGCAAAATTAGCGGAACAAGTAGCAAAAGAAGTTAAAATTCCAATAATTGGAATAGGTGCTGGAAATGGGGTAGATGGTCAGGTGCTAGTTGTGCATGATATGTTAGGGATTAATAATGAATTTAAGCCTCGTTTCCTTAGAAAGTACAATAATTTATACGAACAAATGACAACTTCATTTCAACAATATATTTCTGACGTTAAATCAGGTGATTTCCCTAACCAAAACGAACAATATTAAAAAGATTAAAGAAATGGAGACTAAAGAAAAAAGATTAAAAATTCTTGTACTTTTATAAAAATGATTCACTCTCTTTTGTCTAATGTCTTTATATCTTTTGTCTGAAAAAATGATTCAAGGTTCCAACCAACTCCCAACTGTAGAAGTTTTATATGAAGATAATCATGTGATTGTTGTCAATAAAAAACCCTCTGACATAGTACAAGGAGATAAAACTGGAGATGAGACTTTACCTGATAAAATCAAGAGTTTTTTAAAAGAGAAATACGACAAGCCTGGAAATGTATTTTGTGGTGTGGTTCACCGTTTAGATCGACCTACGAGTGGGGTAGTTGTTTTTGCGAAAACAAGTAAGGCACTTTCTCGTTTAAATGAACAATTTAGAGGGAAGGAAACCAATAAGGTTTATTGGGCTGTAGTAGAAAATAAACCTCAAAAAAATGCTGATCGATTAGAAAATTTTCTTCGAAAAAATGAAAAGCAAAATAAGTCTTATATTGTTCCAGATGATGGAAAAGAGGCAAAAAAAGCAATTTTAGAATATAAATTACTTCTTTCATCCGATAAATATCATTTATTAGAGGTCAAATTAGAAACGGGAAGACATCATCAAATTAGAGCTCAATTATCGAACATTGGTTGTGTGATAAAAGGTGATTTAAAATATGGTGCAAAACGTTCAAACAACGATGGTTCAATTCATTTACATGCAAGAAAACTAACATTTATTCATCCTACTTCAAAAGAAGAAATATCAGTCGTTTCTCCGGTACCAAATGATTCATTGTGGTTGTGGTTTGAACAAAATGTAAAGGGTTAAAAAGTTTAAGTAAGAGTAATTCCTTATATTTACGATAAACACTTTTACATTGTTGACTTTATTTCGAAATATTTTAATTTTTTTGCGATCTTTTTTTCCGCTTCAATTGCTCTTTGGTCATTTGAAGTATAATTTGTTCGCCCTTTCATTTTGGATTTTTTTATTTTTAATTGTTACTGATAGCGTAGGTTTTAATTATGGTATTCCATTTTTGTTTTATTCACCAGAATATGACGGTGAAATAAATTGGATATCTTTTTCATTAATTGGTTTTGCTCTTGGCGGATTTAATGTTGCTTTTAATACTTATAGTTATATGAAAATGGGTAATAAGTATCCATTTTTAGCAACACTTTCAAGGCCTTTTTTACGATTTTCTCTTAATAATTCCATTCTACCGATTGTCTTTAATATTTTTTTTATCAATCGTTTTATTGAGTTTCAGCGAACTGAAGAATTTTCAAATAATATTGAAGTGTATCAATATGTGTTTTCATATGTTGCAGGATATATTTTATTTATTTTTATTTCGCTACTTTATTTTTTTCCCGTAAATAAAGATGTGAATAAATTACTTGGAATAAACAAAGATGATCATGCTTTAGAAGCGAAAAACTCCCTCTTTCATAAAACAGATGATTTTTCAGGTTACTTCCGTTATAAAAAAAACCGAACCTATATTTACATGTCTTCATTATTCATTTGGAGAAGAAGCCGATCAATTGATCATTATGACAAAGAGCTGTTAAAGAAAGTCTTTGCAAGAACCAAAATAAATTCTTCTTTATTTGAGATTGTTACAGTTATTACATTTGTATTATTAGGGATTTTTCGTGATACTTCCATGTTAAGTATTCCAGCAGCAATGAGTCTAGTCATGTTAATGACCATCATTTTAATGTTGTTTAGTGCCTTGAGATCTTGGTTTTATTACTGGACAAGTGCTGTAGTTATTGTAATTATTATTTTCATGAATTACATGAGTATACACACTAATTGGTTTCAATATGCAAGTTATGCTTATGGCTTATCTTACAGCGATAACAAAAAGATTCCATTTAATATAGAAACTATTACAGAAAAAAATCTATCAGAAAGTCAGGTTGAAAAATCACAAAAAGAATATGTTAATTTGTTAGAAAATTGGCGTCACAATTCTGGGTTTAAAAAACCTAAACTAATCATTATCAATACTTCTGGGGGTGGAGCGAGAAGTGCATTTTGGACTTTTGCAGTTATGCAAAAAATTGATAAAAAAACTGGTGGGGCTTTGATGAAAAACACCCATTTGATAACAGGAGCGTCTGGAGGTATGATAGGTGCTTCTTATTTTAGAAGCGTTGTTTTGAATGATATAATTAAAAATCAAAATACTCGATATCAGGATGTTTATCAACGGAATATTTCAAAAGATTTATTGAATAAATTAATCTTCGCAGCATTTTCGAATGACTTGTTTTATCGTACTCATTTTAAATACAATAATATAGAGTATCGAAAAGATCGAGGTTTCGCTTTTGAACAAGAGTTACATTTAAATACAAATCATTTAATGGATGTTCGTTTAAAATATTTTGATAAACCTGAAAAAAGAGCCATTATTCCAACCATGATTTTTACACCAACGATCATTGATAATGGAAGAAGATTACTTATTTCAAATCATAAACTTGCTTTTCTCTGTTCGCATCACGTTAAGCCTGAAGGATTAAAATCCTCTTTTGAGAATATTGATTATCAATCTTTTTTTGCTGATAATAATGTTTCAGATATTCGCTTTAGTACTGTTTTAAGAATGAATGCAACTTTTCCATTTGTTCTTCCTATGATTACAATGCCTACAAAACCAGAAATGCACCTGATGGATGCAGGCTTAAGAGATAATTATGGTGGGAAGGTTAGTTTAGAAATATTGTTCAAAATGCGAGAATGGATAAGTAAAAACACATCGGGTGTCATTATTCTTCAAATTAGAGATACAAAAAAAATGCTGAAAGGTGATGTTGTTAGAAACGTCTCTCTTATTAATAAATTCACGCTGCCTTTTGGAAATATGTATGGTAATTTCCCGAAAACACAAGATTTCGACCAAGAAGAAATGATGCGTATAGCTGTTGCTCGTTTAGGCTTCAAAGTAAACTTTGTTACTTTCAATTTGCTAGAAGAACAGAAAAAACGAATTTCACTGTCATGGCATCTTACTAGTCAAGAAAAAGCCCGCGTTAACAAAGCTTTTTATAGTAGAGGAAATAAATTCGCCATGTTCGAATTTAATCGTTTGTTAAAAGAACAGAGGTAACTAAAACCCTTCAACCTTAAACGGCATTCTGTTTACGATTGATCGGCTTAAGGTTAATCCATCAGCATAATGCAATTCCGAACCAACACTTACACCACGAGATAGGGTAGTGATGATTAGCTCAAAGCCTTTTAGTTTTTTGTATAGATAGAAATTGGTAGTATCTCCTTCCATAGTAGGACTTAGTGCAAAAATCACCTCTGTAATTTGACCTGTTTGAGCTTTTTCAACTAAAGATTGGATGTGTAAATCGTTTGGTCCAACACCATCCATTGGTGAAATAACGCCACCTAATACATGGTAAACACCTTTGAAAGAAGATGTTTCTTCAATAGCCATTACATCTCGTACATCTTCAACGACACAAATGATTTCGTGACTGCGATTCGGATTAGCGCAAATATCACAAATATCTAAATCGGAAATATTGTTACATGATAGACAATGTTTTACATTTTCTTTCATTGCTATAAAAGAGTTAGCAAAACCCTCGATTTCTTCTGGTTTACGGTTAAGTAGTTGTATTACCAATCGTAAAGCAGTTCGTTTTCCTATACCAGGTAAAGAAGCAAGCTGTTCAACAGCATCTTCCATATATTTAGATGGAATTTTCATATTTTAATCTTAGCAAAAGTACAATGTTTTTCCTGAAATATAACCTACCTTTGTTTATGCAAGAATTTAAAATAATTCATTTTACTCTTGGTGGATTACAGTTACAAGAACCATCTACTTTTATCTCAGATCTTATTTTAGCTTTGATTTCTTTTGTTTTATGTTTTAAAA
>VFQS010003925.1_pt1 | contig 11079 bp, 7 predicted proteins | sample 3512361 | NCBI WGS metagenome assembly VFQS01 (sample SAMN10412375, study PRJNA504923) | tailings metagenome | isolation source: Relicate 1 Philex TSF3 active mining | place: Philippines | reverse complement strand
TGGGGCGGGTCCGGCAGGCCTCTTCGCAGCACTTGAACTGATCCTGCATGGCATCAAACCAATTATTCTGGAGAGAGGAAAGAATGTTCGTGAAAGAAGAAGAGACCTCGCTGTACTGAACCGTGAAGGAATTTTGAACGAAGAGAGCAATTATTGTTTTGGTGAAGGTGGTGCTGGCACTTACAGCGATGGAAAACTATACACCCGCAGCAACAAAAGAGGAAATGTCGATAAAATTCTGCAGTTGTTGGTGCAATTCGGCGCCGATCCATCCATCCTTTACACTGCACATCCGCACATAGGGACCAATAAGCTTCCTGGCATCATTGCATCCATGAGAGAACAAATCATTGGATCCGGTGGAGAAGTGCATTTTAATCAAAAGCTGATTGATTTTCATATTGAAAACAATTCGATTAAAAAGGTAAAGACGGCATCAGGCGATTCTTTCGAGGCTGATCAGGTCATTTTGGCAACCGGACATTCTGCAAAAGATGTCTTCTGCTTGCTGGATGAGAAAAACATACTAATCGAACCAAAACCTTTCGCACTGGGTGTCAGAATTGAACACCCACAAGCATTGATCGATTCCATCCAATACCATTGTCCAACTTGGAGGGGAAGAGACATGGATCTCCCCCCTGCATCCTATCAGCTCGTTGACCAGGTTAATAACAGAGGTGTATTTTCATTTTGCATGTGTCCGGGCGGAATCATTGCCACCGCATCCACCTCACAGGACTTACTGGTTGTGAACGGATGGAGTCCATCGAAAAGAAACAACCCATTTGCCAATTCAGGAATGGTGGTGCAAGTAGAGTTGGAGGATGTAATGAAAGGGATGAGGAACAAGGTCGAAGATACGGACCGAAGTGTCCGGAGACGAGGAACAAGTGAGCGGTTGGTTTTACATGATTTTCAGGAAATGGTGGAAAGAAAAGCGTATGCTGCAGGAGGTGGTTCATTTATAGCACCTGCTCAAAGAATGACGGATTTCATCAGTGGAAAAATATCCAATAGCTTACCTCAAACTTCTTATGTGAGAGGTGTTCATTCGGTAGATATCAATGAATTGTTGCCGGAATTCATTGCAAAAACCTTGAGGGAGGGCTTCAAATCATTCGGAAAAAAAATGAGAGGTTATCTCACAGAGGAGGCCATCATTGTTGCGCCGGAGAGCAGGACTTCCTCACCGGTCAGAATTCCAAGGGATCAGGAACAACTTCACCATCCGGACATCACCAATCTTTATCCCTGTGGAGAAGGTGCCGGTTATGCCGGAGGCATTGTAAGTGCTGCCATGGATGGCATCAAAGTGGCCAACGCAATTCATGCCGCTCATCAATAAAAGGCGGAATGCATGCCATACTCCCGTAATTTTATACAATGAACACTGCTCTTGAAATTCAACACCTGAGAAAATATTTTTCAGGACAAAAAGCTGTTGATGATATCAGCTTTACCATCAACAAAGGATCCATATTCGGACTCCTAGGGCCAAACGGCGCGGGAAAAACAACCCTGCTCAGAATGATCACAGGTATTTTTTATCCCGATGAAGGTAATATCCTGCTGAACAATCAGCCGTTCAATCCACTTACCGATGTTGCCAACATTGGCTACATGCCTGAAGAAAGAGGTCTCTATAAAAAAATGAAAATCGGTGAGCAGGTACTATACCTCGCACAGCTGAAAGGATTGGATAAGAAAGAAGCGAAAGAGCGAACCAAAGAATGGTTTGTAAAATTCAACATGGAATCATGGTGGAACAAAAAAGTAGAGGACCTCAGCAAGGGAATGAGTCAGAAGCTTCAGTTTGTTACAACTGTATTGCACCAGCCTGATTTGATCATATTGGATGAACCTTTCAGCGGATTGGATCCTGTGAACGCCAACCTGATCAAAGACGAAATTTTTAATTTGGCACAACAAGGCGCTACGATCATATTTAGCACACACAGGATGGAACAGGTAGAGGAGATCTGCGATCATATTGTGCTGGTGAACAAAGGAAATAAAATTTTAGACGGTGGCGTAGGGGCCATCAAACAGCAATTCAAGAAAAATATTTTTGAAATCGAATTCGAACAATCGCTGTTGGCAGAACATACCGCTACCCATCTCTTCCATGTTGAATCCCTCAACGGAAAAAAGTTGAAAATCAGGATCAACAATGAACACAGCAATAACGAGATCCTTTCCTACTTCATCAATAAAAATGCCAACATCACTTCATTCAATGAGATACTTCCCTCATTGAACGATATATTCATTGAATTGGTGCAGGGAACACCTGAAACCAGACAATTTCAATCAGCTTAATACATTGCAGCATGAACAAAGTATCACTCATCATACAAAGAGAATACATCACCAGGGTCAGCAACAAAAGATTTTTACTGATGACCATTTTAATGCCCTTGGTTTTCATCATTTTTATTTTTGGATCGGCCTATTTTGCCGCCACCATCAAAGAAGAGACCAATATTGCTGTTGCTAACGACCCGGGATTTTTAAAGGGGAACCTGGTATCTGAAAAAGGCGACCTGAAATTTGAATTCACCCAAGAGGTGGATTCCAATAATTATGCAGAAAAAGGATTCGACGGGGTTTTGTATACATTTATAGAGAATGATAAACTGATTGGCAACATCCACTCCAAAAAACAATTGGGACTGGAAAAGTCCAACTACATCGATCGGCAACTGAACAAGGCAGTGGAAAACAATCTATTGCTTGAAAGAGGCATCCAAAAAACAACACTGGATTCCATCAAAAATGCATCCAAAGAAAATGTTTCGCTCAAAAACCTGGTGGAGGATGAAAAAGGAAAAAACAAAGAATCGAACGCGGGACTCGCATATGGTATTGGATTTGGAAGCGGTATTTTAATTTACATGACCATGTTCATCTTTGGATCAATGGTCATGCGGGGTGTAGCTGAAGAAAAAACCAATCGCATCGCAGAAGTAATTGTTTCTTCCTGCAAACCATTTGAACTGATGCTGGGCAAGATCATCGGTATTGCCGGCGTTGGACTCACACAGCTGTTGTTGTGGATTGCACTGATTGTCGCGCTCTCCACCTCCCTCACCATGTTTCTTCCCACCGAGACGATTCAACAGGCACAGCAAATGCAGCAATCACAGGTTCCTGGTGCTGCAATGGAAAATGCAGATATGGCATCCAAAATCATGGAAGCAAAAGCAACCCTCACTGAAGGGGTCAATTGGTTCCTGATCATCGGATGCTTTCTGTTTTATTTTCTGGGCGGTTATCTCTTCTATGCATCACTCTTTGCAGCTGTTGGAAGTGTCATCAATGAGGACCCCCAAGAAGCACAACAGTTGATGCTTCCCATCACCATGCCCATTATTTTTTCTTTTGTTGTATTGAATGGAGTGCTCGCCAATCCCAGCAGCAGCATGGCTGTATGGATGAGCATCATTCCTTTTACATCTCCTATTATCATGATGGGAAGAATTCCTTTTGGAGTCCCCAATACTGTACCATACTGGCAAATGGCAGCATCCATGTTGAGCCTGGTGGGTGGATTTATTTTCACTACCTGGTTTGCGGGAAAAATTTACAGAACAGGCATTCTGCTGTATGGGAAAAAAGTTACCTGGAAGGAAATGATCAAATGGACATTCAGAAAAAGCTAGGCTTCAACGTTTAAACATCGTTGCTTGAAATTGGCGTAGTTTTGCAGCATGAAATTACTGGCAACCTACCTCAAACCATACAAATGGCTGATTGCACTTACACTGTTGTTGGCTACCATCAACACGGTGTTCTCGTTGATTGACCCGATTATTTTCGGAAGAATCATCAAACTTTCCCAAGAAATCAATACCCGTCAGGAAGATGGAAATTCCATGACATGGGACCTGTTTTTTTCAACCACGCTCACGCTCCTGCTGATGTCCATGGGGACTGCCATGGTGAGCAGAATTGCTAAAAATTTTCAGGACTATTTTGCCAATGTTGTCATTCAAAAATTTGGTGCAAGGATTTTTACAGATGGACTCCAACATGCGATGAAACTTCCTTACCAGGAATTTGAAGACCAGCGCAGTGGAGAAACACTGAGCGTGCTGACCAAAGTAAGAACAGACACAGAAAAATTCATCAACTATTTTCTGAATGCGATGTTTGCCATTTTGGTTGGCATCACATTCGTATTTGTATATGCATCCATCTACATTCATTGGTCGGTACCGATTGCATACATTGCGGGCATCACACTTTTGAGTATAGGAACCAATTTGCTGAGCAAAAAAGTAAAGCAAATCCAGAAAAATATTGTCAGCAGCACCACTTCTCTTGCCGGAACAACAACCGAAAGTTTGAGAAATATTGAGCTGGTCAAAAGTCTCGGACTCACACAGCAGGAGGTCAAGCGCTTGAATGCAGATACGTATAAAATCCTTGGACTTGAACTGACAAAAGTCAAACGCATCAGAAGCATCAGTTTCCTGCAGGGAACTCTGGTAAATACACTCAGACAGGTTATTCTTTTTTTATTGATGTACCTCATTTTCAAAGATTCCATGCAGCCACATGAAATGGTTACGATGCAATTTTTTTCTTTCTTCATTTTTGGCCCGCTGCAGGAAATTGGAAACATTATTTTGTCTTACAGAGAAGCAGAAGCATCCATCGGAAATTACCATAAATTGATGGAAAAAGAACCGGAGAAAGTCCCGGAAGTCCCTATCCAACTGGGCGATATTGAATCACTTCAATTCAAGCAGGTAGGTTTTCAGCACATCACTGCCAAACAAAAAGCCATCGATGATATTTCATTCAGTGTCCATAGAGGTGAAACTGTTGCTTTTGTGGGTCCGTCTGGTTCTGGAAAAACAACATTGATGAAATTACTCGTAGGACTCTACCGTCCTCAAGAAGGAAAAATTTTATACAATGGGTTGGATGAAAATGAGATCAATTTTGATGACCTCAGAAAACAAATAGGATTTGTCACACAGGATACGCAGTTGTTTTCAGGCACCATCAAAGAAAACCTGCTTTTCGTAAACCCGTCCGCCACAGAGGAGGAACTTCAACAGGCATTGGACAAAGCATCCTGTCACTCCCTCTTGAAAAGAGCAGACAATGGCATCAACAGTGTCATTGGTGAGGGAGGATTAAAATTATCAGGTGGTGAAAAACAAAGAATTTCGATAGCCAGGGCTTTGCTCAGAGATCCCCGCCTCCTGCTATTTGATGAAGCAACATCTGCGTTGGATTCCATCACAGAGGAAGAAATCACTGAAACCATCCGTTCAATATCTGCAAGAAAAGAACAGATCACATTGTTGATTGCACACCGTCTTTCAACGATCATGCATGCTGACAGAATCTACGTATTGGAAAAAGGTGAAATCGTTGAAACAGGATCCCACGATGAACTGATTGCGCTCAAGGGACTCTATTTCGCCATGTGGAGACAGCAGATCGGAGAAAGAAAGCGAATCTGATCAATCTTTTGATTCTTCCTTGCGATGCAACATTTTGTCAAGCAGTGATGGATCCGTGAGTCCCTCCACTTCACTCAGCAAAAGTTCCAAGGCTGAAGTACTTTGAAGAATTTCGACCAATGAAAAGATCAGGGATATCATCAATGAAATCAAACTGATCGCAAAGGTTGCCTTTGCCATCGATGGCCACACATTGTAGACAAAATACATGGAACTCACGCACAGCAGAAAACTGAATACGCCAAACCCCTGCATGTAACGAATATAATTCAGGCGATTTCTCAAACTCTTGATTTGAGCAGCAAGATTTTGCTTGTCGCTCACCTTATTGTATTCATCAAATAATTTGCGAACCAAATTGGCAATCGCCAAAAATCGGTTGGTATATGCCAACAGCAATAAACTGATGGCAGGAAACAGCAATGCAGGGGTATTGATAGATAATTCCATGTATCAAAGTTACCGGCTCTGTATCAAAGAACCTTGACTTTGAAATCCAATGAAATATCGGTCTCTCCAACACTCACATTGTCATTGGCAGTCTTTGCACCTGGCTTGTGTTTCAAAGTGATGTTCAGCGTACCTGTTCCAGTATTGGACGATGCTGTCCAAATGGAGGAAGTCCCCAAAGGAAAACCTTTTCCATCCGCATTGAAATTGCTGAAAGCAACCAATCCATTGGTGGCAGAGAAGTAGAATTGATGGTCATTTGCTTCCTCAATAATTTCAGCAGTGATATTGTCTGCGGGACTCACACTCTCATTCAATACTTCCAGCACACAGTCATAGATCTTCCCTTTTTGCAGTGAAATTTCATCAAACTTGGAAGGTGCAGCTCCGCCCTCTCCATCTAGGTCTTTGAATTCAAAAACCGTCAAGGCACCTGTACCTCCAAGTACTTTCTCAGTTAATTTCACTCTTACAGTCGTGATCAATTCGCCTTCATTGGGATCAACCTTTTCTTTTTTACAACTTGTCAATCCGACGATAGCTGCCAGTAAAAAAGCATACAACATTTTAGTTTTCATGTGATTTGATGTTGGTTTTATAAAGAATATTTTAGTTTGATTGAAATGTTTCTGCCACGGTCTAAACTGAAATACCTGAAGGCATTCATGTAATCTCGATAGGCGACATTGAAGATGTTGTATACATTGAACACCAAATCAAGTTTATGCGATTTGATATCAAGTCCGGTTCCTGCTTCCATATTCACCAAGCTGTAAGCGGCAGGTGGGTCAATATAGTCAGACTTCATGGAAACGTTTCCCCTTGCATCTTTGACCTCAATGTTTCCTGTTGGGGGAACACGTTGTTGTCTTGTTACATGCTGAAAAATTATTTTGATAAAAGGCTGCCTGGTTTTTTTGCCATCAGCAAACATATATTCCAGATCAGATTCATAGCGATCTGCAGGCATCTGAATCAACCATGTTTTAGCTTGCAGATCAAAGGCCCTGAGCAAGGAGGCTTTTGCTCCTGCAGTCAAGTGATTGTTGATTTTGTAAAACAAATTCAAATCTGATCCTGACAGGTTTGCATTGGTCTGTGTATAATCAAAAACAGGAAAAGCACCTCGAATGGTCAGCAGAGGTGGAAATCCCGGTTTGAGATAAATGAAGTCATTGATCCACTTGTTGTAAACGCCCCAATCAATTTCCCATTTTTCTTTTTTCACGATCAATGAACCCATCGCACTGTACGCTCTCTCGGCTTTGAGTCCCATGAAACCCTTTTCAATTCTGGCAGCACCATGATGCAACCCATTGCTGAAGAGTTCATTGATTTGCGGAGCTCTCCAGGCAGTTGAAAGGGTGAAGGAGATCCTGACTGCATCATCTATTTTGTATGCCACCAATCCTGTGCCTGAAATTCCCTGAAACATTGTTGTTCCATATGGAGCACCTGGCAACAAAGCATTACCGGTAAGGCTATTAAATGGTTCCTTGTCATTGTCGGATATGTGAAATCGATTCCTGAAATCATAGCGAAGTCCCGCTTCAAGCTGCCATTTGTTTTTCTGGTATTTCTCAGCTGCCCAGACACCGATGTCAAATGACTGATAATTGGGAACAAAATACCGGTAGTTGATTGAATTCAATTGATGCATGATATTTACTCCCATTGAACCTTTCACGAGAGGATGCTTAAAATGTTCCCAAACAATGTCTGCCATATTGGTAAGCAAACTCAATTCCAACTGTGGCAAAATTGATTCAGAGCGTATATTGTCAAATTCTCTTCGCTGGTTGTATTGCGATGAGATGACGAGATTGATTCGATGAGCATCTTTGTACTCTTTGTATGCTTTGATTTTCAACAATTGGTGCTGAACAGATTGATAGGGACGATCGATGACATAAGAGAAATCTGCGTTCTTGATATATGCAGGAGGCTCCTGCAATGCAATCACGTTTTGCAGATCGGTCAGATTCCCGATATGTGATCCACTGAAAATACCGATGCGGGTGTTGAATAAGCTGTAGAATGCTTCCAGTCCCTTGCTTTTGTCTCTCCACCCAAATGCGGCTGACATGTTTGCTTCTTCCAATCCAGCATTTTTCAACCAGTAGTCTGGCGTTCTTGCATTTCCACCACGTTTGAACGTGCCTTGCAAACGCCAGGATGTTTTTTCTTTTTTATCGAATGAACTTTCCAGCATGGTGCTGATCACACCCTGTCTGTTGTTGGAGAAAGCTGCAAGATTGATCTCGCCACTCAACTCCCTTTTGAATTGCAGCAATCTCGGTTCAACCAATACCACACCACCGATTGCATCACCTCCATAGCGGACAGATGCAGCACCTTTGATAACAGTCAATCGATTGGCTACATATGGATCAATCTCAGGTGCATGCTCACTCCCCCACTGTTGTCCCTCTTGTCTGATGCCATTGTTCAAGATCAAGACCCTGCTGCTGTGCAATCCTTGTATGACAGGCTTGTATATATTATTACCTGTTTGGAGAACGGTTACACCGGCAATTCTTTGGAGCGATTCTCCCAAACTCGAACCTCTGGTTGCAAGCAATTGTCTTCCTTTCAATTCTCCTGTCATTCCTTCTGGACGAACGACGGAAGTCCCAACCACCACTACTTCCTTCAAGAGATTTTCTGTATGTGAGAGCACAAAATCTTGTTGCAAATCATCTTTCAAATGAATGTGCATCTCTATGGTCTGGCAATCTGCATGGGTTATCTTAATCGTATAATCACCCAGACAAAGTCCATTGAACTGGTACCTGCCTGAAGCATTGGTCATGACCGATTTATTCAATTCAACAATGCTCACTGTTGCTTTTTCAAGCAGTATTTGCTGATCTTCATCCCTGATAATCCCACTGATGGAGTAGGTGCATTGAGCATGTACATGCCATTGATGTAAAAGAACAATCAAAAAGATGAACGTAACTCTCATTGCTCCAGGTGAGGAACAAAGCTAAGGAAGAAAAATCAAAATTTGCAACAGTATTGCAAAAATTAAAGGCGCTCAAATATACCCGCTATGCCTTGTCCACCTCCGACACATGCTGAAACCATGCCGTATTTTTTGTTGGTCCTTTTCAGGTCATCCAACAATTGAACAGTCAGTTTAGCTCCTGTGCAACCCAGTGGATGTCCCAATGCGATGGCGCCACCATTGATGTTGACCTTGGACGAATCCAATCCCAACGATTTGATCACTGCAAGCGATTGTGAAGCAAACGCTTCATTCAATTCAATCAGATCTATTTGCCCGATTGACATGTTTGCTCTTTTCAATGCTTTTGGAATGGCTTCAATGGGGCCGACCCCCATGATCCGTGGATGAATGCCGGCTACATCACAATGAACCAAGCGACCGATGGGTTTCAGATCAAATTGTTTGAGTATTTTTTCACTGACCACCAGAACAAAAGCAGCCCCATCACTTGTTTGAGAGGCATTGCCAGCCGTTACAGTTCCGTTAACGGCAAATGCAGGTTTGAGCTTGGCGAGTCCATCCAAACTGGTATCTGCACGTACTCCCTCATCGGTATCCACCACAAAACTTCTTTGTTGTTTTTTTCCTTTTTCATCCAGATAAACCTCTTGCACTTGAATGGGAAGAATGCCTGTTTTGAAATAACCCTGCTGAATTGCCTGCAATGCTTTTTGATGAGAAGAAAGCGCAAATGCATCTTGTTCATCTCTTGAAACATTGTATTCCTTTGCAACAGCTTCTGCTGTCAATCCCATGTTCAAATAAAAATCGGGTTCATCTGAAACGATGTCGTAAGATGGAACAGTTTTCCATCCCGATGCCGGTACAAAACTCATGCTCTCTACCCCCCCTGCAATGATGCAATCTGCCATGCCGGATCTTATTTTGGCAGTTGCCATGGCAATGCTCTCCAATCCTGATGCACAATAGCGGTTGATGGTGATACCCGGCGCATGATGTCCGAGTGCTCTTGCAGCAATGATTCTTCCAACCTGTAAACCTTGCTCGGCTTCGGGCACAGCATTTCCAACAATCACATCATCAATCAATGATGTTTCCACTTGTGGCACTGACTGCATGAGTCCCTTGATGACCTCAATGGCGAGATCATCCGGACGCATAAATCTGAATCCACCTCTCTTTGATTTTGTTACAGCGGTACGAAATCCGGCAACGATGTATGCTTCTTGCATGTTGGTTGATTTTGGGATTATCCCGAATTTACGAAATACAAAGATTAAATTTGCCAACATGTATCAGGTGATCAGAAATCTGCTTTTCTTACTCGATGCGGAAAGAGCACATCACTTTTCCATGAATCTGTTGAAGACCTGCTGTCAACTTCCCTTTTTGAGAAATGTATTGCGCAAGTGGTTCAGTCCGGCAGGTGACAATTTATCAATAAAGCTGTTCGGACTTCATTTTAGAAACAGCGTGGGACTCGGAGCGGGATTTGATAAAAACGCTGCATACCTCAATGAATTGGAAGCACTGGGATTCGGTTTTGTTGAAATCGGAACCGTCACGCCAAAGTCCCAGGCAGGAAATGAAAAACCCAGGCTGTTCAGACTGCCGCATGACAAAGCTCTGATCAACCGAATGGGATTCAACAATGATGGCGTTGAGATAATTAAAGAGAGGCTGAGACAGTATATAGAGAGACGAGTGATAAGGGACAAGGTCGAAGATCCGGACCGAAGTGTCCGGAAACAAGGGAGAATGATTATAGGAGGAAATATTGGTAAAAACAAATCAACCCCCAACGAAGAGGCATGGAAAGATTATTTGATCTGCTTCGATGAACTCTTTGATGTGGTTGATTATTTTGTTGTGAATGTGAGTTCACCCAATACACCCGGACTTCGTGCATTGCAGGAAAAAGATGCTTTGATGGAAATTTTGCAAAAATTGCAGGACAACAATCAGGCAAGGAAAAATCCCAAACCGCTTTTACTCAAAATTGCACCGGATCTAACGAGAGAACAATTGAAAGACATTGCTGATATCTGCCAGGAAGTAAAACTCGATGGACTGGTTTCCAGCAATACCACCATTGACAGAACAACACTGAGTGATCGAAGCAAGCAGCAATCGAATCTGATAGGAGCAGGCGGACTCAGCGGAGCACCTTTG
>VFQS010003923.1_pt1 | contig 11084 bp, 7 predicted proteins | sample 3512361 | NCBI WGS metagenome assembly VFQS01 (sample SAMN10412375, study PRJNA504923) | tailings metagenome | isolation source: Relicate 1 Philex TSF3 active mining | place: Philippines | reverse complement strand
CCCTCGCCCCCGCGAGGGGGAGAGGGGTCGGGGGTGAGGGGGCGACCTCCCCTTGCCGCAACGTCCAATCAGGCTGCCCACAGCCCACCGAAAACTGAAAACTGAAAACCGAAAACTGAAAACTGAAAACTGCCCCCCCCCAATCAGCTCCGCGGTTCTGCAGCACCGCCGCCGCTCCGCAATACCCATTCGGCCGCTGCCAGAATCTGAGGCTCCAGGCCCGCGTCACGCAGCTGACGGACCGTCCAGTCAACGTCATACGCCACACGCCGAAACTCCACCTGACCCCCGTCAATAATCGCATACGAAGCCCGCGGATCCCCGTCACGCGGCTGACCCACACTGCCCGGATTGATCACCTGAAGATGTCCCAGCTGCAGATGCATCGGGACATGAGTGTGTCCGACGCACACAAAATCCGCCTGCACATGCTCCAGCCGCTGCCGCCACTGTTCAGCATCCGCCTCGAGGTACTCGTCCATGGGGTCGCGCGGAGTCGCGTGCAGGAGCAGAAAGCGGCGGCCATCGAGCTGGACGTACTGCTGCACCGGCAGCTCAGCCAGCCACGTCAGATGCTCGTCCGACAACACTCGGTAATGATGATCACGCAGGGCCGCTGAAATGCGGCGAAAGGTGCCAGCCGGTCGCACCCGCACTCGTTGCGCCAGCGAATGGTCATGATTGCCCCGCACCGCAGCCGTGGCATACTGCCGCAGCCACTCAATGCAGGGTACCGGATCCGCCGCATAATCCACCGCGTCACCCAGAAACAGGCACGCGTCAAATCGCTCGTGAATCGCCGCCAGGGCCGGCCAGTTCGCATGAATATCGGCGATCAGCAGTATTCGCACTCCCGCCTCCACTCAGTCCCGCTTCGCCCCCGTCCCAGCATCAACTGACCACTGACCACTTTTCAATGTTCTTTTCGAGTCCTGAATTCGTGTCTGCGGCCATCAGCGCCGATCTGAATCGTGTAGCTGCTGCCATCCGCTGCGACCCGTGCCAGCACCCACTGACCCTGACAGTCGGCTGTCGGTACACTGTTGGCAATGAACTCCGCCGGTGCCTGCAATGCCGGATCAAGGTCCACGTTGCGATGCAGCTGGAACCACTGCTGCATCGACTGCACTTCCCGCAGCGTCTTCAGTGTGGATTCGGCACCGCCCTTCTTCGGACCGTTGCACATGACGGCTGAAACAGGGTCCAGGGCCAGCACCAGAGCCGGGTTGTTGCTGACCGGCAGACCGTGATGAGTCACCATGAACAGGTCGATGCGCCCGGCCGGATTTCTGGGAATCATCAGTTTGGCTTCCGTGTTCCACGTCAGGTCGCCGCATGTCAAATAACGAAACTCGCCAAATTTCACCAGCAGCGCGATACTGGCCGAGTTGTCGCTGGGATCATCCGGCTGAGGCTGATGGCGGGAAGCGAAGGGATTCTCGGAACCCTCGCCCACGACCGTTTCGCGACTGGCGCACAGAACTCGCAGACTGAGCTTTGTCTGGCCGGATTTCAACGGCACGTACTGGCCGGCCTTCAGCGCCCGCGACTGATTCTGCGAAGCTGCACGATAGGCCGCAATCCGATCCGGAAACCCAGGGTCCTCGGACAGACTGTCAGGAATCCCGCGATCCCAGAATGTGCCGATACCGAATTGAGCTGTCAGAGCTGCATGATTGCCGAAATGGTCAAGATGCCAGTGTGAAACCATCGCGTGGTCAATCCGCGACAGCCCGGCGACGTCCTTCGCCACCTTCACGATACGGTTCAGATCCCGACCCTGATTGTCCGGATAACCGGAATCGATCAGCAGCGATTCACCCTCCGGAGTGACCAGGAGATTGGCGGCACCGCCCTCGACATCGATGAAGTAGATGTCCAGTGTCCCCGTTTTTTGGTCCGCCTGAAGTGCCTGGCTGTCTGCCAGCAGTCCCGTACACAACGCCGCCACACTGAGCACCAAAACACTGGGATGCCGCATTGCTGACTCCTGATTTCAACACGCCGAACCGACCGTACTGCAGACCTGCCCCGACCTTAAATGGCCGCGGCGTTTCAAACAAGCACGCCCCCCATGCATGACAGACTTTTTTCTCCGAAATTGTCAATTCGTCGTAAAATTCGCCAGTTTCCCGGTCTCCCGAGGGTTCAGGCGGGTTATTCTCAGCAGGTACTTCCGTTTCCGGCACATCCTGAATCAGGGACTTTCTCATGAAGCCTGTCCAACCGGTCAAACTGCTGCTGGCCCTCGCCCTGGCAGCTCCCGTATCCGCATCCGCCCAGCCACCGGAAGAAGGTCGCCGTGAAGGCGACAGACCGGCTCCTGAACAGCGTGAAGGTGAACGCCGTGAAGGTGAACGTCCGGAAGGGGACAGACGTGAACCGGATCGGCCGCCGGGCGAACGTCGCGAGCGTCCGGAAGGGGGGCGTCCGGAAGGCGAACGTCTCGAAGCGGGGCGTCGCGGCGCTGAAGGGCGGCCGCCGGGCGGACAGGGCTTCGGTGGTCCGCAGGACGGTCGCGGATTCCGCGGAATGTTTCCGAATCCGCTGCTGGCAGCGATTGATAAGAATGGTGATGGCGAACTGTCTGAGGAGGAAATTGACGGGGCCATTATTGCTCTGAAGACACTGGACCGCAACCGGGATCGACGCCTGGACGCCTCCGAGCTGCGGCCGAACATGGAAGGCATGCCGGGGCAGTTTGGTCGTGGCGGTATGCCGGGCGGTGGCGGATTCTTTCAGGGCCCCGGCGGCTTTCCTCAGGGCGAGCCTGGCGGTGGTCGTGGCGGAAATAACCAGGGTGGTCCGGGCGCCATGCTGGAACGCATGCTGGCGATGGACGCCAACGGCGACGGCAAGCTGTCCGGTGACGAACTGCCGGAACGCATGAAGCCCATGCTGGAACGCAGTGACGCCAACAGGGACGGGGCTCTCGACCGCGGCGAGCTGCAGGCGATGGCAGCCCAGCGACTGCAGCAGCCAGGACAGGGCGGACCGGAAGGCGGGCGGCCCCCGGGAGGCGGCAATCCGGCAGAATTCTTCGGTCAGATGATGGAACGGGCGGACGTCAACAAGGACGGAAAGCTCAGTGGTGACGAACTGCCCCCCTTCCTGCGTGAGCAGATGGAAGCACTGGATAAAAACAAGGACGGTGGAGTGGACCGCGAGGAACTGCAGTCCGGCATGGCAGCCCGCATGCGTGAAGGTCGCCCGCCAGGCCGCGAAATGCGCGAGCAGGGCGACCGACCTGAGGGCGGAGCTGTTCGTCCGCGACGCCCCGACGTCGAAGTTGACGGCGAAGCAAAACCAGAAGGAGAACGCAGTGACCAACCGGCCGATCAGCCGCGTCCGGAATCCGATCGCGAAGACGATGACAAGGAAAAAAAGGACGACGACAAATAACGATCGCTGCGTCGGAGCTGGCTGCTGCTGCTGATAAGTCCTGTTTGACGTACAGGTCCAGTACGACCTGTACGACTTACAGGACCTGTCAGGGCTGCAAAAACATCCCGCTCACTCCTGAGCATTCCGGCCTGGGGCGATGTCGGGCGCTGCCGGGGGACACACCAGTTTGGACCGCCTTCTCCGGACCGCTCGCAGGCGAAAATTCGCGTCCATGAGGGGTACAAAAAATACCATCTCATCCGTCCCGCAGAACAGACATTCAAGGTCCCCGAGCGTTTCCCCTGGCGGCTTCGCGTGAGTCAAACAGTCGGCAAAGCCCCGCTGCGCAACACCAGATAAAGGACCTCTCCAAGCCTCAACCCCAACGGCCCTTTGCGTTTATCCGTGAAAATCCGTGTTCATCCGTGGCCCAAAACAACCCTCCATCCGTGGCCCCACACGCTCACTCCTGAGCATTCCGGCCCAGCGCGATGTCGAAGTCGTTCATCGCTGGCACCATCATTGCCACCGCCGCAAACCCGTAGGCCATGCAGATCCAGAAACACACGCCCAGATTGCCGCCCAGCAGAAACTCCGTGATCGCATAAAACGTCAGAAAGGGCAGCAGCAGCGATGCCATGGTCAGGGCATTTGATGGGTTGCGATGCGTCAGTGACGAATACAATCCCAGACTGCCAAAGCCAATGAACAGAATGAAACTTTGCAGCTGGATGGCAAACGACGATCGCGCCTCAACCAGCAGCAGCATGAACACAAAGATGCCCACACACAGGAAGAACATTGTGCCCAGGCTGTGAGCAATCGCCTGCCGCGAATTTTCGTAACTGAGCCCTGCATGCAGCCCCAGTGCCACTGCAAACAAAGTCAGCACCGTGTAGCCCACTGAGACGTAAATCGCATTCTCGACCGTCAGCTGAGGAATCACGCCGCCGGCACAGAATGCCGCCACCAGCAGCAACGGCAGCAGCAGCATTTCACGAGCATTCCAGACGGCGCCGCCAATCTTGCCAAACATAAACTCCCACGGACGCAGGTCCGTCACCAGCAGAATCTCGAGCGTCCTGCCGTCGCGTTCATTTGTGATCGAAGTGACAGCCTGAGCATTGCTGAGCAGCAGACTCAGAATCCCGATACCCAGCACCGCAAACGCCGGCGCTGAAACCATGCCCAGCACCAGACCACCCCCCCCAACACCTGACTCCGGCCGCGCCCACGAAACTGCAGCCACCAGCACCGCCAGCAGTACGTAACACAGCTTGATCCAGATCATCCGGCGACCATAGGCTCGAGTCCGCATTTCGCGCCAGATCACGGGCTGATTCCAGACCTGCCGATGCTTTCGCTGTGCCCCGGCCACCACCGTCGACGGAATCCGAGCCTCCTCCGCTGCCGCATCCTCCGCTGACCCCGGAACAGTCGCTTCCAGCACTCCCTGATACACTTCCTTTGACGGATTCCAGCGTCGCAGCATCACCACTGTGAACTGACTTAATCCCGCGGCCAGCACCAGCATCGCCAGCACCGTCGGCCACGCCGAAACCTGCAGCACTCCAGGACGATCCACACTCAGCGGATTCAGCACCTGCAGCAGACCGTCATATGGGGAAAGTACCGCCGCCGCTCCACCCAGGACCACGCCCAGACCATGCGCAGCCAGCAGAAACACAGCCACTCCCAACACACTGATCGCAATCGTCTGAAACGTCTTCTCACGCCAGAATGCCACCAGGCTGCCCCAGGCGCCGGCGGCCAGAGTCGCAGCGCAGACGATCGCCTGCGACCACAAAATCTGCTGCCACGTAACGCCCCCCAGCAGCCGCAGCAGCGCAAATACCGGCCACGATGCCGCCAGCAGTACGCCCACGTTCAGCAGACTGGCCAGCAGTTTCCCCAGCGCCAGCTCGTAGTTGCGCAGGTCCGTCATCAGCAGCAGGATCAGAGTCTTTCGGTCCTTCTCCTGAGCCACTACGGAGGCCGCAAACAATGTCGCAAAGAACAGGCTCAGCGTCAGCTGCAGCAGTGCAAAGACTCTGAACACCAGCGCACTGAACGACGCGACGTCACCCGCAAACACCACGTCCTGAAAGCCGATCGTTGCCTGCCGCAGACTGTAAAACAGTATCAGCAGCCCGGCCACAAACCCCGCACGCATGATGTAGTGGCTGAGACGTCGCGGAGTCGTCAGGACTTCCCGCTCAAAGATCGGTCCTACTGCCACGCAGCTACCTCACGCAAATAAAAAACGGCTCGCGACTGTGAAACAGACCGCGAGCCGCCAGGAAAGGGCCCTTACTTCCGCTGCTGCAGACGCGTCTCAATCAGGAAGTTACGCTCTGCGTCCGGATGACGGCTGGGATGCTTGTCCCAGATATCCTTCAATGGATACGAATCAGGCATGTTCCGACCATTCAGCTGACACACCACTCGGTAATACTGCACCAGCAGCAGACAGTCCTCAACATTGTCACCGTCAATGAACATGTTCGGATACTTCTCAGCCAGCTTTGCCCACTGAGTCATAGCAGCTTCCAGCGACTTCTGCGAATCCGAAATCTGCACGGTCTTATCCGGCAGCATCGTGTCACTGTTGCGACCTTCGTTGTACGCCTTCTTGCCTTCAAAAGATGATCGCCGTGCTTCCAGCATCTCCGGAGTTCGCTCCAGATCAGCAATGTCTCGCCACTGACGGAAGTTGGTCATGTCCAGATTCTGAGCCCAGATGCGGCGCTGCTCCTGCAGCGTCACACCGTTCTCTTCCGCCAGAGCCTTCAGTTCGTCCTCCGTACAGTTCAGGCGGTACTTCTTGTCGTCCAGTCCCAGAAAGTCCATCTTGCCGTAATCGTCCATCCACGACTTGTACGCCCGATCCCACGCCGGGATGTGCTCGTCAAACAACCCCTTCTCAGCTCGCGTCTTCGCGAAGTACAGCAAAGCTCGCGCAGGACCCTGGCGGAAGAACACATGAGTCTTGCCCTTCACGCCAATCACGCCGTCGTTGTCGTCCTTCTCGTTCGCCCGCACAAACCAGTCATACGCCACCAGATAGCTGTCCTTGCCGTCCGGATTGATCGTGCGGTCAGGACCTGGCTCGCCCGAGGTGGTCTTGAATCGCGGGTCCGGGTCGCGAACGAAGAACTCACGGAAGAACTTCTTCTCGTCCGACACGCCCATCTTCGACTGCACGAATTCACCCACGTCGTGGAACAGAATCGGCACGGTCTGGTTTCTGTTGGTCCCGAGAATCAGGAATTTGATGCCTTCCTTCACCCAGTAGAAGCGGTCGTCCACCTTGTCCCATTCGCGCGAGACGTTGTAGGCCAGGTTCCAGCCCTGGAACTTCCAGATCTGCACGTAATGAGGCTGCAGCATAATGATCGAATCCACGGTGGCCCGCAGCTTCGCCCACTGCTTTCGCTCCTGATAGTCAATCGCCTTCAGCTGCAGTACCGTGGCCGCAGGACCCCGCAGCCCCAGCAGCAGCAGGTTCATGGCTGAACTGGAAGGGTCGACCTTGCCCAGAGTCGCCTCGCCAAGGTCGTACTGCTGCCGCTTCTGCGACAGGACGCCCAGACCACCAGAATCCGCCACCGCCCCGGCTGTCTGCCGAGCCGGGAAGCCGAGGTAAACCACAGGCCCCAGCAGCAGCAGTATGCCCACGCCGTACCAGATCTTCCGCTGACGTGAATTCACAGTGCTCATTTCGCCTCCAGTTCACGGAATTTCAGCAGCGCGCCGCCAATCAGAATACAGGGAATCAGAAAGCCAAAAAACACAACCACAGACGGCAACAGCACATCCCGAAACGGAACGTCAAACCGGTTCTCCACATACATCGACGCACGATTGAACACCGCAAAGTCCGGCACAATCATGCTGAATCCACGCAGCACCCCGTCCAGACCCTGGTCGGCCGCCCGCACCACATTCAGCGTCGCTTCCGACACGTCCATCCCCACCTCAGGATTGCGGTGCTGCGCGATCAGAATCATCGATTCCACTGTGCCCGTGCCCTTCTCCACACCCGCCAGCTTCCGAATCATGAAGTCATGGAAAAACTGCCCCACGATGAAGAATGTCAGAGTAAACAGGAGGGCCACAGGACCCTTCACCACGCAGCTGACCGTCACTCCCAGAACAATGATCAGCAGCAGCATCAGCAGAATACTGAGAATCGCCTTCCAGTAACCCACCCAGAACGGCTGGTCAGCCTTGCGGATGAAAAGGTCAGGACGAGCCATACCCAGATACATCTGATCGTTGATGCAGGCCACCTCCACCCGCAGATAGCGGTCGCCATTCTGATCCTGAATCAGATCCTGCAGCAGGTCCTTTTCAATCATCCAGCCTTCCGTATCCTCACTCACCAGCTGCTCACGACGGATCAGATCGTCGAAAAACAAATACCAGCTGCGTCCGTCGGCCACCTTCAGCTTGCCGGCATCGACGGCCAGAGTCCCCGCGGTGAGCTGCTCGCCCAGCACCGCCACCAGACGCTCAGCATTCAGCTGCGAAATCTTTGATTCCTTCACCAGCTCCTCCGTCAGGCTGGCCTTTAACCCGCCATCAGCCAGCAAACCACCGGCGTCGTTCTTACGAGCAATCTCGGCGGCGAGGAAACGGCCCAAAGTCTCGTAGTCCGCCACAAATCGCAGCCGCCGGGGCACGCGAGTCAGGTTGGTCGAGCTTTCATCAAGGTCATGATATTCAGACACGTTGAACGAAGGCAGCGGAACCTCCATACGCTGCAGAGTCTCCATCAGCACCGCAGAACGCTCCGTCAGACCGTCCGCCACCAGATCCAGCTTCGCCGCAAACGCCTCGTACGGAATCTCAACCTTTTCACCACGCTCCTGCTGCTGCAGTGCCGCAGTCACGCCCTCGCCCGTCAACGCTGCCTCAATAAACAACTTGCCCAGATTGCCCAACGCCGGGTCCTTGCGGTTGTCAAGGACTGTTCCCGATACGAACATTCCAAAATGCAGACCAAAATAGTCCGCCGGACGCAGTTCGCCCGGAGCAGTGCGGATGCGTTCCGTCAGCTTCTTCAGCTCGGCTGAAGCCGTGTTGTACTGACCCTCACGCAGCGCATCGGCAATCGCTCGCGTCGCTTCGGACTGCGCCAGCATCCCGAAAGCCTCTTCACGAGGATTCACGGACAACGTGTACTGAGCGGAAATCCCCTTCACAATGCTGGATTCCGAACCTTTGACCGTGCGGAACGCCTCAAAACGACACTCCAGCAGCAACTCTTCCTCGCCCTTGTCATTGCGAGTCAGGGCGGATTCGTCCACACCGCGGAACACATACACTGCACGGGCTCGACTGTTGCCCGGGATGTGCGACCGATAAGCCCACACATCACCCACGCTCAAACCGGTTTCCTGCGGCTGACCTTCCGAACTGATGAAATACAGCTCGCCAAACAGCGGCACGCGACACTGCAGAGCACTGCGAGCATTCTCGGGGATGCGGCGACTGAGCCAGAACTGGCCAATGACACCCATGACCACCAGCAGAATAGCCACCACCACACCCAGGCCAGCCATGCGGCCAATCACAATCTCCATCCGCCGCGCCGGCTTCGTCACCACCGTGTGCAGTGATCGCAGCCGGATGTCCTCCGGCAGTGCCCAGCAGCTGAGAAAAATCAGTGCCGGCAGCAGCAGCCACGAAATGGCCGTCAGCAGAAAGGTCACATGCACACTGACCTGCAGCTCGGCTCGCTCGTTCGAATCCGTGATGAACCAGCCGGCAAACATCAGCAGCACCGCAAACATCACAAAGACCAGCAGGGCCTTGCGACGTACGGCCTCCTTTAAAGTCAGACTGGCCAGAGCTGCAATTCGCCGAAATGACAGCGAAAACAGGTCCTCCAGATAACTGATCAGGCCGCGTCGAAAATCCACCAGACCCGCCGCACCGCCGCGACCCGCCAGACTGGCCAGCGGCAGCACCAGACCCAGCGCAGCAAGGATTGCCAGCAGAATCAGCCACGACGTCGTCGCTGAAGTAAAGTTGTAGGGCCGAACATCGAAGTCCATATGCCGCTCTTCCAGCTGGTCAGAAAAATACCAGTTTTCGGTTCTCGGTGGTCAGTGCTCTGCGGTCAATTGTCAGTGCTCAGTTCCGGACCGCCCCCAAACTGACAACTGACAACTGCCAACTCAATTTCAGCCCCTGCCGGAGGCTGCAACTTCTTCGGTCGAGAAGCGTCGACCCGGACGCTCGCCACTCTCACGCACCGTCCGCAGGAACAGCTGTTCCAGGTCGGCCTTCGGGCGACTGAATTCCACATCGTTCACATTGTGTTTCTTCAGCACCTGACGGATATCGGCCATGGCTTCGTCGGACAGCGTCGGAGTCCGCATCTGCATTTCATTACGCAGCTCCAGCAGCTCGTCCACTCGACCCAGCACCTTCAATTCGCCCTGGAACAGCACCGCAATCCGGTCGCACACGTCCTGCACGTCGGCCAGCTGGTGACTGCACATCACAACGGTTTTGCCCTGAGCCTTGAGCTGAATGATCAGGTCCTTCATCTCCCTCGTCCCGATCGGGTCAAGCCCGCTGGTGGGTTCGTCCAGCAGCACCAGATCCGGGTCGTTGATCAAAGCCTGAGCCAGACCGATACGGCGAGTCATCCCCTTGGAGTATTCCTTGAGCTGGCGGCGACGAGCCTTGCCGAGACCCACCATTTCGATCAGCTCGTCGGCCCGGCGAGCCCGATCGGCAGCCGACATATTGAACAGCCGACCATAGAAATCCAGCGTTTCGTCGGCATTCAGGAACCGGTACAGGTAAGACTCCTCGGGCAAATACCCAATCCGCTCGTTCTTCGTCACGTCCGCGGCCGGCTTGCCCAGAATCGTCATCTCACCGGATGTCGGGAACAACAGCCCCAGCAGCATCTTCATCGTCGTGGTCTTGCCGGACCCGTTCGGACCCAGCAGCCCAAATACCTCGCCCTGCATCACGTCCATGCTGAGGCTTTTGACGGCCTGCACCTTCTTCCGGCCCCAGAAGTCCCGGTAGATCTTTGACAGATTTCGGATCTCGATAACCGCGTTTGACATAACCTTGTTCGCTCTGCAAAGACGCCGGAATGACCGAAAAATCGGGACAGACTGAGGGCGCAACGGTGCCCACGGCCAAATTACGCTCTTTCTTCGGTTCGCGTTGGGCAAAAATGTGGAGCTAAAACCGGAGCAAATGCAGCATCCCGACAATGGCACCCGGCACAGCCCGTGCAACCAACACCAACCGCGAATCAAAACACTCCGCTGCACGACTTTTGCTGCGCTAGTGTTCCTTTGATCAGTATTCTGGCGGCAGGGCATTCGCCCATTCGGATGATATACCGACGGTGAAGTGTGAAATTTGTTGCCTTCGGTCCAGTGCAATTCGAGGTTGCACGTTTCGCGGAGCGAAACGCGACAATCCGCAGCCGGCGTTTTTTGGGCGGGCGAAGCTGGGATGGTGAAACAGTGTGAGAATGGGGAAATCGGGATGTTTTCGCTCTGCCAGCTAATTGACATCTCTTCCGTGACGGGTTGTTGCCAGCACTGTTGGTCTCACGCAAAGGCGCAAAGACGCAAAGTCAGGACAAAATGTTCACTTTCCCAGCACTTCATCTTGGCGTCTTTGCGCCTTTGCGTGAGGTGAAAAGCTGGAATCGGCAG
>VFQS010003922.1_pt1 | contig 11085 bp, 13 predicted proteins | sample 3512361 | NCBI WGS metagenome assembly VFQS01 (sample SAMN10412375, study PRJNA504923) | tailings metagenome | isolation source: Relicate 1 Philex TSF3 active mining | place: Philippines | reverse complement strand
GAGATGCTGAACACCAAATTCATCCATCATCTTTACTACATCAGATCTGTCGTCGATAACTACTTCTTTCTTGTTAACCTGAATAGTGCTTAATGATTCTAGATAAACTGCGTCCAACTTCTTTTTTACTACAACGTTTTGAATATCTGTTGAAAGGGTCTCAATCTTGGAAACACACTCAACCTGATAACTCAACTCATCATTTGTATTAGATAAATATCTCCAAGTTACTAGAGGCTTTTCGAGTTCCTTTTTTTCGACAAAAACTCTTACACCGATATTTTGATTATCGACTATTTTTTCAGCAACAATATCGAAAAAGAACTTTGATTTTTCTTCGAATTGACTTATACTAACAGAATCGAAAGATTCCTTTAGTTCTCTATCTAGTTTGTTGATATTTTCTTTTAACATTTTATTTGGTTCTTTTTTTTAAGTTTGTTTCTACCCACTCTAGTTTTTCAGTTGGTAAAAGTTTTTGCTTTAAGCGAAAAATAATATCCTCTATATATTCTTTTTTTGTTTCTTTATCCGCTACTATAAATTCATTTACCATTGATGTAACTTCATTATCGGATAAAGAGTAAAGAAATTGTACTACCTCTGCACTTTCGTCATCTTCTTTTATACCGTAAAATAATTCTTCCACGATGAAATCTTTAAATTTTAAAATTTTGTTTTCTGAAATAGCAACTGGCGACAGACCAGTGTGTTTAGTTTTTGCCATCTTCCTAAGTTTTTGTAGTCCTTTTCTTTTACCCCCTTTTAAGAATGACTTAGCTACCTTTTCTATTGGTTCTGGACAGTCTTTAACTCTGCCTGTAGCACAAGCATAAGCATAACCCATTAGGTTTCTCTGAGGTACTGATTTGACTTTTTTAGATTTTGCCATTAAGTATATATATAAAAAAAGGGCAGATAAAAATCTACCCTTTTTGGTTTTTCAAGAAATCTAATTCTCTTTTACTGAGAGAACCCATACCTTGAAGATTAATTTTATCTAGAATATCATCTATATTGAATTCTTCTTGTTTTTGTTCAGGTACGCCATACTCTTCTTCTTCGGTTTCTTCTGCGTAGTCATACTTTGTCATGAACGGCTGTTCAAACGTATCTTTAGGAAAAAGATTTTTTGAATACTTCAATCCATTTACAATAACACAATCATTCATTTGATCTTCGAAGTGTGAATTAATATTTTGTTCGAGGTTTTTGAAAGTTTCGGTATCAGTAATATTAATTGAAGTTGCGATACATTCTTCACCTTGAAAAATGAAAAAAGACTTTTTTCCAATATTATAAACAAGTGAAAAATTACCATAAGAAAAATAACTGAGATCACCTACTCTCTTAATGAACCTTACACCACCAAAGCTATCAAGAATAGCCTTGAATTTCATTTCATCGTTTTTCTTAATTAGGCGCTGTTCAGCAGATTGAGAAATTAAATATGATGCATATGTAATTAAAATACCCATATAAATGCCAAGAAATAAGATTATTGTTATTGATTTAGTATCGACAAGTGCTGGAATCATCGTAACACTATCATCAAGAAGCAAAATAACCAAAAGCAAAACTCCGAATAGAAACAGAATTGAACGCATGAATAATAGATTTTAAGGTATATATTACTTTTCAAAGACAAAGATACTACATTATTTCCTAACCACCAAAACAAAGGGCCAAAAAAACCATAATATATAAAAATAAACTATTATTTTTTCTATGCAACAGAAAGAAATGAGTGAAGAAGAATATCTTAAACAACATCTAGCCGCGCTAGAAAATACAAAAACAGCACCAGAACCAACAGTAAAAGTTGAAGTAGAAACATCGAACATCGAAAATCTCAAATACTTTTCATTTGATGTCAGAGAGTTCCCTTGTGCACACTTTTACCCTCCTGGTACAACCATACAAATTAGAGCTGCCGAAGTTCGAGAGATCCAAGCATATTCCATGGTAGACGATACTAACTACTATGATATGGTTGAAAAAATGAACGAAATGTTAGCAGCATGCGTTAGAGTTAAATATCCAGATGGTAGGGTGGCACCATATACCGAGTTGAAAGACCCAGACAGATTTTGGGCTATATTCTCGATTCGTGAGTTGACTTTTCAACAAGGCAATAATCTCACAACTACAGCAAAATGTACTTGTGGTCAAGATGTACAAATCGAACTCAAGAGAGAGAACTTCCGTAATTATGAAATAGATGAGAAGCTAAAAAAGTTCTATAATCCAACACTGAGTTGTTTTACTTTTGATACCTCACTTGGATCTGTTTATCATCTAGCACCACCAAGTATTGGTCTACAAAGAGCATTCACTGAATACATTGTAAAAGAAAATGCAGAGAAAAGAAAGCCTAATTTGTCATTTCTTAAAATTGTACCATTTCTTTTACATGATAGAACTAGCATTTCTTTTGATGGTATCAAAGCGAAGGTCGATGAGTTCTCTAAGATGAACAACAGCTCTTTTCAATTCTTGAACTCTGCTGTTAATAAATTGACTTTTGGTATACAAAAAGCTGTAAAGGTTTGTAGCTGTGGAGAGGAGGTGCACAGCGATAAAATATTTCCCAACGGAGCGTCAGCTATTTTCGTTATTCATGATGCCTTTGAAAGGTATATTAAAGAATAAATTACTTCTACAGAGACAGTATCATTTACAAGAAATGGCAATTGATTCTTGGCCTTATTGGATGCTTGAAGAAAATATCAAGATTGTAAATGAAATAACCGACGAAGAAGAAAAAGAAAAAAAGAAACAGGAAAAAGAACAGAAAATGCCTAATATGGGCAATTTCAATCCTAGTTCGATGATGAGTGGAATGTCAAGTATGGCTAACAAATTCAAGTCATGAGATTAGAAATAATTTTAAAAATACTCGATGGTTCTAGAAACCGAATGCGTGAGGCTTATTTCGAGAAGTATCACAAAGATACTTATCAAGAAATATTAAAATTTACGAGGGATGTCAAAGACATCCCTTTTAAGTTTCGTGTATGGCACTGGATCAACAATATTGATTATTTACCGAAATGCTATTGTGGTAAAGAAGTAACAAGGCATCTTAATTGGCAAAATGGGTATAGAGAGTTCTGTTCTGCTAAATGTTCAGCTAATAGTGATAAGCAGAAGGATAAAGCCAAAAAAACACTGATAAATAAATACGGAGTAGACCACTATTCTAAAACACCAACTTTCAAAGAAAAGGTAAAAGAGACAAGTATCAAAAAATGGGGTGTAGATAATTTTTCTAAAACTGATGAGTATTTAGAAAAATCAAAAGCTACTTATAGAAGGAAATGGGGAAAAGATAATTTTACTCAAACAGATGAGTACAAACAAAAGTCAAAAGAGACACTCTTGAAAAAATATGGTGTAGATAGTTGGCTGAAAACACAAGAAGCTAAAGAAAGAATAAAAACGTTAATGCTTCAGAAGTGGAATGTCAAGCAAATGTTCCAAGACGAAAATTATCGAACAAGTAACTTCATAATAGCTAATGATCCTAATTACATAAAATATATCGGAAATGGTTTCAGCCAGTTTAAATGTGAAAGCGGTGACCATTTTTTTGAAATAACAACAGACAACTACTTCGCAAGAAAAAGAATCGGATATATTCTTTGCACAATATGTAAACCTATAACGCTGAACTCCTCGCAAAAAGAAGAACAAGTTTACACGTTTATCGAAAATATTTATCATGGTGAAATAGTTAGAAACTACAAGAATAAATACGAATTAGATATCTATTTACCTGAAATAAATTTAGGTATAGAGTTCAATGGTATTTGGGGGCATTCAGATAATTATAAAGATAAAAATTACCATTATGAAAAGACAGAATACTTTAAAAAATTAGGTATCAGAGTTTTTCATATATGGGAAGATGACTGGCTTATAAGAAGTAGTATAATTGAGTCACAACTAAAACACTTATTAGATTTAAGTCAAAGACGTATATGGGCTAGAAAGTGCAAAGTTAGAATTATTGAGACAGAAGAGCTTAGAGATTTTTTAGACAAGAATCATATCCAGGGGTTTGTAAAGTCAATAGTCAAAATAGGCTTATTCTATAACGATGAACTAGTATCAGTAATGTCTTTTGATAAATACGAAGGTAGAAAAAAGATGTCTGACAATGAATGGAATTTGAATAGATTTTGTAATAAATTAGATACATCTGTTGTTGGTGGTGCCTCTAAACTTTTGAATTTTTTTATAAAAAGATTTAAACCAGAGAGAATAATATCTTATGCAGATAAAGATTGGTCTGTAGGCTCACTATACGAAAAACTTGGCTTTGATCGAATATCGGAAAGTAGACCTGATTACAAATACATTATTGATGGGAAAAGAACGCACAAGTCCAGATTTCGAAAGTCCAATTTAGGCTACACTGAAAAAGAAAGTGATTTCATGGAATCGAAAGGTATACATAAAGTTTGGGATTGTGGTAAGATCAAATTTGAAATGAAAGTGATCAATTATTCTGCCTAATGAATGCTTCTTTACCAAATTGCAGTAGCTTAGGTTCTCCAAAAAAGTATAGATATTCAGTCCAAGTATATTTTACATATTTATAAAGTTCCTCGAAAGAAATATCCCTTTTCATTTCAGAATTATCTCTTTTGCCTTTCGCAGTAAGTAAAACATCGTACTTATTGTTTGGACGTAATTTAATACCTAGTATGAGTTCGAAGTCTTTATTTTTCAATCCCAGAAGATGAAAAATTTCAGTAGATTTACTCTTTCTAAGTATTTCGTCTTCTTGTAGTGTCCAATGTTTTGTTTGAATTTCGAATTTAGGCTCTATAAAGAAAACAAGTAATTGATAACAACCCTTATGCATAAGTCCTTCAATGAGTGAATCTATTTCTCTATCTCCTTGTTTATTGAAAAAACTGCCATACTTTCCTTTCAGAATATTTCTCTTCAAATCACCAGTCAAATAATCGATTTCGTGTTCGGATTTTAAAGTTTCATCATCAAATAATTCATTAAATCGTTTAATGGATTTATCTGTCTTCAAATGGTTTAAGTGTCTCATGACATATATATAAAAATAAAAAACCCAGCTTTTGGGCTGGGTCTTAAGAAAAAGGCAAGATTAAGAATAATTCTGCGCTAGTTTCTTAGGTGCATATTTCTTCAGAAGTTGAATACGAACCTTTTTGATCTCATCAGATGCCGGATAATTGTGATTATCAGCAGTCGAGAGTGTTTTGGGCATTGTATCCCATTGTGAAGCGATCCTCTGCTTGATAACATTGAAGTTATCATCATAACCTTCTTTGAAAGGATCCCAGATATCAGATCCGTCAAAGTAATCAACAAGTGCATCATCGCCTGCCTCATAAGGAAACACAATCGTCTTTTTCGCTTCAAGGGCTTCTTTACTGCGCAGGACCTTGAAAGGACCAGGAAGTGTTGTTTTCTCAAGTGTTTCAGAGAACTTACAAACAGGTTGAAGCTCTTTACCAACCGCACAGAGAGCATATTTAGCTGAGAGGTCATCACGAGAGATCCTACGAAGTCCACCACCTACACCATAGAGACCCCAAGAGAAAGGAGGAAACCCATACTCAATCAGTTCTTCGTTGATTTCTTTCATTTTCTGCCAAGTCATACCGTCGCCTTCGATAAACTTTAGACCAGAAGAAAACCGCCATTCTTTATTGAGAATTGTTTCTACGGTTGAGAGTCCGTGTTTGTGTGCCAACTTACACAACCAAAGAACTTGCTCAGAAGGATCACCTGAGTCAGGACGACCAACAACGATCTTACCATTACCCGCAGCCACGTTTTCTTGTGCGATAGGAAGAAGAATTTGCTCAACGGTATCGAAGTAAGAATAACAGTCAGCAACGTGAGAATCAATATCACCTGCAGAAGATACTGAGTTTAGTTTGCGATGACAATCTTCTTCGGTATCGTATCCTTGAACATTTCGGTGTGCTAGTGCAAGAACAGATGATGCAATACCGGTTTCTTCATCAGCGTTTTTCCAGGCTTGATAAGCACCTGAGAAAGTATCTGTACCTGAGAAGATATAAAGCGCATCAGAAGCGAGCCATTCTGATTCTTGCGGGACCATGCCAGCACGACATCCGAAATTGTGCAGCATCAGACCAGCAAGAAACCGCTTTTGATCTTCGGTGATACTATCTTCATAGACATGCGAAACGAGTCCTTTACAATACTCAAACCAGTGAGCAAGTTGGGTTACCATCTGTGTTGAAGACCAGATTTTGAGAAGAGTGCTCTCAAACCAAGCAGCTAGTTCACCATATCCTTCTGGGATGTTTTCAATGACTACAACAGGTTCATTAGGATATACGACAGATCCTTCTTGCATAGCTCGAACTTTGATAGGAGGACGACCGTTGTATTTATCTACAATCTCGCGCCAGAGATGTTCGGGAAAATACATTTCTTTATATCCAGTAGTAGAAACCTTTTTATCGGCAAGAAACCTCTTGGTCTCGTCGATTTCCTCATGAGTGATAGGCTCATAGAAAAGGTAGTCGAGGATACGAGACAGACCCGTGAATACGATACGATTATCGCCTTTAGCGTAAAGTGTCGGGTCAATCTTTTCGAGAACCCTACGGAAGGTAATGTAATAAACTGATTTTTCTTTTGCTTTATCTGAAGCAAAAAGATCAGATGATATAGTGTAAGCATCAGCAATAAGCAAACGAGGCGTTTTGTGAATTTTTCGCTTAGGAAGCTTCACTTTTTTTGAGTTGCTTGTTTTGACTGTTAGCGTGTTCATATTTATGAATTTATTTTTTGTTTGTTTGTATAACAAAGATACGACTTTAATTTGAGACCACCAAATCAAAATTGTGCTTTTTCTGCCTGGTCAGAATACTCATTCTGCTTGGCTTTATTAACCTTAGTGAGTAGAACTACCATCATTGATCTGTGCTCAGAAACAATATTCGTGAGATCCAAATCTTTTACTGGAAACCAACGCAATTCCGAAATATCGTCAGATGCTTTGAGTTGTCCGAAAATGTATTTTGCTTTGAAAAGAGTTGTCATGATTTTGTCGCGTTCTACTCTGTAGCGCCAATCATCAACTCGGAATGATCCGATATAGTCAGTAATCTCAATTTCTGCGCCACCTGCTTCTTCAGAGAACTCACGCTTTGCAGCATATTCAAGAGAAGGATCAGACGGACTAACAAAGCCACCAACAAATCTGTATTTATCTTCATTGGGTTTTCTGGCAAGAAGCACTTGTGTATCATCATCATTGAAGACTGCGATATCTACAGTTTGATAAGAAATGGGATATCGGTTATAAGTGCCATAAATTACGCCTGCGCGCCAATCTTTAGAAGATTTGATATCTTCTGATACGTGCTTTCTGATTTCTGTTCCAGAAAGACAAACTCTGGCGGCAAGTTCTTTTGTGTTGAACTGACCAGTATAGCACCTGATAAACGAGTCTCGACCACCATAAAGAACTACATCTCCGATCGGATAAACTTCACGGATCCTTGTGTCGAGCATTTTCGACCATTCTTCATCGCTACGCATATCAGGAATAGCGAGAATAGTAAGATCGGGATATTTTTCTTGGATCATTCTTTTTCGTGCTGTAAAATCAAGGGGATCGTGTGTTGATCCTAAAACAGGCGATACACCGAGGAAAAGCACTGCTTTGTCATGTGAATTCATGACTTCTTCGATGATTTCTTGGTGTGCTTTATGAAGTTCGTGAACCTGGTATCTACCAACGATTACAGCGATTTTATTACTTTTTTTCATGTTTATTTGTTATTTTTATAATGTAAAGATACGAATTTTTTTTAAATAAAAAAAATTATTTTATTCAAGTAGATCTAGTTGTCTTGGCGTTAGTTCAGGAAACCCACGTATTAGTACCTCACCGTTTGTCAGTTTCATAAAATACTTCTTTTGTGAAATAATAATAGCATTTTCTACTCCTTTTTTAGAATATGGTAGACCGAGTATCCCAAAAACGTCATCTAGATCAGGTAAGGTTTTAGAATTCTTGAATAAAAAAACATCAACGTCAGCATAAAAACATCCTTTAATCTTTTGAATTCTTTTCGAGATAAACTCAGCGACTAATTGAACTTTTTTACTATCTGGTTTGCTTAGTCTTCCATAAAGGTAATTACAATACAAATTTAAACTTAGACTAGGTTTGTTATAGAGTAATCCTTTTATCTTTTCGAAGTTTTCTATTACGAAAAAGATATGATTGAAGTTACCGTCAGAGTCAATATATCCAAGATTCCTCAGATTTACGATTAAGTGCGTGTATAGTTTGAAAAACTCAACTCTCGTTGAGTCCGTAATATTTGTATTTCTTATTGCATCAGTATTGAAATCAGCTTTTAAGGAGATAAAATTGGGGTTATTTGCCAAGTCTATTACATGTGCTAATGAAGTATTGCAGAGATTTTGAAAGTTAGATTCGAAATCTGGATAAACGAGTTCACGAGAACTTGTGTCTAAAACTTGACCAATAGAATATAGTCTTTTTACATTCTTATCGATTTCAAGCCAAAAATTGAAGAGGGGATCGTTTTTTTCGACTGTGGTTAATTGATCTGAATAATAGTCGAATATAGAGGCGAGTTGCCTTAGTGTTTCGTCCATAATATGAAATTATCTCGCTTCTTAATTATATATAATTTAAGATCGTCTTTGTTTCAATTTTTTAATATATACTTTGTGAAAGATACTAAAAAAATAGACATGATAGAGTTTGAGCAAATTGTCACCACAATGGAAAACAAACCTTATCTTATCATCGTTGCAGGAATTCGTGGTTCTTCTGTTCTTCAGAAAACAGATAATATCAAACCACTCACAGAGTTTAATCAAACAGAAATGTGTAAAGAAGTATCTACTATATTCATACTCAAGGATTGGTCTAAATTCAATAACTCTTTGAAAGGATTTATGTATCCTTTCACGATTGTAACTATTAAAGATTTGAATTCTAATTTATACGAGCGAAATAGAATATACGAGATAATTTAAATTCTCTTTTGTTGAATATACGCCTTTATATCATCGTAGGTAACAGCGCCGGGATTTACGAATATCTTTTCTGGTTGTCCTTTTGGTATTTCTTCTGTCGGTTTCTCTACATTCAATCCCTTTCGTCTTGCATATTCTTCATTTATTGTTTTAAGTATGTGTCCTAAGTAAGAAGATATGCCTTTTTCCCTCACCCACTTTTCGTCAAACTGAAAAATGAATTCTTCTAATTTGTGATATGCCGCAATATCGTTTTCAATGATACCATAATCAACATAGAAGAATAAGTCACCTATTGTTCCTTGTGCGTATATTGTTGTTTTATATTGTATACCGTAAGAACCAGCAAACTTATCATTCTCATTTAACAATCTATCGCCATTTCTTTCCATGGTAGCCGCAACACCTAAATTAACTTGAAAATATTGAGATTGTTTTATAAATGACATAACGTATTGATTAGTCACTATTTGATACCTAGCATCTATAACCATAAAATTATTCTGTTTCTATTTCGAATTCATCTTTTTCTTCTTCGCCAGACTGCTCATCTAGTTCAATCTTTAAGGCGACCAAGAAGTCTTCGTCTATTTCTTCTATCTTTATATTCTTAGAAAGTTCTGCAAGAACCTCACCAGGCTCATGTTTATCATACTTTTTAAATTTGATATAACACTTTTTTATATCATCACTTTTAAATTCTTTACCGTTTTTAGGCACCGCTTCAGAAATGTGTATTGCGATCATTAGGTCATAAAGAAACTGCTCATCACTGAATTTCAGTTTTACATTATCAAGTGTTCTCGAGTATCTTGACATCTCAAGTGATTCAAGGTCAACGCCCATTTGTGCAAAGTTCATCTCGCCTGTTTTTTCTTCGAATCCTTGAACTTCGCTCTCATCTGATTCTGGCTTTTTGAACATTCTTTCTAACTTATTCTTTATCTTGATAAGTGCAGTTTTTATGTATTCTTCTGGGGTTTCAGTCTGATTCTCGTTCAACTTATTATAATCAGAAAATTTAATTATTTTCATAGTTTGTAAAATTTATATATATATTAAAATTTTACTTCTTAAAATGATAATAAAGTTTACTGATTGGAACGTGTTAGAAGCCAGAACTTATTCAGATGAAAAATTCGAATGGATTACAAAAAATATTGGCGGTTGGATTGTTGCACAAGCAGCAGAAGATCCGAAATTCAAAGCTAGATTACAAGGTTTAGAAGAATTCAGAAACTTCCAAATGAGTAGAGAATTTACACTCGATTCAGCACCTGAGAAAGTTAGAGCAGCCATGGGTGGATTCGAAAACTATTTGAACACTATATCATCAAGGTCTTCGAATGGTTTTATTAAAGAAGTCACTTCTCTCTCATCGGACATCAAGCAAAAAATACTATCATACGGCAGACCGGTTGGTCTAGGTACCGGTAAAAGAGGCAGACCAGCTGGCTCCAAGAACAAACCAAGAGTGTCTGAAGATGTTCAAGAAGAAATAAGAAATCTTGAATTATCCATAAATGGACACAATAATGAGATTATGCAGTGTGAGGGACATATAAAAGATAACAAAAAAAGAATTTCTGGTGCTCAAGCAAAGATTAAGGAAATGACTGAACTCATTTCTAAACTAGAGTCAAGTATAGATAAGTATGAAGATAGAATAGCTACTGCAAAAAGTGATCTTGAAAGCGATCAGAAAAAATTGAACAAATTAAAATCATAAAAAAAGACCTAGCCTTTCTGAAAATCTTTTCTGTATTTCAGGAGGGCTAGATCTTTTTGTTTACACTCTAATTCAACGTCTACATCTAGACCAAAGTTTTCAAAACTCTCGTAGAGCCAATCAGAATGTGCTTCTATTTTCGACTTACTATCTTCATGTAGCTTCTTAGAAGAAGAATGATGGCAAACTGGCTTAGTTTGCCAAGTAGATATAGCAAGCTCTAAACTTTCTTTCCAAGACATACCATCGTCAAAGCAAGCATGGTGTAGCGTATCAATAACGATCGGTATACCTATTTTTTTGTG
>VFQS010003920.1_pt1 | contig 11087 bp, 11 predicted proteins | sample 3512361 | NCBI WGS metagenome assembly VFQS01 (sample SAMN10412375, study PRJNA504923) | tailings metagenome | isolation source: Relicate 1 Philex TSF3 active mining | place: Philippines | reverse complement strand
TTGTCGCGGTTATCACCCATCACAAAATAATGGCCTGCAGGCACTTTACAGCGCAATGCAGTTCCTTGATATTGGCAGTTCTCCGATCCAGGGAAGCTCTCGCCTTGATAGATCGTGCTGCGATCGGGATCATTCAAAATCTCGTGGACGTTACCACCAAGATCGGCTGGAAAGCTCTCTTGATAGAGCTTGGCATACCGCATGCTCTCAGGATCAAGGTAGGGGGCTCCACCCACATATTGAAGTGGCTTGCCGTTAATCGTGACCTTTTTATCCTCATAGAGGATGTCATCACCAGGAATTGCAATCACGCGTTTGATGTAATCAACTGACTGATCTTTGGGGTAACGAAAGACAACCACATCCCCCCGTTTTGGGGTACCGATCTCAATGATTTTCTGATTGATTACTGGCAAACGAATGCCGTAAGTGTATTTATTGACAACAATGAAATCCCCAATCTGTAGGGTTGGAATCATCGATCCGGATGGAATCTTAAATGGCTCAATCAAAAATGAGCGCAGTATGAACACGGCCAAAATAACCGGGAAGAAACTTGCCGAATACTCCAACCAAAGTGGCATCCGCTCAATTCCGGCAGCTTTGCGTTGTGGGGCAAAGTAGAGTTTATCGGCAACCCATGCAATACCCGTAATGATGGCTAAGATGAATAAGATGAGGGCAAAGTTCATTTTTCTTCTACCTGAAGGATGGCCAAAAATGCTTCTTGCGGAATTTCAACATTACCCACTTGTTTCATGCGCTTCTTACCCTCTTTTTGCTTCTCGAGTAATTTACGCTTGCGGGTAATGTCACCACCATAGCACTTCGCCAATACATTCTTTCGTAAAGCCTTGACGTTTTCTCTGGCAATAATATTGCTCCCAATTGCCGCTTGAATCGCCACATCAAACATTTGTCTAGGAATAATGCCGCGCATCTTAGCAACCACCTCGCGACCACGCGATTGGCTATTACTTCGATGCACAATGATGGACAAGGCATCAACCCGATCCCCATTAATTAAGATATCGACCTTCACCACATCGGCCGGTCTATACTCTTTAAACTCGTAGTCCATCGAGGCATAACCCCGTGAGACCGATTTCAGGCGATCAAAGAAATCCAATACGATTTCTGCCATCGGCAACTCATAAGTGAGCTGTACCTGACGCCCTAAATAGGTCATATTGGTTTGAATGCCCCGCTTACCAGTACATAAGGTAATGACCGAGCCAACATATTCTTGGGGCATATACAGATTGACTGTCACAATCGGTTCTAAGATTGTCTCGATCTTGCTAGGGTCCGGCATTTTGGAAGGGTTATCCACCACCACATTCGTACCATCGCGTTGCTCAACCTGGTAAACAACCGTTGGTGCGGTTGTAATCAAGCTCATATCAAACTGCCGCTCCAGACGCTCTTGCACAATTTCCATATGCAATAAACCTAAGAAACCGCACCGAAATCCAAACCCTAAAGCTTGAGAGACCTCCGGATCGAACTGCAAAGATGCGTCGTTCAATTTGAGCTTTTCAAGCGACTCGCGTAACGCATCGTATTGATTGGCTTCTACTGGATATAAACCCGCAAACACCTGCGGCTTGACCTCTTTAAATCCAGGCAGCGGCTGTGGCGCGGGGGTGCGACCCTGTTGACCGGATGCATGGGTCACGGTGTCACCCACCTTCGCAGCCTTCAACTCTTTAATACCAGCAATAATGAATCCGACCTCGCCAGCACTAAGCTGGGTGCGAGTCACTGACTTTGGAGTAAAAACACCAACTTGCTCCACCAAATGGGTGGAGCCACTAGCCATCAGGGTAATTTTGTCTTTTGGTTTTAGGGTCCCATTAACCACTCGGACCAACATGACTACGCCCACATAGTTATCAAACCATGAGTCAATAATGAGCGCTTGCAAAGGTTGTGCAGCATCACCCGTTGGTGGCGGCACGCGCCGAATCATTTCTTCTAAAACATCAGCAACGCCCAGTCCCGTTTTAGCGGAACAGGTAATGGCATCGGTCGCATCAATACCGATGACATCCTCAATCTCTTTCTTAGCCGACTCAGGATCTGCCGATGGTAAATCGATCTTATTGAGAATTGGAATGACCTCTACACCAAGCTCTGTAGCGGTATAGCAATTAGCCACCGTTTGCGCCTCCACCCCTTGGCTGGCATCGACGACTAATAATGCCCCTTCACACGCAGACAGAGAGCGACTAACCTCGTAAGAGAAATCGACATGCCCTGGGGTATCAATCAAATTGAGGTTGTAGGTTTTCCCATCATTTGCCTTGTATGTAAGGGCAGCAGTTTGGGCCTTAATCGTGATACCGCGCTCGCGCTCAATGTCCATGGAATCAAGAACCTGCTCCTCCATTTCACGGTCGGAAAGACCGCCGCACAGCTGAATAATGCGATCCGCTAGGGTCGATTTACCATGGTCAATATGGGCAATGATGGAGAAATTACGGATGTGATCCATTGGCGCTGTTCGATAGGGGTCTTGATAAAACGCCTTGTCGCAACGCAACACAATGATGCGCTGCAATAAGATGTCTTTTCCTTATTGTACTGGGAGCAGAAAAATCAGCGCTTTTCCCTGCCCCCAAGGGAAATAACCCATGCAAAAGGGGTGACTTTTGGTCACCCCTTAATGGTTTTGATCCTGTATCCGGATTTATTTCTGAGCGGGTCGGATGGGCACTACGATGGTGGCATCACCGCGACGCACAAAAATAGGTACTGCCTTGCTAGGGTCGAGGGCTTTGGTCACGGACTCAAATTGCCTGATCCCGGTAATATCGGCATCGCCAATTCGGACAATCACATCTCCAGCCCGTAAACCAGCTCTAGCGGCAGCACCGTCACCTACATTGGTAATTTCTACGCCGCCTTTGCCGCCCAATTCCTTATTTTTGGCCTCAGTCAATTCGGTAACACTGATACCCAATGATTTGTTTGCTGTGCCCGCTTGCGGAGCTGGAGTGTCTGACTTACGTGCAACGGCTTTATCAGGCTCTGCATCCGCAACCACGACCGTTAAGTCACGGGTTGCCCCTTTGCGCCAAACTTTAACCGTTGCTGAGGTGCCAGGTTTGGTCTCACCCACAATACGAGGCAGATCAGTAGACTTATTGATATCGCGCCCGTTAAAGCTCAAGATCACGTCACCGGCTTCAATGCCACCCTTAGCTGCAGGTGCGCCAGGTTCCGCATTGCGGACAAAAGCGCCACGTGGTTTGCCAAGACCAAGGCTCTCAGCCACATCTTTATTGATTTCGCCAATCGCCACGCCGATTCGTCCGCGCACCAAACGGCCAGTGGTTCTTAGTTGATCCGCGACCCGAATGGCTTCATCGATTGGGATTGCAAATGAAATCCCCATATAGCCACCCGAGCGACTGAAGATTTGAGAATTAATACCAATCACTTGGCCAGCCGTATTGAGCAATGGCCCACCAGAGTTTCCGGGATTGACAGCGACATCGGTTTGAATGAATGGCAAGTAGTCCCCGGTGTCACGGCTTTTAGCAGAAACAATTCCTGCGGTCACGGTATTTTCCAGACCAAAGGGAGAACCAATCGCCACAACCCACTCGCCCACCTTCACCTTGGAGGAGTCACCTAGAGGTAGTTTTGGTAGTCCAGTGGCATCAATCTTTAAAACTGCCAAATCGGTACGTTTGTCCGCACCGAGTAGTTTTGCCTTGAACTCACGCTTATCAGTCAAGGTGACATAAATCGTGGTTGCACCTTCAACCACATGTGCATTGGTCATCACAATTCCATTGGAATCAATAATGAAGCCCGAACCAACGCCACGTTCAATTTCTTCTGGTTGGCCACGTCGATTGCCCTGACCGCGTGGGGTATTTGGCGCTCCTGGAAGCGGAACCCCAAAAAAGCGGCGAAAGAACTCTGCTTGTTCATCAGGTATGCCTGGAGCAGAACCTTGAGCTTGTTGATTGGATAACCTCTCAGTGGTGCGAATATTAACCACTGCGGGACTAGCCTTTTCAACTAATTCCACAAAATCTGGGATTGCGACCCGAGGTGGCTGAGTGTTTGTTTGAGAGGAAACAGCTGGTGAGAACGACAGAATTCCCCAGCTAAATACTGAGAAAACGACCAATAGAATTTTTTTCATACGAAATTGAGCTTTGCTCAACCCATTAGTTGCAATACTCTAGATATTAGGGCTTTTTCCCAAATATCAAGGTACCGTTGGTACCCCCAAATCCAAAATTGTTTTTAACGGCGTAATCAATTTTGAGATCCCTAGCGGTATTGGCGCAGTAATCAAGGTCGCATTCGGGGTCTTGGTTGAAGATATTGATGGTGGGCGGTGATTTTTGATGGTGCAATGCAAGAACGGTAAAGACCGATTCAAGGCCGCCGGCGCCACCTAATAAATGCCCAGTCATTGACTTGGTAGAGTTCACCACCACTTTTTTGGCATGATCACCCAAAGCCGCTTTGATGGCATCTGTCTCATTCTTATCGCCCAAGGGTGTTGATGTGCCATGGGCGTTGACATACTGAATCTGATCTGCCGTAATCCCTGCATCACGCATTGCGTTGACCATGCAACGGCGTGGGCCATCCATATTTGGTGCGGTCATGTGATAGGCATCACCGCTCATTCCAAAGCCACATAACTCCGCATAAATTTTGGCGCCACGTGCCTTCGCGTGCTCATACTCTTCGAGCACCATCACACCAGCGCCCTCACCCAAGACAAATCCATCGCGGTCTTTATCCCAGGGGCGCGAAGCGGTTGCGGGATCATCATTACGGGTCGACAATGCTCTTGCAGCAGCAAAGCCGCCGATACCCAAGGCAGAAATGGTCGACTCAGCGCCGCCAGCGATCATGACATCCGCGTCTCCATACTGAATCAAGCGGGCAGCTAAACCAATACTATGCAAACCAGTTGTGCAAGCAGTAACCGCCGCGACATTTGGACCTTTGAGATTAAAGAGGATACTCAAATGTCCAGAAATCATATTAATGATCGAGCCGGGCACGAAAAATGGGGAGATACGCCGCGGCCCACGTGACAGTAACTCGGCATTGGTATCTTCAATCATCGGCAAACCGCCAATGCCTGAGCCAACCAACACACCAATTCGCTCAGAATTTTGATCAGTTACCTCTAGGCCACTATCTTTAATGGCTTGGCTGCCTGCTGCGATTCCATAATGAATAAAGGTATCCATATGCCGAGCCTCTTTGGCAGAGATGTACTCCTCGACATTGAAATCCTTAACCTCACCAGCAAAATGCACACTAAGCGCTGAGTGGTCAAACTTAGTGACCGTGGCAATACCTGTCTTACCCGCAATCAGGTTATCCCATGCGGTTGTAACTGAATTGCCAACTGGTGAAATCAGACCTAAGCCAGTGACCACCACGCGACGTGGTTGATTTGATGCGGGCACGGCTTAGCCTAGATAAGAATTAAGCCTGTCCAGCTTTCGTTTTTGCGAAATCAATCGCAAGCTGTACAGTGGTAATTTTTTCAGCTTCTTCATCTGGTATCTCAATACCAAACTCGTCTTCTAAAGCCATTACCAATTCAACTGTGTCAAGAGAGTCTGCGCCAAGGTCATTCACAAAAGAAGACTCATTTTTGATGTCTGCTTCTGGCACGCCTAACTGCTCAGCCACGATTTTCTTAACGCGTTGTTCGATGTTGTCCATTCATTCCCTCCGGGACTTGTTAAAACGAATTACAGGATTTTATCAGTTTGTTTGTGACACCGATCATTTGACGGGAGACTCAAGCCAGATATAGGCCACCATTGACATGGAGGGTATTTCCCGTGATGTAGGCTCCAGCAGGCGAAGCCAAGAAAGCGACTGCCTGGGCGACATCCTCGGGGGTGCCCAAGCGTGCCAGGGGAATATTGGCCTTGAGGCTATTTTGCTGGTCCTCGCTTAACGCGCGGGTCATATCCGTATCGATAAATCCGGGTGCTACGCAATTCACCGTGATATTACGGCTACCAATCTCGCGTGCCAGAGCCCGGGTCATGCCAGCGACTCCCGCCTTGGCAGCCGCATAATTTGCCTGACCAGCATTGCCCATATGACCAACAATCGAGGTGATATTAATAATCCGGCCTGATCGGGCCTTCATCATGGGTCGCAACACGGCTTGCGATAACTTAAATACCGAACTCAAATTGGTAGCAATCACATCTGACCACTCATCCTCTTTCATGCGCATCGCTAATTGATCTTTGGTAATGCCTGCGTTGTTGACCAAAATATCAATGCGCCCAAATTGCTTGACGATATCCTCAATCATTGCATCACAGGCGGCTCCTTCTGTGACATTCAAGACTTTACCAATGCCCTTAGATGCGCTCAATCGCTCGGAGATTGCATTCGCACCTGGCTCTGAGGTTGCGGTACCGATCACGATTGCGCCACAAAGGGCCAATTCATCGGCGATTGCCTGTCCGATACCGCGCGATGCGCCGGTTACTAGTGCTACTTGATTCGTCAAATCGAGGTTCATAAGAATTTCGCAAATTAGGTTTTTAACTGTTGCAATGCGTCCATCAAGCTTGTCTCATCGGTAATCGCCATGCCTTGAAGGCGATCATCAATGCGTTTTGTTAATCCAGCCAGCACTTTACCGGGGCCGCACTCGACAACCTGAGTAACTCCGCGATCCGCCATGGCACGAATGGTCTCTTGCCAACGCACCGGCTTAGCCGCTTGACGAACTAAGGCATCTTTGATTTGCTCTGGACTCTCCAGGATAGATACGTCCACATTATTAATCACCGGCACACAAGGTGCATGAAATTCAATGCCCTCTAAATAAGTCTTCAGCTTTTCGGATGCGAGCTGTAAGAGCGAGGAATGAAACGGGGCGGAGACCGGGAGGGGCAGAGCACGCTTGGCACCAGCTGCTTTGAGTAGCTCACAAGCTTTAGTCACCGCCTCGGTTGCACCGGCAATCACAATTTGACCAGGAGCATTGAAATTAACAGCCTCGACGACTTTGCCGCACTCGCGGCTGGCGAGCGCACACACTTCGATCACTTTCTGATCATCAAGCCCCAAAATTGCCGCCATACCACCCGTACCAACTGGCACCGCCGATTGCATGGCCTCTGCACGAAATCGCACCAAAGGTAAGGCATCTTTAAAACGAATCACTCCGGCAGCAACCAAAGCCGAATACTCTCCCAAGCTGTGACCCGCAACCACGCTGGGCTTGGGTCCACCAGAGGCCAACCAGGCTCGATAGCAAGCAACACCAGCGGTCAGCATCACTGGTTGAGTGTTGGTAGTTAAGGCCAATGCCTCAGCAGGCCCCTCCGCGATTAACTTACCAATGTTCTCACCCAGCGCATCGGATGCTTCTTGCAGAGTGGCATGCACTTCTGTTCGCGAAGCCAGCGAGTTCAGCATCCCCACGGATTGTGAGCCTTGACCTGGAAATACAAATGCAAATGTCATATCAATTTTTTCTCATTAATAGCGCAACACAACGGCGCCCCACGCAAAACCGCCACCGACTCCCTCGAGCAGAATGTGCTGACCACGCTTAATTTGACCCGATCGAATGCCATGATCGAGCGCTAGGGGAATCGATGCGGCAGAGGTATTACCATGCTCATGCACTGTGACAATCACCCGATCCATGGACATTCCCATTTTGCGCGCCGTTCCTTCCATAATCCGAATATTAGCTTGGTGAGGAACGAGCCAGTCAATTTGCTCAGGCTGCATATTGGCTTTTTGCAAAACTTCGTGAGCAACCTGCTCTAACACCTTCACGGCTAATTTAAAGACGGCTTGACCATCCATCCGCAAAAAGGGGACTCCCTCAATCCCACCGCAGCTTGCTCGCCCAGGGACGCACAGAATGTCGCGTTGACTACCATCCGCATGCAAGGCGCTTGCCAAGATTCCGGCTTGATCAGAGGCTTCGAGCGCAATAGCACCCGCCCCATCTCCAAACAGGACGCATGTACCCCGGTCCTTGAAATCCAAGATTCGAGAGAACACTTCAGCCCCAATGACCAAAATCTTCTGATACATACCAGCCCGAATAAATGCATCCGCGGTACTCAGGGCATACGAGAATCCAGCGCATACCGCCTGCACATCAAACGCAGCACAACCATTCTTAAGGCCTAATTTATCTTGAATCACGCATGCGGTACTTGGAAAACCACCGAGGTGATCGGGGGTTGAGGTCGCCAAGATGATTAACTCAATGTCGTCGGCATTCCATTGCGCCTCCATAATCGCTCGCTGCGCTGCCTTGACCGCCAAATCGCTGGTGAGCTCATCGGGGGCGGCAAAGTGCCTGGCTGAAATACCGCTGCGGGTCTTAATCCAATCATCGCTGGTCTCAACACCCTCTTTAGCCAAACGGTCAACCAAATCTGGATTACTCAACCTTAATGCGGGCAGGTAACTACCAGTGCCCGCAATCCGAGCAAATCGACTCTTACTCATGCGGACCTCAACGTAAATGACTCAGCAATTTTCTCAACCATGCGATTCTTGGCGGCATCGTATGCACGCTCAAGCGATACCTTAAAGGCAAAACGATCGGCAGAACCATGGCTTTTGATGACGCAACCCTTGAGACCCAGTAGAACTGCACCGTTATAGCGCCGATGATCCACCCGTTGGCGCACTCTTTTCAACGGCAACAAAGCAGCCAGACCCATTAATTTGGTTAGTAAGGATCGATTAAATTCTTCACGGATCATACCGCTCATCATTTTCGCCAAGCCTTCGCTCGCTTTTAAAACAACATTGCCAACGAAGCCATCGCAAACCACAATATCCGTGGTTCCCTTGAAGATATCGTTACCTTCGACGTTGCCATAAAAATGCAATTGGCTTTGGCGCAATAGTTCCGCAGTTTGTTTCACCACCTCATTACCCTTAATGACTTCTTCGCCGATATTTAGAAGGCCAATGGAAGGTTTGGGATTACCATTGACAACCCGTAACATCACATCAGCCATCTGCGCAAATTGCACAAGGTGGATTGGCTCACAATCGGCATTGGCACCGAGATCAAGCACGGTCGTGCCCTTTCCCAACTCATTCGGTATCGCAGTTGCAATTGCCGGTCGATCAATCCCATCTAAAGTTTTTAAGATATAGCGGGAGATTGCCATCAACGCACCGGTATTGCCCGCAGAAATGACAGCGTCTGCCTTGCCGTCACGGACCTGCTCTATGGCAACGCGCATGGATGAGTCTTTCTTACGACGCAAAGCCACTTCAATGGGGTCGTCCATCAAGACGATTTCAGAGGCGCCTAGAATCTGAAAGCGGTCTAGTAAGTTTGGATTGCATTTGCGAATCGACTGCCCAATCGCTTGGGCATCGCCAATGGCAACAATCTTAGCGTCGGGATGATCTTGCAGAAAATCACAGCAGGCTGGGACGGTCACTTCTACCCCAAAATCCCCGCCCATAGCATCAACTGCCAGAGTGATACTCATTGGATATGTATAAAACGTCGATTGTGTTTATGAAAAAAGCGGCCTGAGCCGCTTCGATCAAACAATGAGGAATTAGTCGTTCTTCGTTTTAACGACTTTACGACCACGGTAGTAGCCATTAGGGGATACATGGTGGCGCAAATGGGCCTCACCAGTAGTGGACTCTACTGCAATCGCTGGTGCAGTTAAAAAGTCGTGCGCACGATGCATGCCACGTTTCGAAGGGGATTTTTTATTCTGTTGGACGGCCATAATGAACTCCTGAGCAAGGCGCAATTTTAGCATAGAAAGTGGTAAAAACCCGCACTCGCCAACAAAGTGTCGGCTATTTCTTGAGGTTTTTCAGTACCTTAAAGGGATTAGGCTGTTCCAAGTCAGCCTCCACTAGCCGCAATTGACACTGGCCGACCGGGTGTTTGGGAGCATGAGGTAGCGCTAGCAAAATCTCATCTTCGATGGCTTCAAGCAAATTAAAGTGGGTTGAGGCGACCATTGCCTCCTCGTCATCTCGATCCATAGGGAATTGATCCGCCTCTACTTCCGTTCTTAGAAAAACGTAGGTCTTGTGTATTTCCAACTCCAATGCCATGGGGTCCAAGCACCGTTGACAGGCAATCGCCATCCGCCCTCGAATCTTTATCTCCATACACGGCCGATCATCGCGATGCCAACCTCCAATTTGGCAATCAAATCCATCGCCTGAGCTTACAGAGGCTGATTCTGCTAAAAGTCTTGGAAAGTCGACAAGCTGGATAAATCCCTCGCCTTGGTAAGAGACAGGCGCTAACATATCAACTCTAAGCAAGGAACTGGGGTTGATTTCTAAAGATTGAATTGGGTAAGGCGAGTTCTGTGTCATCCGATCGACAATTTGTAATTCATTCAAACCATTGACATTATCAAACATCATTCAGTTACTCATTCATGCCGTCCGCCCCCACTCTGATTCTCGCCTCAAGTTCACCTTATCGACAGCAGCTGCTTCAGCGACTTGGGATGCCATTTGTAGCAATTGCGCCCAACCTGGATGAGTCCCCACTACCCGGCGAGACTCCTAAAAATCTCACGCTTCGTTTAGCGCAAGCAAAAGCACAGGCGATCGCATCCTTGCATCCAAACGCTTGGGTGATTGGCTCCGATCAAAGTGCCGATTTAAATGGTCGCATCATTGGTAAGCCAGGTTCGCACGCTGCCGCCTTAGCCCAACTCAAACAAATGCAGGGTCAAGTCGTTGTTTTTCATACATCGCTTTGCCTAATCGGTCAGAGTTTTTGCGAAACAATCCATGTCCCAACCACTGTTCAATTTCGCAATCTTCCCGAGCACGTTTTGGATCAATACCTGCGTCTAGAGCAACCCTATGACTGTGCTGGTAGCGCCAAATCAGAAGGTATGGGAATTATTCTTCTCGAAAAAATTGAGAGCGAAGATCCAACGGCACTGATTGGCTTACCTTTAATTGCCCTGACAAGCCTATTCCTTCAAGCGGGATTTCCTCTGCCTGCGACCCAACAATCACAATAGCATGCAAATTGGTAACTTGTATTTGGTACCCAATACATTAGGTAGCGACAATCG
>VFQS010003917.1_pt1 | contig 11093 bp, 8 predicted proteins | sample 3512361 | NCBI WGS metagenome assembly VFQS01 (sample SAMN10412375, study PRJNA504923) | tailings metagenome | isolation source: Relicate 1 Philex TSF3 active mining | place: Philippines | reverse complement strand
GTCTAAGGCTTAATGGAATGAAGCAATAAAAAAGGTAGCTACGGCTACCTTTTTTATTATGGATAATTTTGTTCTATGCGATGATTTTCGTCAAAATTAAACGCACAAAGACATTCTAACTTGGCAAGTAGATCAGCGCGACTTGAAGGCCAGTATAGCCAAGATCGCGGCGATAATAAAGCTTCCCCAACCAAGCCAGAATAAATTACTTTTACCGGCGAATAATCCTGATGTTGACGCCGAGTTGTTTTCTTTACCAGAAGAAGACTGGCGACGCGCACGTTTTTCGCTGGATAAGAATTTGTTCAGTGCAAGCGCCATTTCCGCTGCACTTTTGTAACGACGATGGGTCTTCTTTTGCATCGCTTTCATGACGATGTGCGCCAGTTTTTCTGGTACATCGGGATTGAGTAGATCTGGCGATTTTGGTGATTTATGAGTGATGTTGTACAGTAATTTATCAAAGTCTGAAGCTGAGAAAGGCTTTTGGCCAGTAAGCATTTCGTACATGACTGCACCGAGCGAATAGACATCGGTTAATGCCGTGACTGGCTGGCTTAATGCTTGTTCTGGGGACATATAGTTAGGCGTCCCCATGATGGTGCCCTTGAACAAAGTTTGTGGCTGACCATTGTCATCCAACACCCGATTTGGGACACGAGCGATACCAAAATCGACGACTTTGGGTTGATTATTTTCAACAATAAAAATATTGGCTGGCTTGATGTCGCGATGAATCACGCCTTGATTATGGGCAAACGCCAGCGCCCCAGCGATTTTGTAGGCAATACTGGCTACTTCAAGCACGTCAAAGCGTTTTCCACTTGCCATTAATTCTCTTAAGTCTTTGCCTTGTAAAAATTCCATCGCGATAAAGGTTGTGCCGCCTTCTGTCGATGCGTCATAAATGGTGACGATATTTGGGTGAGACAAACGACCAGCTGCACGCGCTTCGTTGATAAATTGTTGTTCTCGTTGCTTTTTGTCGGTTGCGCCAACTGGATTGTTTAAGATTTTGATTGCAACTGCACGATCAATGATCGGGTCATGACCCAGCAAAACATTGCCGTTTGAACCGCTGCCAAGCTTATCAGTTACAGTGAAGCGCCCGATTCTACGCATCGGTGATTTGCCTGGTGTGGCTGGGTTAATGGCATGGATATGTTGAATCATACGGACGAAAACCTTGAATTAAATCGTTTAATCATCTTGTTAGATGATTTTTTAAGCCTGTACATTCTAAAGGATTTGATTGCTTTACATGTAAATGAAATCCATATTTGTCAAAAAATGTTGCAAAAATAGTTGCGTTATAAAAAAGAGGTTTTGATACCACTTTGAAGCGTGATTATTACTACTTAAATGGCGAATGTTCGTTTAATTCATCAATGTAGTTCTCAATGCCACCTTGCTCTCGTTGCAAAAAGTTGGCAACTGCATTGGCAAACGCCGGTTCATTTAAGTAGTGTGCAGAAAATGTCTTACGTGGCAGAAAGCCGCGCGCTAATTTGTGCTCACCTTGTGCGCCGCCTTCGAAGGTTTGGATTTTTTCAGCGATACAGAAATCTAAGGCTTGGTAATAAGCGGTTTCGAAATGGAGGCAGGGGTGATATTCAAGACAGCCCCAATAGCGTCCATAAATTGTGTGACTGTCATAGATAAATAGTGCTGCCGCAATTCTTTTATTGTCTTTTGTGGCAATTATTAAGTACAGGTGTTCAGGCATGGTTTGCCCAATACGCAGGAAAAAATCCAAGTTTAAATATGGGGAAGAGTGATGCTCTGCATAGGTTTTGTCATAGCATTGTTTGAAAAATTCCCAATCTTCCTGTGAGATATCTGGGCCTCGTCTATGCGCAAACTGTACACCTACTTCCTGTACTTTGCGACGTTCCGCGCGAATATTTTTACGTTTTTTTGCGTCGAGATGCATTAGGAAATCATCAAAATCTCGATAATCCTGATTTTCCCAATGAAACTGCACACCTTGTCGTGTCATGAAGCCTGCTTGTTGTAGCACATCGATTTCTGCTTCTGTTGTGAACAGCAAATGGCAAGAGGAATACAGACCACTTTGTGTTAATGCTTGTAAATTCTTTATGAGTGTCATTTGCGCTTTTTCGTCGCTAGCGAATAAACGGCTTCCTTCAATTGGTGTAAAAGGAATGGCGGATAAAAGTTTGGGGTAGTAGGCGACACCGTGCTGGTGATAGGCATTTGCCCAAGCCCAGTCAAATACATATTCGCCATACGAATGCGTTTTCTCATACAAAGGCATTGCCGCTACCAGTTTTTGATCGTCCCACAGACCGATGAAGCGCGGCGTCCATCCGGTTTTGTCGGAAGCGGAGCCCGATTCGTGTAGCGCATGCAAAAAGGCATAGGATAAAAACGGATTTGGCTTTGCTTGGCGTTTTAATAATTCATCCCAATTGACTTGTCCAATCTCCGATAGAGAATCGTGCAAGCGCATGCGATAATGTGACACTTCAGAATTCATTGTTTATTGCCTTAAATCTTATGACAGCAAATACAGTAAAAGTCGCGATTGCTCAAATGAATAGCATTGTTGGCGATCTAGCCGGTAATGCTCGGCAAATATGTGATTATGTAAGCCGCGCTGCTGCTCAGTCTGCTGATATCGTGGTAACACCTGAACTTTCTTTAGTCGGTTACCCGCCAGAGGATTTATTGTTGCGATCGGCTTTTTATCAGCAAACACAAGTTGCTTTACAGAAATTAGCACAAGACTTGCAGCAATTTCACAATATTTATGTATTGGTCGGACATCCATTAGAGCGAGATGGGTATCACTATAACGCGATTTCCGTTTTACTGAATGGTGCGGTGACTCATACTTATTTAAAACACGCGTTGCCAAATGATGCGGTATTTGATGAAAAGCGTTATTTCGCGACAGGCGAACAAGCACTAGTATTTGAAGTAAAAGGAACGCGTTTCGGTATCAATATTTGCGAAGATGTTTGGAATGGTGATGCGCCGCAGTTGGCGCGCGCTGCTGGCGCTCAGGTCTTGCTGGCACCGAATGCATCGCCATTTCACATGAATAAGAGCGAATATCGTGTCGAAGTGATGCGAAAAAATATTAGTTCACTTGGCATGAGTTTGGTTTACGCAAACTTGGTCGGTGGCCAAGACGAGTTGATCTTTGATGGTAATTCTTTCGTGCTAAATCAGCGGGGCGAGCTTTGTTCACAGTTAGAACATTGCGAAGCTGATTTGCAAATCCTTGATTTTGTAAATGGTGTGCCGCAGATGGGGCAGGTGCTAGAAAACTTATCAGTCGAAGCGCAAATTTATCGTGCCTTGGTATTGGGGGTACATGATTACGTAACAAAAAATGGATTTCCTAGTGTGCTGATAGGGTTTTCCGGCGGTGTCGATTCTGCATTAACCTTGGCAATCGCGGTTGATGCCTTGGGTGCCGACAAGGTTCGAGCAGTCATGATGCCTTCGCCATACACTGCCGATATTTCGTGGTTGGATTCACGTGATATGGTCAAGCGGATTGGTGTGCGTTACGATGAAATTTCTATTAATGAGTGTTTTGCTGCATTTAACAATACACTGAGCAAAGAGTTTGCAGGCCTGAAAGAAGACACCACCGAAGAGAATATTCAAGCGCGAATTCGCGGCACCATCTTGATGGCGATGTCGAATAAATATGGATCAATTGTGCTAACCACAGGTAATAAGAGCGAAATGGCGGTTGGTTATTGCACTTTGTATGGTGATATGGCGGGTGGCTTTGCAGTGATTAAAGATGTCGCCAAAACTATGGTATATCGACTCTGTGCCTATAGAAATTCGATTGGCGATATTATTCCAGAGAGAATCATTACGCGACCACCATCCGCTGAATTAAGGCCAGATCAAAAGGATCAGGATTCTTTACCGCCTTACGATATTCTTGACGGTATTATGCAAGCTTATATGGAAGAAAATCAGTCACGAGCTGAGATTGTGGCGGCAGGGTACAGCGAAGCCGATGTTGAACGCATCACGCGTTTGATTAAAATTAATGAATATAAACGACGTCAGGCACCAGTAGGAATTCGGATTACACATCGCGCTTTTGGTCGCGATTGGCGTTATCCCATTACTTCGAAGTTCCGTGATTAAAATATGAGTCAATCTGTGAGGAAAGAATGAAACAAATAACTGCGATCATTAAACCATTTAAGTTAGACGAGGTTCGGGAAGGTTTGGCAGAAGTCGGTGTGACTGGATTAACCGTTACCGAGGTTAAAGGGTTTGGGCGTCAGAAAGGGCATACAGAGTTGTACCGTGGTGCTGAATACGTGGTCGATTTTTTGCCAAAAATAAAAGTAGAAGTGGTTGTCGACGATAAGGTTTGCGATGATGTAGTTGATGCGATTATCAAAGCAGCCCACACCGGAAAAATTGGTGACGGCAAGATCTTTGTGCAAAATGTCGAACAAGTAATTCGTATTCGTACCGGTGAAACTGGTGCAGAAGCTGTGTAATTAGCGGTATTTGTTACAAGGAAAATACTACGGCGTCTTTGTTTGATGAAGCGGACGCCGTATTCATCGTGTTAGTCTAGGAAGCACGTAATAAAACAATTAAGGCACCAGAGCCGCCATCAGCCGCAGTTGCCTGGCTAAAAGCAATCACTTCATCCTTCTGAATTAGCCAGTTTCTCACCTTGTTCTTCAGGATAGGTTCTTTGTTCACAGAGCCTAAGCCTTTGCCATGGATAATGCGTACGCAGCGCAATCCACTACGTATGCATTTGCGCAAAAACTCACCGAGATTATCGCGTGCTTGATCGCGTCGCATGCCATGTAAATCGAGCTGTGCTTGTATGACCCATGCACCTTGGCGCAATTTTTTTGCGACATCGATACCAACGCCTGGTCGGGTGTAGCTTAAGTTCTCATCCGATTCTAGTAATGTCCCCGCATCAAATTCGTCTGACAGCGACTCCTGCAAAGCCTTTTGCTCGTCTTCAAAATGTTTGAACGGAAGTGGTGGTGGTTTTTTGGGTGTAGGGTGAAATTTTTCCGTGGTCTTTAAGGCTTGAACTTCGCCGACTGTACTACGAAAAATATTGGCTTCGATGGCAGCTTGTTTTTCACGTGCAATTCGTTCAGCTTCTGCCTTTGCACGTAATTCTTGCTGTACTTTGAGTTGCTTTGCAACGTCTTGAAGTTCAGCAAATGATTTCATTGATGATGCCATGATGTGGTTTGCTGATATGATTTTTGTTGAATACCGAGGAGAGTAGCGCAAAGTAAACAAGCGCAAAGATGATTGGGATATGACTCAATATTCTCTGCGCTGTTTTGATTGCGCCTTTATTTCACTTCTAAGATTATTCCTCTAAGAAGCGTTGCGCATCTAAAGCGGCCATACAACCTGTGCCCGCGCTTGTAATTGCCTGACGATAGATATGATCTTGCACGTCACCAGCGGCAAAGACACCAGGGATGTTGGTTGCTGTAGCCATGCCCTCGTTACCCATTTTGGTGATGATGTAGCCATTCTTCATGTCGAGTTGGCCTTCGAAAATACTTGTATTCGGCTTGTGACCAATGGCGATAAATACACCATGTAAAGCGACAGAGGTAACGACACCATCAGCCGATTTGATATTGATTCCGGTCACACCAGAGGCATCACCAGTCACTTCGTCCAAAGTATGGTTCCACTTCACTTCAACTTTGCCTTCGGCAACTTTTGCCATTAAGCGGTCGATCAAGATTGCTTCTGCGCGGAATTTGTCGCGGCGGTGAATCACCGTAACTTTGCTTGCAATATTCGATAAATACAGCGCTTCTTCAACCGCTGTATTACCGCCACCAACAACCGCCACTTCTTTACCGCGATAGAAGAAGCCGTCGCAAGTTGCGCATGCAGAAACACCTTTACCCATGAAAGCTTCTTCGGATGGTAATCCTAGATATTGTGCGGAAGCACCAGTCGCAATAATCAAGGAATCACAAGTGTATTCACCTTGATCGCCGATGAGTCGAATCGGTTTTTCTGTCAGTTTTGCGGTGTGGATATAATCAAAAATAATTTCGGTATTAAAGCGTTCAGCGTGTTGCAGAAAGCGTTGCATTAATTCTGGACCTTGTACGCCATTTGGATCTGCTGGCCAATTTTCCACATCGGTTGTCGTCATTAATTGACCGCCTTGTTCGACACCTGTGATCAAGACAGGCTTTAAGTTAGCACGCGCAGCATAAACGGCTGCGGAATAACCAGCTGGACCAGAGCCGAGAATCAATACATGGGCGTGTTTAGTTGATTTTGGTGTAGACATAGTGGTTCCGATGAAAGTGGTAAAAAGAATCGAAAGGCTTGCTTTCGCCAATTTAGCTAAGAAAGCAAAAATCAAAAACAGAATTATCCCAGATTTGCGACGACTTGACTTTATTCAGGTCAAGGAATGCAGTGGTTCAGCGTTTGTTGTTGATTGATCTAGTGCAATGGCTACTGTGAAATAGCCACATTATTGTGTGATGATTAATTAATAATTGAAGTGTCGGAGAAGGGTGACATTTATCCATGGTTTGCTGTATTAGCTATTCATGTTTGGATGTGGCGAAGTTGCTACCAAAACTATGGGCGTACATAGATCAGTGTCATGCTCCCGTCCTCGTCAAAACGACTTTGCTCTTAGGTAGCTAAATTGCCGACTTTTGCCCTACAATCATGTCTGCTTGTTCACTTTGAAATCTATGTCTAATTCCAACGAAGTTTATCAACGTAATCGAAACTCGGCTGCCGCGGCGCCACTACCAAATCGATTGCTTGTGTTGTTGCACGAAGTGCGCTGGATGTTGTTCGCTGCGTTCACCGTCTATTTTATATTGGTGATGGCGACATACTCGCCACTTGATCCTGGCTGGTCGCGTTCGGTGACAGTCGATCGATTTCATAATTTAGGCGGCTACGTGGGTGCACGGATTTCCGATTTAGCTTTGTTTATTTTTGGATTCTCTGCTTGGTGGTTCTCATTTGCCTTATTGCGTTTAGTGTGGCGCAGCTATCGTCGTTTGAATCACGAATCCCATCCAGCACAAGAAGATGCACATTTCTTTGACAAAATTATTCAAATTGCAGGCTTCGTATTTATCTTGATCGGTAGCATGGGTTTGGAATCATTGCGTTTGTATTCAATGAAAGTTGCCTTGCCAGGTGTGCACGGTGGTGTATTAGGTGAGTTGATTGGACATTTAAGCGCAAGCGCGTTTGGCTTCACTGGTGCTACCTTATTATTGTTATTGATTATTGCTTTAGGTTTGAGCCTGTATTTTCATTTGTCTTGGTGGCAAATCGCTGAAAATACTGGCACCTTGATTGAAACAAGTTTTGAGTTCGTACGAAAAAAATATACCGATCACGAAGATCGTAAACTAGGTGAAACCGCCGCGGTGAAACGCGAAACCTCGGTAGTTCAAGAACGTGCAAAAATTGTTGAAGCGCCACCAATACGCATAGAGCCGCAAGTTGTCGCCGTACAAAAGTCTGAGCGAATTGAAAAAGAACGTCAGGTGTCGCTCTTCAATGACATGCCTGATACGAATTTACCACCGTTGTCTTTATTGGATGAACCACCGCTGTCACAAGAAACGGTGAGCGTCGAAACTTTAGAGTTCACCAGTCGTTTGATTGAGAAAAAGCTCTCTGACTTTGGGGTTGAAGTCAAAGTGATTGCGGCTTATCCAGGTCCAGTGATTACACGCTATGAAATCGAACCTGCAACCGGCGTTAAAGGTAGTCAGATTGTTGGTCTAGCCCGCGACTTAGCGCGTTCGTTCGCATTGACATCGATACGTGTCGTCGAAACAATCCCCGGTAAAAATTACATGGGATTGGAATTGCCGAATCCTAAGCGTCAAATTGTTCGTTTGACCGAAATCTTAAGTTCTAAAGTCTATAACGATAGCGCGTCCAATTTGACGGTTGCATTGGGTAAGGATATTGCTGGTCACCCAGTCGTCGCTGATCTCGCTAAGATGCCGCATTTGTTGGTTGCTGGTACAACGGGTTCAGGTAAATCAGTCGGGATTAATGCGACCATCTTGTCTTTGCTGTATAAGTCGGACCCGAATGATGTACGTATGATCTTAATTGATCCAAAAATGTTGGAAATGTCCGTGTACGAGGGAATTCCGCATTTGTTGGCGCCGGTGGTGACCGATATGCGTCAAGCTGGACATGCCTTAAATTGGGCGGTCAATGAAATGGAGCGACGTTACAAGTTGATGTCGAAACTGGGTGTGCGTAATTTGGCTGGTTATAACGCCAAAATTGCTGAGGCAGCGAAACGCGAAGAGCATATTCCCAATCCATTTAGCCTAACACCCGATGCGCCAGAGCCCTTAGAAAAACTGCCAACGATCGTCATTATCATTGATGAATTAGCTGATTTGATGATGGTGGTCGGGAAAAAAGTTGAGGAATTGATCGCACGTATCGCGCAAAAAGCGCGTGCCGCTGGATTGCATTTGATTTTGGCGACGCAACGCCCTTCGGTGGATGTTATTACCGGCTTGATTAAGGCGAATATTCCCACCCGTATTGCATTTCAAGTGAGTAGTAAAATCGATTCGCGGACGATCTTAGATCAAATGGGCGCAGAGTCTTTGCTCGGTATGGGTGATATGTTGTACATGCCGCCCGGCACGGGTTTGCCGATGCGGGTGCATGGCGCATTTGTATCTGACGAAGAAGTACATCGTGTCGTCAAGCATTTGAAAGAACAAGGTGAGCCCAACTACATCGAGGGAATCCTTGAAGGTGGTGTGCTCGAAGAAGGTGGTGATGCGCTCGCTCCTGGCGAGGGCGGTGGTGAGGCGGATGCTTTGTATGATCAGGCGGTCGCGATCGTCCTAAAAAATCGACGCGCTTCGATTTCTTTGGTGCAGCGACATCTGCGAATTGGATATAACCGCGCAGCACGTTTATTAGAACAAATGGAAGCGAGCGGTGTGGTATCCACCATGCAATCAAACGGTAATCGCGAAATTTTGGTGCCAGTTGGTAATGCTGAGTAAGCCTTCTTGGCAGTTACCGCGTTAGATCACATAGTAGAGTTAGTACATTGTTGACTTGAATCGACAAATTTCGTTCTAGACTGTTTCATAAAGAATTGGATTTATTTTGAATATCATTAAAAAAAGTGTGTGCTACGGCGCGATTGTTGGCGGTTTATTGTCGCTTGGAATGAGCATTGCGCAGGCTTCTGGCGTTGAACAGTTTAAAGCATTTGTGGTGAATACAAAGACCGCTAAAGGTGAGTTTGTTCAGGTGCAAATGAAGACAGTGAATGGTGTATCCAAGATGGGTAAGACATCGTCAGGAACATTTAAATTCGCTCGTCCTGGCAAGTTTATTTGGACCTATGTGAAACCTTACGATCAAGTGCTTCAAGCAGATGGTGACAAGCTTTATCTTTACGATAAAGATCTCAATCAAGTAACGATCAAATCCTTAGGCAATGCGATTGCATCTAGCCCCGCAGCGATTCTGTTTGGTAGTGTTGATTTAGACAAAAATTTCGTGATGAAAGATGTCGGTGTGAAGCAGGGCGTCGAATGGTTGGAGGCGATACCGAAGACCAAAGACAGTCAATTTGAAACCATCGGTATCGGTATGAAAGACGGAGTTCCTGTTGGAATGGAGTTGCGTGATAGTTTTGGTCAACTCTCTATCGTTACATTGAAAAATTTTGAGAAGAATCCTAGCTTTGTTGCTGATCAATTTAAGTTCGTGGTACCTCAGGGTGCGGAAGTTTTACGTCCATGATGTTAGGGCAAGAAGCGCAAGCTAGGCTACATCAACCTTTGGCAGAACGTTTGCGGCCAACAAGTCTGATTGAGGTTATTGGTCAGCAGCATTTGTTGGGTGAAGGTAAGCCTTTACGCGTCGCGTTCGAATCGGGTGAGCCACATTCAATGTTGCTGTGGGGGCCACCTGGAGTTGGTAAGACTAGTTTAGCGCGTTTGATGGCACAAGCCTTTCATGCTGAATTTATCGCACTCTCTGCGGTGTTATCAGGAGTAAAAGATATTCGTGATGCAGTTGAGCGAGCCGAGTTTATTCGCGCTAGTTCACAGCGCCGTACCATTTTGTTTGTGGATGAAGTTCATCGATTTAACAAGAGTCAGCAAGATGCGTTTTTGCCGCATGTAGAAAGTGGTTTATTCACTTTTATCGGCGCCACTACCGAGAATCCCTCATTTGAAGTTAATAGCGCATTGCTCTCACGTGCTGCGGTGTACGTCTTAAAGTCTTTATCCGAGGATGATTTGGCCTTGATGTTAGAGAAGGCATGCGTGCAAGAGTTGGGTGGCCTCACGTTCACAGTGGATGCGAAACAGAGCTTGATCGCCAGCGCTGATGGTGATGGTCGCAAGCTATTAAATAATCTGGATATCACAGCCCGTGCTGCACAGGCAAAAAAGTTATTGGAAGTTGATAGTCAATTGCTCGCAGAATGTTTAGGCGATGCGTTACGGCGATTCGATAAAGGTGGTGATGCGTTCTATGATCAGATTTCTGCCTTACATAAATCGGTACGCGGGTCCAATCCTGATGCTGCCTTGTATTGGCTAGTCAGAATGTTAGATGGCGGCACAGATCCGCGCTATTTAGCACGGCGTATTATTCGTATGGCGAGTGAGGACATTGGTCTGGCAGACCCACGTGCTTTGCGAATTAGTCTAGATGCAGCCGAGGTATATGAGCGCTTAGGTTCGCCAGAAGGAGAGCTTGCGTTGGCAGAAGCCGTGGTGTATCTGGCTTGTGCAGCGAAATCCAATGCGATCTACGTAGCGTACAAACAAGCACGCGCTTTGGTTGCCAAGGACAAGTCGCGCGTCGTACCTGAGCATTTGCGTAATGCCCCAACTAAGTTGATGAAAGAATTAGGTTACGGAAAACTATATCGCTACGCACATGATGAACCTCATGCCTACGCTGCAGGTGAAACATACATGCCAGATGGTTTGGAGGATGTAAGTTTTTACCAGCCTGTGCCGCGTGGTATGGAAATTAAAATTGCCGAAAAACTTGCCTATCTACGACAACTTGAT
>VFQS010003916.1_pt1 | contig 11093 bp, 15 predicted proteins | sample 3512361 | NCBI WGS metagenome assembly VFQS01 (sample SAMN10412375, study PRJNA504923) | tailings metagenome | isolation source: Relicate 1 Philex TSF3 active mining | place: Philippines | reverse complement strand
CATATTTTCTTGTCTCCCTTATTTATAAGTGAGAGTTTTCCCACTTAATCCTTACTCTTAACAATGTAAGTACGCCTTGTTAACAACAGATTGACAATTACCAATCTTTTTTCTGACATTTAAGTTAATTTTTGGTGAACGCAATTCTCATTAGTTTCTTATTAACCAAACAATCCGTTCACATAATCATGTGTTCTTGGATCTTTTGAGTTCTTAAATACTTGTTGAGTTAAACCTGCTTCAACAATCTGGCCAGGATTACCATCTAGAGCTAAGAAAAATGCTGTGTAGTCAGAAACTCTTAATGCTTGTTGCATATTGTGAGTCACAATTACTACAGTCATATCTTTACTTATATCTCTTATGGTTTCTTCAATATGTCTAGTGGAACCTGGATCAAGTGCTGAACATGGTTCATCCATAAGAAGAACTTTTGGATTAACAGCTAAAGCTCTTGCAATACATAATCTTTGTTGTTGACCACCAGATAAAGATTGAGCTGAAGCATTGAGGCGATCTTTGGTTTCATTCCAAAGGCTTGCTTTCTTTAAACAATTTTCCACGATTTCATCAGGATTAGAAAATGGAATTTGAGCAAGTCTAAGACCTGATAAAACATTATCTTTGATGCTCATGGTTGGGAAAGGATTTGGTTTTTGGAAAACCATGCCAACTTGGGTTCTAATATCTACTGGATCTACATCTTTTTCATAGATATCTTGACCCTGATAAAAAACTTTTCCAGCAAGTGCTGCACCTGGAATAAATTCATGCATGCGATTTAAGACTCTGATGAAGGTTGATTTACCACAACCAGAAGGTCCAATTAGTGCTGTGACTGAATTTTCAGGAAACGCCAAATTGATATCAGCCAAAATCATTCTGTTACCGAACCAAACGTATAGTCCTTGAGTTTCAAGGTGTGCTACTGAATCAACCAGTTTTAATTTCTGGTGATCCTCAACTACCATTGCATTCATTTTCATACCTTTCGTTGGATCGATTTCTTGTACAGCTGTCATTTATCTGGCCTTTCCTTTTGGTGATAAAACTCTTGCAAAACCAAACAAAATTCCTACAACTAGCATGAGCACAAATGCCGCACCCCAAGCTCGTTGAATACTTGATTCATAACCAGAACCTAAGAATTGAAAAATATAAACAGGAATTGTTGCTACAGGATCTTTAAATGGATTTAAGTTTGTGCCATTGGTATTAGAAGTTGTTAACAGTAATGGTGCTGTTTCTCCTACAACTCTTGCTACACCAAGAATTACTGCTGTGATAATTCCAGCTTTTGCTGTAGGCAAAACTATTCGCATGATTACTCTTGCTCTACTTGAGCCAAGTGCTGTTGCTGCATCTCGTAATTCTTTCGGCACCAGTTTTAAAACTTCTTCACTAGTTCTTGCAACTGTTGGAAGCATCAAGATTGCATAAGCAAGACCACCTGTTAATGCAGAAAAACCTACAAAGTCAGTCAAAATAAATGCAGCTAAAATAAACAAACCAGCAACTATTGATGGCACGCCACTCATTGCTTGCACTATGAAACGAACAAAACCAGCCAATCGACCTTTCATATCGGTTATGTAAATCGCACTTGCAATTCCTAATGGAACAGCAATGACAGTTCCAATTGCCACAACAGTTAATGTGCCAAGCAGTGCATGACCAACCCCACCGTAAGTAAGTTCAGTAGTTGGGGAGATGTAAATATTGTTTTGAGTTAAGAATGAAAATCTCATTGCAGGTAAACCCCTTGCAGCAACCGATAATAAAACTGAACCAAGTAGTGCAAGCACTAAAGAGAACGCTGTAACAGATAGAACAGATAAAACTGCATCTCCCACTCTTCTTTTACCTAAAGCAAAAATCGTCATAATTACTGCCATAGCGATTTGGATTGGCAGAAATATTGCAATAAAAATCAAAGCTCCTGGAAGATCTGTGAAGAAAAAGAAAAATGCATAAACACTCATTGGTATTGCCACAATCAAAGAATTAGCAATAACTACTGTTGGTCTAGTTTTCTTCCAAGGATATTCAGGTTTCATTTGCGAGATATCTAATGTTTTTAAACTCATGCGATTTTTTCTCTAACACTTCTAGCCACAATCCAGTTTGCAATTAAATTCACTACAAGTGTCATTAAAAATAGAACTAATCCTGCACCAAGTAGTGCTCTAATTTCATCAGGTGTTGCTTCACCAAATTTGGCAACAATCATTGAGGCGATTGCTCCACCTTGAGGATTTAAGATCTGGAAGTAATTAACTTTTTCAAAAATTAAATTGAGCACGAAATAAATTGCGATCGTTTCACCTAATGCTCTTCCTAAACCAAGCATTACCCCACCAACAATTCCTCCGCGTGCATGAGGAAGAGCAACAAACTTCACAGCCCCCCATAAAGAACCACCTAAGCCACGAGCTGCATCTAATAATTCCTGTGGAGTTTGAGATAAAACTTCTCTTGCAACAACGGTGATGATTGGAGTGATCATGATTGCTAAAACCCAACCTGCAATAAATGGAGATCTAGCAAATTGATCTTGATCATTTCTAAAAAAAGGAATTAAAAAGAAATATTGATTTAATAACTTAGACCAGCCTTCAGCAACTGGGGTAAAAACTAAGAATCCCCATAAGCCGATAATTCCTGAAGGAATAGCGGCTAAAACATCAACTAAAACAGTTAGAGTTCTGGACAATCTGTCTGGAGCAATGAAAACTATAAATATCGCTAACAGAATTGAAACAGGAACGGCAATTACTAATGCCAATATTGAATTAAGAAATGTGCCATAAAGCATGGGCCAGATTTGAAAAGTTTGCTCTTCTGGATTTGCTGAACTATTAACCCAAGTACTTCCAGTTATGAAATCAATACCTTCTTTTTGCAATACAGGCCAAGAAGATGAAGCTAGATAAACAAGTATTGCGACCAGAATCGCTAGGGAAGATAAGGCCGCAATAACTATGGTTCCTGAAAAAGCTTTATCTGAAGGGGTACGACTTTTTTCCCTGCCTAGTCTTATAGGTTCAGGGTGCGACTTATTAGTAATTTCTTGTGTCTCGACCACGCTCTAATCATTTAAGAAACGGGTTTCATTGGTTTGACTAAACGGTTTATTCCTTAAGAACTCTTGGTTAACAATAGGTTAACAACCAAACTTTTTGTTAAAGGTGTTAAATTTGGGGTTTAATTTGATGAATTTACTTATCGCTTAAATCTATAGACATTATTACGGCGACCGATTCGAATAATGTGAATAGTTAAAATTTTATCTTCTATTTCATAGATGATTCGAAAATCTCCAACCCTAACCCTCCATAGTTCTTCATTCGTCAATTTGATTGCTTTTGGCGGCCGAGGATTTTCCTTCAGTAGTGCTAGTGCGCCATCGATCATATTTAAGGATTTTTTATCAATTTTTTTTAGAAATTTAACAACACTTTTTTGAACTATTACTTGATATCTATCCAAAGTGATTTAAGCAAGCCCTAAATCTGCTCTGACTTTCTCCCACGGAACAATATTATTCTTGGATTTCTTTTGTTTTTTAATTAATTTTAAATCTTCTGCGTCTTGATATGAATCCATTAATTCTTCATACTTCTCAAATCCAATTACAACAGCAACAGGTTTTCCATACTTTTCAATAACTACAGCTTTTTCTAAAGCCTCCTCAATAATGGAGGCAAAAGCTTCACGAGCTTGGCTTACTGGAACAGCGGTCATGCAAGAATTGTACAACATTTTTAGAGTTTTGTACAACCTTTATTTTAAGATCATCTTTCTTCTTGTATGGAATTACCACCATCAACTGCAATAACTTGTCCAGTCATATAACTTGCTTCATCACTTGCCAGATAGCCAACTAAAGAAGCTATCTCTTCTGGTTTTGCTGACCTCTTAAGTGGAGTGTTTAATCCTGCTTGTTTTTCTTTTTCAGTTTGAGATTCTGTGGCAATCCAACCTGGGGCAATCGCGTTAACTAAAATATTGTCTTTGGCAAAATCAAGAGCTAATGATCTAGTAAGTCCTGCAAGACCCGCTTTACTTGAGGCATAACTTACTTCATTTTGCATTGCCATAAATGGTCCAGTAATTGAAGTAATCATAATTACTCTTGGACTATTTGATTTTTTCAATAAAGGTAATGCTTCTTTAGTTACTAAAAATGCTGATACTAAATTTCTTTCTACAGAAGAAATAAATTTGCCTAATTCAGTATTTTCAATACTTCCTGATTCAAATCCCGGTTTATCCACAACTGAAGTCATGCCAGCATTATTAACAAGGACATCAAGTGAGCCAAATTCTTCACTTACTTTATTTATTAATTCTTTAACTTTTTCTTCTTTAGTTAAATCAGCAATAAAATATGGACAATTTAATTCTTTTGCTCTTTCTTTTATTCGTTCACTTTTTCCGGTTATAAAAATATTTGAACCCATGGATTGTAAGAATTTTGCTGAAGCAAAACCAATTCCATTACTAGAACCTGCTCCAGTGATAAGAGACGTTTTATGACTTAAATTGAAAACCATAACTGCAATTGTAGTCGGGTTCTTGGATATCTAAAAGGACTTGACAATAAGATAATTTGATATCATAATGATATCATGCCAGATATTTTGACCAGAAATGTCCCTGTAAAGATTCATGCTGAATTAAAAAAGTTGGCAGATAAAAAAGGGGAATCTGTCCAACAGTTGAATTTAAAAGCTCTTGAAAAATATTTGGAATTATCAAAAATTGAAGAAAGACTCGAGAGAATTTTACAAAGAAATGGACAAAATATTAAATCAGGTGAAATTCAAAAAATTCTTGATGACGAAAGAAGTAGAAGACCGTAGGTGCAAATAGTAATTGATGCTTCTACATTAGTTAAATGGTTGACTGGCAAAGACATTTCTATAGAGCATAAAAATCATATTGCTAAATGTGAACTGTTTGCCCCAGATTTAATTATCAATGAATCACTATCTGTTCTAAAGAAATTACTGGTCACAAAACAAATTTCAAAATCTGTATTTGCTGAAATTGTAACTGATTTAAATTATTACCCTCATTTTTTACACTCTTCAAGAAAATTAATCACTTCTTCTCTTGGAAAACTAGGCCACATCTCAGCTTACGATACGCCCTATGTTTCACTGGCTCAAGAATTAAATCTTCCTTTTTACACTTCAGATAAAAGACTATTTAAAGTTGCTAAAAAGTATTGCCAAGTTATAGAAGTCTAAGTTTTATAACTTAGCTGGTTTTGGTCCAAATCGATTTGGGCCAGAATCTCCCACAGTTGCTAGTAAATAAATATTAAATAGTGGCACTATCAAATACCAGCCTGATTTATTGCGATCATGCATTCTTCTGACTCCCACTGCAAGATAAGGCAAAAGTAAGGCTAAAGAAATGATGGTGCCTAAAACATCAGAAATTAGATTTCCTAGAAAGTTAGCGATATAGAAGAAAAGCAGAAAGTACCAGAATTCACTACGAGAGGCTCTTCCAGTAAAAGTTGTGTAGTTTTGTAAACCTCTCATTACTGCTTTTTGAGCATCAGAAAAAATGTTATTCAAGTTAGATTCTCCCTCTAAGTCAGTTCCCATGTTAACCAAAAGGAGTACAAAACTTTGACATTGGAACGCAAAAAGTTTAAAAATTATTAGACCTTATGAACATTTCCGATGAAATAGATTTAAAACAAGCTTTATTAAATCTTGAACAAGATAAACCCCAAAAACCAATATTGCTAAAAAGAAATGGGAAAAACATTGCCGTGGTCATGTCCTTTGCTGACTATCAAGCCTTAACAGAAGATAAATCAGATAAGGATTAAGACTTATTGCTAATCTATTACCCATGCCTTTAAGTGATTCCTCAGATATTCAAAAATTTAATGCAGAAATATTTCAAGATGTTTTAGAAAATAATCAAGAATTTGAAAAGACATTTAAGTACGAAGATCTAACAGGAGTTGCGAAAAAAGGAATCGCAATTGTTACTTGCATGGATTCAAGAATTTCTCCACTTTCTGTTACTGGGATGAAACCAGGGGACGCCAAGATTCTAAGAAATGCTGGAGCAAGAGTCACAGAAGATGTGATTAGAACTTTAGTTTTAGCAACCTACCTTTTAGGTGTAAAAAGAATTTTGATCATGCCTCATACAGATTGTCGAATGGCAAGTGGGGCAGAAGCAGAAATTCACAGCCAAATAAAAACAGAACATGGGGTTGATACAAGAAGTTTAGAATTTAGAACTGTGACTGATCAAAGAAAAGCTTTAATCACAGACGTGTTAAGAATTAGAACTTATCCACTTTTACCTAAAGAAGTAGTAGTAAGTGGAGCCATCTATAACGTAAAAACTGGAAAACTTGAACCAGTAGATGCTTAAATGTCAGTTGGAAGTGATTTAATTAATTAGATGAATCTTTCACTTGCCTTATCAAACCTAACTTCAGTTGCAGTTTTGGTTTTCATTCTTGGATTTTTAGGAGCAAGATTTAAAAGTGATTTAAGAATTCCAGAATCTATTTATCAACTAATTTCCATCTATTTACTGCTGGGAATTGGTTTAAAAGGTGGACATGCCTTAAAAGAAGTGTCTTTGGCAGAAATAATTAAACCAAGTATTACAACTTTGATTATTGGAAGCATAATCCCATTTTTAGCTTTTTATTTATTAAAACTAATTAAGAATTTAAGTGATATTCAAAGAGGATCTTTAGCAGCCCATTATGGTTCTACTTCTTTAGTAACATTTTCTGCAGCAGTTTTATATTTAGAAAATAATAAAATATTTTTTGAAGGTTACTCCACCACACTTTTAACCATTATGGAAGTTCCAGGATTAGTTGTAGGTATATATCTAGCAAGTAGAAATTCAAAATCTAATGTTTCTTGGGGTAAAACTTTCCAAGAGATCCTTTTAGGAAAAACTGTGCTATTACTTGTGGGTGGTTTAGTCGCAGGCTTTATCACAAGTGAAGAAGGATTTAACAGAGTATCTCCAGTATTTATTGACCTATTAAATGGAATTTTAGTTTTATTCTTACTCCAACTTGGATATATGGCTGGATCTCAAATCAAAGAAGTAAAACTTGCCGGATACAAATTAGTAGTCTTTGCAATTTTGTTTCCAGTATTAGCAGGATTAATTGGTGCTCTTGGTGGATATTTTGCAGGAATGAGTGTGGGTGGCACAACTTTATTAGCAGTCTTATCAGCAAGTGCTTCATATATTGCAGCACCAGCAGCAGTTTCAATTGCGCTACCTAAAGCAAAATTTGGCTTTGCTCTAACTTGCTCAATCGGAATTACGTTTCCATTTAATTTAATATTTGGCATACCGTTATACGAAGCAATGGCAAAATTTTTAATTAGCTAATACTTTTAGTGGACAAATAAGTATTTAAATTCTTGACTTAAATATAATTGTATTTTAATTTGGATAAATAATGAATAAATTTCAATATTTTCTTGATTCTTCCTGGTTTATAATTAGAAATAGTTGGAGTCGTTTTATCTGGCAAAATATTAGTAATACACGTTATGCCGACGCACTTTCGAAGATACTGATGGTTAGAAAAACTATTTTTGGAAAAGATATCGATTTGGATAAAACCATATTATTAGATTCCAATGGTCAAAGAATTACTAATGAATATTGTGAAAATATCATTAATGACATGAGGAAAAGAGAATTAATTAAATAGTATTTGAGTCTTCCTTCAATAATTGATTTAAATCCTTCAACCTTTTAAGCCCATTTACACTTTGGCTCATCCTGATATTTTTCTTAAATTCATCTTTATGTTTATCAATAAATTTCCAATATCCAGCGGTAAATGGACAAGCTTGACTTCCCACCCTTACATCTGGTTTATAAACACAACCTGAACAAAAATTACTCATTTTATTTATATAACTTCCACCACTGGTGTAAGGCTTAGTAGACATTTTTCCGCCATCTGCATATTGACTCATCCCAATTACATTTGCAGCCATAACCCAAGGATGACCATCAATAAATGCTCGGTCAAACCAATCAACTAATTCTTGAGGATTTATTCCTTGTTGCATGCACCAACTTCCTAAAATCATTAGTCGTTGGATGTGATGGACCCAAGCTCTTTCATTTAAATCTTTTACTACATGACTTAAACAATTTGCTTTAATTTTTGAATTATCTAATTCTTCTAACCAATTAGGTAATTTCTTTTTGGCATGTAAATGGTTATTTTTATTTGAATAATCTTCGCCAAAATACCAATAAAGATGCCAAATGTAATCTCTCCAACCAAGTATTTGTCTAATAAAGCCCTCCACACTTGCAATTGGTGCTTTATTTTTTAATTCTTTTTCAGCATCTCTAATTACTTTTATTGGATCAAGTAAACCAATGTTTAATGGCGCTGAAAGCAGAGAATGAGACATATGCCAGTCATCAATTAATGATGCATCTTCATATGGTCCAAATTGTTTTAATCTTGTTTCAAAGAAATTTTTTAATAATTTATTTGCTTCTTTTTCAGTGGCAGCAAAAACTCTTTTACTGTCAGTGCCGATGAATTTAAAACCTTCTTTTTCTAATCGTTTGATTTCTCTTCTTGCGAACTCATCAATTTCATCTTCTTTAGGATAATAAGGTTTTTCTAAATCAAGAGTTTTAACATTTTTTGGGGGAGGCAATCTATTTTCATGATCAAAATTCCAAGCTCCACCAACAGGATTTTCTTTTCCATCTACTAATACGGAATGAAACACTCTTTGAAATCTATAGAAATCTTCTAGTTTTGATTTCTTGTTTTCTCTTTTACCAATCCAGTCTTTAAAATCTTTTTCACTCAAGACAAAACCTCTGGAAGGTAATTTCTCAAAATTGTGTTTATTAATGAATGCTTTTCTTTGCCGATAACTGGTTGGAGCAATAACAGAAGCTTTGCCTTTAAAACTATTTACAAATTCTTTTACCGTGTTTACTTCTAGCACTTGGCATCTTTTACCCAGTTCCTCTTTCTTATGCCAAATCGCACTTAACCACCATTGGGCTTTAGCTCGGTGCATTTTTCGAGCCCACATATCTTCTTTACTAATCAAAATGATGGTGTCACCATCATGATCATTTATAAAATGATCGCCTAATTGGTCAGGGAAAAGGATTCTTTTTGTTTTCATAAGGTTTCTAAATCATATGCCCCAAATGACTTTTGCACATTACAAGTTATCCACATAATTAAAGTGATAGTAATTCTTGATTACAAAAATTTGCTTATATAAAGGAACGACCCCTTTCGGGGTCGTTGTGCGAAGGTACAGAGACCTAAGCAGGTATTTTCCAATTTTAACATGGAGTGAGCATGAAGGCAACCAATAACAAGGAAGTTGTTTTTATAATAGATGGATTAAATCTATTTCATTCCGTTATTCATACTTTAGATTTACAAAAAACTCTTATTAATCTTGAAAAATTATGTAATCAGGTAATAAAAGAAAATGAAGTTATAAAAAAAATTGAACTTTTTGGTTCCACCTACAAAGGAAATAATCCAACTGCAATTTATCAACGTAGATTTTTCAATCTTAATAAAAAACTTAACTCAGTTTCGATCAATCTTGGAATATTAAGGGAAAGAAAAATTGTATGCAAAAAATGTTTGAATTCAATTTTTTATTATCAAGAAAAACACACAGATGTTAATATCGGTATTAGATTATTCGAACTTTATCAAGAAAATCTACACAATAAAATTTATTTCTTGAGCGCAGACGATGATTTTACTCCATTAATAAGGAAAATTTTAAATTTAAATAGTTGTAGTAATAGATTTATAAGAGTATTACCACCTGGAAGATTTTCAAAATCTTTTTACCCAATTATTTTTCTGAATAAATCTCATATTTTAAAAAGTATTTCTTAATCATTACCTTAAAGTTATATGTTGCAAACCCCAAGCAAACATTGCAATCGCACCTGCTGCGGAGGCGTTCATTGACCTGGTTGAACCATATTGTTTAATCTCATAAATTTTTTCGCAAATAGATAATGCTTCTTCAGATAAACCTGGTCCTTCTTGACCAAATAAAAATACACAAGGATTGGGTAATTTTGCTGTCTCTAAAGGTTCACAATTTTCCACATTATCTATACCAATTACTGGAATATTGTTTTTCTTAGCCCAATCACTAAATGCACTTACAGTCGCATGATGAAAAAGATGTAGGTATTTGTCTGTAACCATCGCACCTCTTTTGTTCCAATCCCTTTTACCAATGATGTGTACCCCAGCAACGTTAAAGGCATTAGCAGTTCGAACCACAGAGCCAATATTTAAATCATGTTGCCAATTTTCAATTGCAATATGTAAGGGGTTTCTTGTTTTGTCTAAATCTTTAACAATTGCTTCTACTGACCAATATCTATATTTGTCCAATACATTTCTTTTATCCCCATTTTCTAAATATTGAGGATCGTATTGTTCACCTTCGGGCCATGGTTTGGGGTGAGGACCAACGCCAACTACTGGATAAAATTCTCCAGCTTGAACTTCAGATCTGTCACCTAAATCTGGTCTGTTAACTAAATACTCTTCATTATCCATTTAGAAAGTTATTTAACAGCTTCACTAATTGCTTTAGTGTGTGCAGGTGTTGAGCCGCAACAAGAACCAATTACATTAATTCCGATTTCTTTCATTTCCTTGGCATACTTTGCCATTTCTTCTGGAGTGCCATCATAAATAAATTCATCTCCTACAAGTTTTGGTAAACCTGCATTTGATTGAGTTATCAAAAAAGTTCCAGGTTGTCTGGCACTTGCTAATTCTTGGGCAATGATTTTCATTTCATCAGTTCCTCGTCCACAATTTGCTCCAATTAAACGAACTCCCAGCGCAGAAATTTGTTTAACAGCCATTTCTGGTTTAACACCCATCATGGTTCGTAAATTGGTGTCGAATGAGAAAGTAACAATGATCGGCAAACTAGGAGCTACTTCTTGACTAGCTTTTACTGCAGCTTCAACTTCTGCTAAATCACTCATGGTTTCAATCAAGATTGCATCGACTCCACCTGCAA
>VFQS010003914.1_pt1 | contig 11094 bp, 10 predicted proteins | sample 3512361 | NCBI WGS metagenome assembly VFQS01 (sample SAMN10412375, study PRJNA504923) | tailings metagenome | isolation source: Relicate 1 Philex TSF3 active mining | place: Philippines | reverse complement strand
TCCTTTTAAAAATTTAGACATCTATAATTATTTTTAAATCTTTATTCTTTAAGTAATATTATTTAATTAGTATTATATTTATCACAATTCATATCAGACCATGGAATACCACATATTTTAGAATAAGCACATCTTATGGTATTTGCATCAAAATTTCTATTTTGAGTATTAATTGATTGATCCAATGTAGATAAATATAATGGATATATTTTTTCACAATTTAAAGGTAATTTATCAACTTCTAATCCATTTGCTGCACCTGGAGCATCAGTTTCTGTTATACTACAATTTGGAGGATTACCTGATTCTCTATCTCCAGTTAATGAAGGTCTAGGACATATTCTTGCATTTCCTGTAGCTTTATATAATCTAACAATACTATCATTTGCATGAGTAACACTACTTCCACTAGTATTATAATCATAATTCAATACAGATACACCTAATTTTAACAAGTTATCTTTAATTGATTGAGTTGTTAATATTTCATTAGTGGTAAAATGTTTATAAAAATCAGTATAGGTTCCTTCTCCAGTTTGTGTTCGTTGGTCTTTATAATTTAAAATTTTATAATTATTCATTAATAGAGCAGCTCTTGCAACATGATATTTCAAATTTAGATTACTGTCATTTTTAAATATATTAGTATTTATTTGATTATATTGACCATTATCAGTATTACGTTGATAATAAACATTAGCATATAATTGATTTGGATATGGTGTATACCCATCATAACCACTATTTAATAATGCTCTATCACTTAAGATATCTAAATTACTGTCTCTTGCAGGAATCAATGTATTTGATGCAACATTAAAGAAATGATATTTGCCAGTATAATTACCACTTCCATCAAAATTTGAACTAGCCTTAAATATATCATAAGTATTAAAAATATTGGAATTTAATACACATCTATATTTAAATAATTCGGGTGATATGGCATTACTTTCAAATGAACTTCCAAAATAATTAGTTAAAGTTTTATCTGTAGGATCCTCATTATAAACTCTCTCCAAAACCCAATAATCAGGACAACTTAAATTATCATAATTACCTGAATTGCCTAATTTATATGGTTTAAAATTAAGAACTTGATGAATTAAATATAGAACAATAAGTATTGTTCCTATAACATATACGATAGTAAATGGTAAGAAACTATTTAATAATAAATATTTAACTTTATCAGAAAAGTAGCTTAATATAAATAAAAGAAGAGCAAAAGAACCATATAAAACACAAATGGCAATTGTTCCATAAAACACCTTTTCTCTCTTTAAATTGAATATAGTTCTATCATAATCATTTAAATTACTATCATCATATAAAGGATTAGTTGTAGGTGTAGTGCATTTATTACCCATTTTACTTATCTCTTATTAATTCTATAATATAAAATGATTTTATTTAGAAATAATTAAGTTCAAGTGTTTTCAATCCTTTTTGTGAGGTAAGAGCTGGTGTTTCCATGGGCATTTTTAGAGTTGAAACATTAGTTTTATAATCTAAATATTGTTGAATATTAGTGATGATTCTTTCTGCACACCATTCAATTACTAATCTATTAAGTTCTCTTACTTGTTCCTTCATATTAAAATTAAGATTCTTTCCATAAGTTAAATAAATAGACCTCATTACTATACTTAACTCTTGTTCACTCTGTTTTCCGATTTTATAGCTACCATTACTTTTATTATAAACATAATTGATGAGACCTTGATGAATAATATCAACATTTTCGCGTGAAAAAAAGATTTCAGATAGACAAGTTCCAGTAAAATTTCTTGAAATAGTTTCTAAATTCTTGGAATCATAAAGACGAACATCATTATTATAAATTTTGGAAGTTCTCGTTTTATTATCAAAAAGATTAACTCTTCCATTTAAAATAAAATCTGCATCCATTTTCTTTTTCTCTCTAATTTATAGAAATAGAAAAGATATGAGTAATAATTACTTATGTGATTATGTTAAGTGTTTATTAGAAAAAAATAATATCAAAGTTAAGGATGCCAAAACTTGTAATTATTTAACCACTTGTATTGAAAATATTATTTTTAATGTAGTTTCTATTGCTTCCGTTATTACTTTCATCAATAACTGTAAAATTATTAAAAAAGAGAGTGTAAGTATTGTCAGCAAATATCTCAATAGTATGTGTGGCAGTTCTTCTTATAAGAAAATGAAAGGTGGTGAAGGTGCAATTGTTCTTCCCAGTGAATTTTATGGAATTGATTCTACTCGCTATTCACCTATGAATAATCTTCATACTACCAATACTCTTGATATTGATTTCAATAATGGAATTGCTCGTCCTCAAATTGGAGGAGGTCTCAAGAAAAAGTCTTCATCATCTTCCTCCTTAAATTCAATAATGAAAGGTGTTAATGATATTCTTGATTATTATAAATTAAAGGCTACTAAAGAAGTCAAAATGAAAATAGTTAAGTTAATTGAATGTTATATTAAATGTTTAATGAATAAATTAAAGGAATTAGATAAGACAATAACTTGTAGTTTAGTTGACAAAGTAATGAAATCTGATAAAGTATTTGAATTATTTAAATAAATATAAATACAAATATAAATAATAATTATAAAATAATAAAATGCCAATAATAACCATTGATGGGAATATTGGAGCAGGAAAATCCACTATTTTAAATTATCTTCACAGTAATCATAATATTTATGTTGATTTGGAACCAATAGATAAATGGAAGAGTTTTTTGGATAATATTTATACAAATAAGAAGAATTATTTTAATTTTCAAGTCAGAGTCTGGTTAGACCGTTCATGGATACAAGAGAAAGACATGAATACAACTATTATTATGGAAAGAAGTCCTTATTTCATAAGAAATACATTCAATAAATATATGTATAATAATAATTTGATAAATGCTCAGGAAAATAATATAATTAATGAATTGTATGATAAGACTGATATCATTTGGAAATCCAATTATTTCATTTATATTCGTTCAAATCCTCAAAAGTGTTTGGAAAGAATTCTGAAAAGAGGCAGAGATAATGAAAAAGAGATTTCTATTGAATATTTGAATGATATTCATAATCTTCATGAAGAAACCTATGAAAAAGCAATTGAAAATAACATCAAAGTTCTCTGTATTGACATCGAAAATAAATCTTTAGAGGAAATTGCTGAACTTATTATAAAATTCATAAAGAAGTGTAAATTTTTATCATTATAAGTATAATCAAATAAGTAATAATTCTTCTGACTCTAGTATTCACTTCCACCAAAAAATTATATTTATCCAATTCCTCCTCAATATTATCAAATACTACTTTATAAACCACTGATTTATTTTTATTCGTATTATTATTATTATTATTATTATCATTGCCATTAGAACTCAATAATGATATAAATTTATTTTTCTGATTATTATAATTATTGTAATAATTATAAAAAGGTTTAATAAAACTCATTTTATAGATATTCATAGATGTTATTGAATTCATTGATGTCATTATTATTATTATTATATGAAAAACTTAAATATAATTAAATAAACAATAAAACTAATTCTTTTCTGTAGGACTTTTATATCAGTTTTTAAGTTATGATAAGGACAATCACAAAAACGACTGTTATGAATAACTGCAGTTCTATTTGAAAAAGCCAATGGACTATGAATGGAACCTAAATGATAATTAGAAGGAATCATTAGATATCTAAAAAAATCAATAATAATAATCATTAGTGTCTAATCCTTATATCAATAGATGAGTTTATGTGGATAGTTGATATAATTGGCTGGTTGATATATTGCTGAATATTTATTGATAGTTCCTGAGACTTCTTTATCGCCTCTCTTTCGTGAATATCTGATACTCTTATGTTTATCATTGGGAAATAAGAAGAGTTTCATCTTGGATATATCAATATACTCTTTAAGTCCATTCATAATTTTCTCAAATAAATTAAAATCACATAAACGAGGGTCAATAAGACACACCTTCTTTTTTGCTTTAATGTCATCAATTAAATCACTGTCATAAAAACTAGAAATGAAATCATCATATAACTTAAAACCATTTTTACTTAGATTAGATTCATAATAAGTGGTTTTACCTGCTGCAGGAAGTCCAATGATTATAATAAGATTGAGATTATTATCAGTTTCAGAAACTTCAATCCAACCATCATAATAACCATTTGAGAAATTAACTAACATAAATTTAAAAGTCTCATCGGTATCCTTAAAACTCATTTCATATAAATGAGGAATTGCAGCAAAATCGAAACAATCTTCATCATTATCAATATCAAGTTTCTTTAAATCATAATCATCGGGAATGTCAATTTCCTTAAATCCAATAATCTTTTTTCCAACAAGAGAATTATAATCATAATCTTCATATTTAAAGAAATGACTAGTTGAACAACAATCACCAACTGCAGTAAATTTATAATCATAATCATCACTTTTAACAATAAACTCTTCAAATTCAGTTTTTTCTTCATTACATTCATTTACAATAATAACTTCAGTAATTGGACTCTCATTCTTCTTAAAATCAATCACCATTTCTTATTTATATTTATGAGTATTAATTATTTTTATATGAAACTCATTTTTTTTGATTTTTTTGATTTTTATGATTCTTATGATTCTTATGATTCTTATGATTTTAATGATTCTTATGATTATAATGAATAAAAAATGATTTTTATTTTGATATAAATATTTATCACAAACACTAAATTAATCATAAATAAAATGCAACAGGAAGTTGATAATAAGTATAAGAAACATGAATTGCGTTCTCATATTTATAATCGTCCTGATATGTATATTGGAACTATACAACCAAATACCATAGAAACTTATATAGTAGACAATTCTGATAAAATTAATAAGAAACAGATTACTTATATTCCAGGATTATTTAAAATCTTTGATGAGGCTCTTGTGAACGCCATTGACCATTCAACGAGAACAAGAGAGGATTATGCAGCTGGAAAAACAGATATTCAAATAGTTAAAAATATTAAGGTCTGGATTAATAAGGCAACTGGACTTATTGAAATTTTCAATGATGGAAATGGTATTGAAGTAGTTAAACATAGTGAATATCAACTATGGATTCCTGAATTAATATTTGGAGAACTATTGACCTCTTCTAATTATAATGATGATATAGTCAGAACAGTTGGAGGAGTTAATGGTCTTGGCATTAAACTCGCCAATATCTTCTCAAAAGAATTCACTATTGAAACTGTTGACCATAAAACTAAGAAAATTTATAAACAGGTATTTAAGGATAATCTTACAATCAAAGGGGAACCTGAAATTAAGAGTTGTCAGAAGAAACCTTACACTAAAATCAGTTTTCTTCCTGATTATGAAAAGTTTGGAATTAAGGAGATGACTGATGACATTTATGATTTATTTAAGAGAAGAGTTTATGATGTATCGGCATGCACAGATTCTTCTGTAAGTGTATATATGAATGATATTAAGATTTCAGTGAAAGATTTTGAGAAATATGCAGATTTATTCTTAGATACTAAACAGACTCAACCGAGATTCTATGAGAAACCTAATGATAGATGGGAGATTGTAGTTGCAGTTAATTCTAATGGAACTTATGAGCAGATGTCATTTGTAAATGGAATTAATACAATCAGAGGTGGTCGTCATATCGAATATATAACTAATGGAATTATTAAGAAGTTGAGTGAAATGGTTTTAGCGAAGAAAAAGAAAACAATTAAACCTCAACATCTGAAAGATAATTTATTCGTATTTGTAAAATCAACCATTGATAACCCCTCTTTTGATAGTCAAACTAAAGAGACTCTTACTACTCTTATCACTAAATTCGGTTCTAAATGCGAATTATCAGAGAAGTTTTATGAGAAATTATATAAATCAGGTATTATTGAGAGTGCTTTGAGTGCAACTGAAGTTGTTGAACAGAAGAAACTCACAAAGACCGATGGAAAGAAATTATCGAAAATCATTGTTTCTAAATTAGATGATGCAAATCTTGCCGGCACTAAGGATAGTAATAAGTGCACTTTGATATTAACTGAAGGAGATTCAGCAAAGTCAACTGCAATTTCTGGTTTGAGTGTTATTGGTAGAGATTATTATGGTGTATTTCCATTGAGAGGTAAGATTATGAATGTTAAAGATGTCAGTTATCAAAAGATTTCTGATAATCAAGAGATTACGGCTCTTAAGAAAATTCTTGGATTGGAGCAAAATAAGGACTATTCTAAAGGAATAGGTTCATTGAGATATGGTAAGATTATGATTATGACTGATCAGGATCATGATGGAAGTCATATTAAAGGACTCTTATTTAATGTTTTCGAAACTCTCTGGAGTTCTTTATATAAACATGATGGATTCTTAACATCACTGTTAACTCCTATTATTAAAGCCACTAATTCACATTCAAAAGAAGTCATTTCCTTTTATAATATGACTGATTATGAGAGTTGGCATGAAGGTCTTTCGGGTTCTAATAAGAACCAATGGAAGATTAAGTATTATAAGGGACTTGGCACATCTACTGACGAGGAAGCTAAAGATTATTTTAAGAATATGAAGAAGATTACTTATAAACATTCAGATAAATGTGATGAGTATATCAATCTAGCTTTTAATAAGAAAAGGGCGGATGATAGAAAGGAATGGTTAGGTAATTATAATAAGAATGATGTTCTTGATTATAAGAATGAGGAGATAACATTTGAAACATTCATCAATAAAGACCTCATTCATTTCAGTAATAGGAATCTTGAAAGAGCCATTCCTAATATCATGGATGGTCTTAAAGAGAGCACAAGGAAAATCTTATTTGCCTGTTTGAAAAGAAAGCTTTATAGTAATGAAATCAAGGTTGCTCAATTGGCTGGAAATGTAAGTGAGGTATCAGCTTATCATCATGGTGAAGCATCTCTTCAAGAAGCAATTATTGGAATGGCACAGATATTCGTAGGAACTAATAATATCAATCTCTTAACTCCTAATGGTCAATTTGGAACAAGAATTAATGGTGGAAATGATTCAGCTTCACCCAGATATATATATACAATGCTTTCAAAGTTGACTAAATTGATATTTAAGGAGGAGGATAATGATATTCTCAATTATCTTGATGAGGATGGATTATCAATTGAACCTGATTATTATATTCCAATTATTCCAATGGTTCTTGTAAATGGTTCTATTGGAATTGGCACAGGATATTCGACAAATATTCCTCAGTTCAATCCTGAAGATATTATCAATACTTATCTTGATATCTGTAATGATATAAAGAAGGAGGTAGGAAGAGTTTTGAATGAGACTGACATTGAAAATTCATTGCTTCTCATTGGAGATAAGAAGATAAGAACTCTTGAACCTTATTATTTAGGATTCAAAGGGGAAATTTATAAGAATGATAAGGGAACTTATAGTTCTAAGGGAGTTTATAAATGGATTGATAATACTACATTAGAAATTAGTGAACTTCCTATTGGAACATGGACAGAGAATTATAAGGAGTTCTTGGAGGAACTGTTAACTAAAAACAGTCCTCATCTTAAGTCATTTGAGAGTCATTATACAGCTAAAAATATTAAGTTTGTATTGAAGGTTGGTGATAATACAAGAGAGGAACTTGGAGATAAGATTATGAGTGAATTTAATTTGACTTCAAATAAGAATCTGAGTTTAAATAATCTTCATTTATTCACAACTAGAGGTAATATTAAGAGATATGAGACTATTGAAGATATATTGAAGGAATGGTCATACACTCGCATTTATAAATATCAGGAGCGAAAAGAAAAACAATTGGAAAAGATGGAATTGGAATATCTGATTTCATCTGCTAAAATCAGATTCATCATTGATGTAATTGAAGAGAATATCAAGATTATGAATGTAAAGATGAATGTAATTGAGAAACAGATGGAGGAGAAGAAGTATTATAAATACGAAGGGTCTTATGATTATCTCTTAAGGATGAGTATTTCACAATTGACGGCTGAAAAGAAGGAACATTTGGAGAAGGAGGTGGCAAAACTTCAATTGGAGATTAAAGAATTGAAGGAAACTTCTATCATTGATATTTGGGAGAGGGAATTGAAGGTATTATTGGGAGAATGGATTTCACATAAGAATGAAATCTTGGAGGATTACGAAAATGACTTAAAAGGAGATACTAAGAAAACTTCTAAAGGAAAAACTGCAAAAAAGAAGTGATTAAATCATTAATTTCCCATAACTCTACTTCATCTCTTTTTATACAATACTTCCATTTAAAAGGAATTATTAATGATTGATTTTTTTCTAATTTAATGGCAATTATTCTATCATCCTCATCAGGGTCTTTAGAATAAACACTTGCTTTATATATAATAACTTCAGTATCTTCAACTGCACTTATAAATAAATATTTATTATGATTATGATTCCAGTTATTATTATTATTATTATTATTATTATTATTATTATTATTATTATTATTATTATTGTTATTGTTATAAGAGATTGAATTATAATTGAACCAAGAATGAACAAGTTTTTCTTTTTCTTCAAGATAATCAGGTATGACTATTGGTTGTCTCAGATATAAAAGAGAGAAATTGAAATCGTCTATATTAGTTTGAAGAATTTGAATATTGGATGGAAATATAAAATAACAATAAATATAAATAATTATAATTATTATGAGAAAAAATGTAAATGAATTAAATTTCATTTATTAATTATAAATAGAAAAATTATGAGAAAAAAAACATTTATAAATAGGAATAAAAAAGGAGGTGCAGCATTTATTTCAAATATAATTGGAGATAAAACAGGATATTTTATACCTGAAAATATTCCTATTGAAGTAGAGAAAGGAAATAAGGAGGCAATTCTTACTAAATATAGATTAAAGAAGGAAGATGCAGAGAAGGAATATGTAAAAATAAAGGAGTTAAAAGATGATTTACAGAAAAAAGATACTGAATGGTATGAAAGAAATTTAAAATTCTTTTCAACTATAGTGGGCCCATTTATAATAAAATTGATAAATTATATCGGAATTATTGCCAATTTTTTATATAAACTTGGATTAAAATTTGCCAAACTTTTATATCAAGGATTCCTTGAATTAAAGAACTTATTATGGAGTATAAAAACTATTATCAGTGATTTAATACATTCAAGAGGTATAGTTATATTAGTAATTATATTTATTATTATTGTAATTGTTTTTGTATCATTGCTTTTTGGTGGTAAATTAGGGCAATCAAATCCTATTTTTAAGGATGCCAATGATAAAGTCATCTCATTTAAACAAGACCTCGCTCCAGAAAGTCCATATAGATTAATAACGAAACAATTACAACAGGTATTTCCAATTCCAGATGAATATTTACAGCAATTTAATGGTTTTAAAAATAGTTTCAGTAAGTTTTTTGGAAAGGATAATATTAAAGATGATATAGATACAGAAGCCAGAAAAACAATTACTACTGGTAGATATGATGGTATTTTACATATAAAGAAAGATAATGCTTCGAGTGAAAATTATATATATTCAGTTGTAAAACCTAAACCTATAATTGTTTCTATTAATATGGATAATTATAAAAATTCTGATTATAATAAACTTCCTGCAGCTATAAAAACCAAAAATTATAATATTGATAATTATAATATTTATATTCCTGTAAATACTGATAATATTAAATATTCTTATGATATGCAAAGAGCTCATTATACAAATGCAAAAACATTACCACCAACAGGAACACCACAACCAATTAAATCAATTAATTTAGGAAATATAACACCATTTATAACTTCAAATATAGTTACAAATCAAGAAGGTAATACTATAAAATCAACAAATACTATTTATAATATCAATCAAATACCTATTGATGATAAATATGTATTTTCAGATAAAAATAATTTAAGTGCCTCAATATTAAAAACCAAACTCTTTGATTATGAAAGTGGTGCTTATAAATATCCAATGGGTTATATTAATGCCGAGATAGCTAAGAAAGGAAGTTTAATTAAATAAAGAAAAAGAAAGAAATAAAAACTTATTGATATTAAATAGTAATATGAGTGGTGATTGTTCTCTTATCAATAATGATTTATATGTTAAACCAGTAGAAACATGCACTTTTGCTGCCTTATATAAATTAAATGGCAATAAAAATGAAACTAATATTGATAAATCAAGTATTTTTAAATCTGATTTTAAAACAACTTATAGTGATATAAATTCAAATTTTAGAGACCCTCTCACAAATAAATATATCTATAAATATAGTAGTAATGGAAATAAAGATTTATGTTTTCCATTAAAAGAAAATGATGAGAATAGTCCATATGCAGTCAATTGTGTTATTTTAACAGGAAATCCTTTATATACATATGATAAAACTAAGAAAACATGCACTGTTATTCCTGAATTGGTTTTTGACCCTGCAGTTTTTAAATATAATGAGAATAAGGATTATATCTATTATGACAATACTATAGACTCTGAAGGTAAATACACTTATAATAAGAAGGATAAAAGTGGATACTGTGAAAATAAATGGTATGATTGGATAACTATTCCTAATTATCATTTTGGTAATGGTTATTTAAAGGATAGTGGTTCATTTTCAAAAGAGGATGTTAAAGTCTGTTATGCTCCTTGTGAAAAAGGGAAAATGCCTTATATTGATATTAATAATGAATATAAATGTGTTAATAAGAAAATAGTTGAAAATGGTCTTTATGAAAAAAAGATGGATTATTCTCCAATTTCTCTTATTAATCTCATTGGAAATTCGCAAGAAAATTTAACATACTTATATATATTAATGACTTTATATGAATATAATAAAATTGATAATAATAATTATGAATTAATAACAGAAAGAACTATATTGAATATCAATTGTCAAATTAATATGAAAACTGGTGATATAACTAACTGTGATGCAGAAAAAATAGCCAATACTTATAATAATTTCTATGAAGCAAGACAAGCTCATAAAGAACTTAGTGATACAATTATGAAAAATATTATTAATGTTGATACATTTGATATAATAAA
>VFQS010003912.1_pt1 | contig 11097 bp, 9 predicted proteins | sample 3512361 | NCBI WGS metagenome assembly VFQS01 (sample SAMN10412375, study PRJNA504923) | tailings metagenome | isolation source: Relicate 1 Philex TSF3 active mining | place: Philippines | reverse complement strand
TTCCTAAAGAACTTCCTAAAGAAGATAATAATCCTATTTATAAGCCAAAGAGAGAAATAACAGATGAAGATTGTGTTAATTGGAAAAAGAATAAATTAAAGAATCCTTTAACAAAAACTAAGAGTAAGATAGTTGAAGGAGGCCCAGTTTATACCAAGTTTTTAAAAGCTTGTTCTCATATAAAAACACCTGAACTCAAAGAAAAGGAAAAAGAAAAGAAGGAGGATTTAAAGAAAAAGAAGGAGGATGATGAGAAGAAACTTGAAGAGGAAAGAAAAAAGAAAGAGGAGGAGGAAAGAAAGAAGAAGGAGGAGGAATTGAGAAAGAAGAAGGAGGATGAAAGACAGAAAAAAGAGGAAGAACTAAAAACTAAAAAAGAAACTGAAATTAAAAAGAAAAAAGATAAGAGAGATGAATTATATTATCCAGAATTGAATGATAGTAAATTTAATGAGAAATTGCTAGGATTGAAAGAATTCAAAGTTCATAATATACCAAATTATACTGAAATAAATACTATTGAAGATTTTGAGAATAAAGCTAAAGAACTTTGTAAGACCTTTGATAAAAGTTCATTTCAATATCTAATTGCTCACTATTTATCCTATAGAACTCCTTATAAAAGTCTATTGTTATATTATTCTGTTGGTGTTGGTAAGACATGCACTGCCATTACAATTGCTGAAGGTCTTCTTTATACTCATAGTAGTAGCGATGAACCTATTATATGGGTGATACTTCCAAATGCCATTGAAGCTGGATTTAAGAGACAAATTTTTGATGTAATGAAAATGACTGATTTCAAAACTATTTCAAATCAGTGCACTGGAGAAACTTATGTTAGACTTGCTCAACTATCTAAAGACCTAAATCAAAAAGATGCAGATAAAAGAATAAAGAAGATAATAAAATCAAGATATCAATTTTTCACTTATGAGGGTTTTGCCAATTACATAGAAGCCAATTATATTCAGAAAGAAAGAATTGTGAGTAATAAATTGATAATAGTTGATGAAGCTCATAATATAAGAAGCAGTGGAACAGATGATGATGAAAATAAGAGAGTCTATAATGCTCTCATGAATATTACCAAGAATGGAGTTAATAATCGTTTAGTATTATTAACTGCAACTCCTATGTATAATCAACCATTTGATATTTATAACTTATTTTTATTATTATTGAGAAATGATAAAAGAGAATATTTATATGATAATACAAAGATTTTTGATAATCAAAATAATTTGAATCCAAAAGCTGTTAAATTCATATCACAAATGGCTTCTAATTATATATCATATTTGCGAGGAAAGAACCCATTCAACTTCGCTTTTAAGTTATCACCCAGATTAAGTGGTTATGAGGTATTATCAAAAGTTATTCCAAAGACTGAAAATGGAAATCCCATTCCTGAAAGTGATAAAAATTGGATTTCAAATGTTGAGGATGGTATAATAACATCTCAATTGGGTCAAAAACAATTGGAATATTTAGCTTCAAAAGAACCAGTAAATGAAGAGGATATAATTAAGAATAATTTTAATGCTCTTCAGCCTACTAATATTGTTTATGATAATTCAATTGGAAAAGTTGGATTTAACAATACATTCATAAAAGTAAATGAGAAGGAACAAATAATAGTTCGTTATAATGAAAAGTATAAGAATATGTTATCTCCAGACCAAGAACATTTAGGATTACATTCAGGTAAATTCTTATTACTTTCAGATATAATCAGAAAAACAAAAGGAATAATTCTCATCTATTCCAGATATATATATGCAGGTGTTATTCCTGTTGGTATTATGTTAGAACATATGGGATTTTCAAGATTAAATACTGATAATCTCTTAGAAAAACCAGAAATAACTCATAATACCACTTATGAAGGAATTGAAAATCCCAAGTATTGTATATTATCATCTTCAGACCCAGAGATTATGGGAAATACTACTATTGATAGTCTTATGAAAGTTGTTAATAGTCCCTTAAATCAAAATGGTGAGTTAGTGAAAGTAGTCTTGATGACTCCAGTTGCAGGGGAAGGATTAAATTTCATGAATATAAGAGAAATTCATTTATTAGAATCTTGGTATCATTTTAATAGAGTTGACCAAATAATTGGAAGAGGTATTCGTAATTGTAGTCATAAGAACCTTCCAATAGAAGAAAGAAATGTAACTGTATTTATGCACTGTGGTATAAATGGATATGAAAAAGAGACAGCTGATATTCATGCATATAGAATTTCAGCAAGAAAATTATATCAATCTTATTTAGTTGATGAGATAATAAGAAATAATTCTATTGATTGTGGTCTATTTAAGAGTATCAATTATTTTCCAAAGGAACTATTTAAATTAGGAGAGTTAGATATAACAACCTCTCAAGGGTCTAAAGTTAAATATCAATTAGGGGATGATGAGAAGTTTAAGCCTGTATGTAAAGTTGACATTGATAAAATTAAGGAGGATTCATTAGGATATAGAGAAGAAACTTATAAACATTTAAGTTTAAATATCAAAAATAAGATTAAAGAATTGATATTAGAAGGGATTAAGAATAATCAAAGATTTTATACTTATGAATACTTAAAGGAGGTATTTAAGGAGGTTGATATAAAGATATTGATGTATGCAGTTAAATTGAGTATATATCCAAATATATTAATTGATAATATCTTAATATTACCTCATGAGGATGGAATACATATAATAGATGTAATTGAGGATAAACCACTGAAACTGACTTTATCTAAGGAAGTAAAAGAAGAAAAGGAGGAAGTTAAAATAATGGCTGATAATAAGTTCTATAAGGCAATTGAAAAAATTGATTTTAATGATAACTATCCTTCAGCAATAGTTTCCTTATATAGGTCATTAGATGAAAATACATTTAAAATAATAATTAAAACTATATTTTCATCATCTGAATTAAATACAATTGATGGTTATATTGAGAATTGTTTTATTCGCGAGGGTATAATAATAACCAAGGCTGAGATGAGTAATTATCCCACTGATAATAAACATATTGGATTCATTAATATATTTAATGAGGAATTTGAGCCTCTCTTATATTCACCTGATGGTAATTATAAGAATTTTACGCCGAAATTATTGGAAACCCTTAAATCTAACAGAATCTTAAAAAAGAAACCAGATGACTTAACAAAAGAGACTATTTCATGGGGATTAATGATACCAGTATTTGAGGATAAGGAAAAGAAAAATAAAATAAATGTCTTTAAATTATTAACAACTGGGGTTAATTATGGTAAAAAAACAGGAATAGTATGCACTTCTCTACAAAAGAAGGATCATTCAAAAATCCTAACTGAAATTGGATTACCAGACACTGAAAAAAATACAAAAGAAAGTTATTGTTTTAAAATTGCAGTTGAATTATATAAACAAAATCGCTTAACACTATTACCTGAATATAAACCTAAATAAAGAACAAAAATGTTCTTTTATTATTAATATTATTAAAATCAGAAATACTTACCTAAGATTACATCTGGATACTTAAACAGTTGAGATAATAAACTCCTTAACATCGCCAAGACCATCATACTCATCATCATAGAAGATACTCATCTTACAATTGAGTTCAATTGAATTGAGAGAGAAATTAAAACTATCATCGGAAGTCGAAAGAAGAACACAAGGATTTGACTCATTAATAATCGAAACAACCTCTTTTGAAAACTGATTGATATCAATATCCTTTTCATTTTCGGTGAATTCAACAACTCTCACTGGAAGACCTTCGCAATTGTCGCTGTCTCTTTTTTCAAACACAGAAAGAATGCCATAAACAACATCTTCAGAAAGATAACTGACTGGCATATTGACCTCTTTCTGGTAATTGATAGTAATAACAGTAATAAATCATTTTTTCTTTTTTTTCATAAATATTAATACATATTCATAAGAACAAAAATGTTCTTTTAAATATGGATGAATACTAACGATTATTATTGATTATCCATCAATAAGAGATGGAGAAGCGGGAGAGGAAGGAGGAGGAGAAACTTCACTGATACTAAACTCCTTGATATTATGAAGCCCACCATTCTCATTATCTTTAAAGATAATCATCTTACACTTGAGCTCAACTGAGTTAATACCAATAGTAAAGCTGTCTGTGCTAGCATCAAGAAGACTGCAGTTCTTCTCACTAAGAATTTGAACGACCTCATTTCCAAGAACATTCATATCAAGCAAGGATTCATCTTCAGTGAATTCAACAATTCTCTCAGGAAGACCATCAGAATAATCGCAATCACGCTTCTCGAAAACAGACATAACTCCAATAGCAATATCATTTGCGAGCATTTTAGACCTTTCGGTGATAGATACTTATAATACCAATAATCACTTTTTCTTTATTTTTCTTTTAACTCCAATACATATATATATAAGGATTATATGGGTATATAATAACAATAATGAAAAATTTATTTATGGTTTTAATGGGAATTTCAGGTGTAGTTGGTATTAGTTATTATGATAAGTATTTGAATAGGGATGTTAATTCGATTGTATTGAGAAATAGTGAACAACCTTTTTATTCATCTTCAAGTTTATATTCATCACATTATGCCAAATTAAACATAAATATTTCTAAAAGTAATAGTAGTTATTTATTAAATATGAATAATAATTATAATGATATAAAAAAATGAATTTTATTTTATTATTAATATAAATATAATTAATAATGGAAACTATACTTCAAGTATTACCTGAGAATTATGATAAGAATTCAACTGTTTGGATTTATAAGGATAAACTTGATTTATATAATAAATATTCTCAAATTCCATTAGTAATTCAAGAACAACCAAAAGAACAACCAAAAGAACAACCAAAAGAAGAATCAAAAGAAGAATCAAAAGAAGAATCAAAAGAACAACCAAAAGAACAACCAAAAGAACAACCAAAAAGAACAATCAAGAAGGATAATAATAAGACACCATTAGAATTAATAATTACATATACTGAGACAAGTAATATAATGAAGGCGGAAATAAAACAGAAATTGATAGATTTCATTACAATTCCGGAGTTTGGAAAAGCATTTGGAATTAAGAAATCATCAGAGATTATTAGTGCTTTAACGAGAGATAGTTGGAATCAATCAATGGCATTATTTATATCATTCTTATTGGATGCAACAGTTATTTATAAAGATAAATCATATTTATTTAATAAAGAAAAGAACTTAAAAGAAATTAAATTATAATTAAAGAAATAGAATTATTAAATAAAAATAAATGGATGATTATAATGATGAATTTAATGATAAGATAACTACTTTTAAACCACAAATACATTCAATAAATGATAATTATGTGAAATTGAATGATTTTTTCATTGCTATAAACAGAATACTTCAAGTATTTGTAAATGCATGTCCAAATAGAAATAATTTATTATCATCAAATTATTTTAATAAATCGGCATTAACTCAATTATTAAAGTTTGAGAGTTATAGACCAACAGATAATGGAAATTTAATATCTGCATCTCAAAATTGTAGTTTTACAATTGCTGAGGTTAAAATGGAAGGCGAAAGTGATAAAGAAAAGATATTTATAAAAGTAGTTGATTATAGTTCTCAAAATATTCAACATAAAATTGATTTGATATTATTTGATGTTTTAAATTCAATTATATTTGAGAAACTATTATTACTTCCTGAGAATCAGATTTATAGAAACTATATACCTAAATATAAAGGTTCTTTTGTTTCTTATATTAAAAATAATTGGAATTATAATGAACTTGATTATAAGAATTCATTATCACCTTATTATTATGATAATATATTAACAGGTAGGTCTCCTTATTATAGAAATAAAGGAATAGTATTTATGTCAGAATCAATTGATATTATGGGTGTATCGAGAGTATTCACAAAATATGATTATGACCCAAGTCCAGAAAATAAACAGAGAATGATTGATGTTATTTATAAATCTGCAGATTTGTATGAATTTATTAAATATTTAGGATTAACTTATGGATTTATGCATAATGATTTACATATGGATAATGTAGTTTATGATATAACTAATAAGAGATTGGTTTTGATAGATTTTGGAAGAGTTAGCTTTAAGAAATATATTGCAACAGTAAATCATGAATGGAAGGATTGTTTATTAAGTGAATATAATAAATTGGATTATAATGAACTTTTGAGAGGAATTAGAATTAATGATTATACTGATTTATTTAAGAATCCAGATTTATTTACTGAGAAAACTTCAATAGGAACTGATGGTAATTATTTTGGTGTTATTTTTGATTTAATGACATATTCATGTAATATTTATATCAGAACTCTTTATTTTATTTATAAGACACATCGAAATAAATATGATGATTTTCTCAAAAACTTCGATTTAATTATGAAAACCAATTTTAGAACAGTTAATTATTTATTGGATCATGAATTAGGAATTTCATGTCCTTTTACTATAGAAGAATTAGTAAAAAATTATGTTTCAGTAAGAACTAATTATATCTCAAAAATAACTGAAGATGAAATTAAGAAACTTTTCAGTTATCTAAGTGAAGGTCTATTTTACATGTCTTTATATCTTCATTTCATAAGAGGAGGAAGAAATTTGAATGTATTTGAAAGAAATGAATTTATATTCTTCCATTTTCATATATTGAGAGATAATTTAAGTGATTTTAAGGATTTTATTGAGAGAGAATTGAGACCATTCAGAGATGAATTAGCATTTGATACATTCATATCTAAGTTTATTCCTGTTTCTGGAGGTGTTAGTATGCCTGTTTATAAACATAATTATCATCATGACAATAATAAAAAAATTGAGTTAAAATTATTTTCAAAAAAAGAAATGAAATCAGCTAATAGTAAAAGTTCAAAACAATTATCATTAGAAGAAACAACAGAATTATATAAAGAATACTTTAATCATAAAGATACATATACATTTGATTATAAGATTTATCAGAAAGAATCATCACCAAAACCTAAAAGAAACTCAATATCAAGAACAACTGCATCATTATCAAGAACAAAAACAAAATCAAGGTCATTAGAATAATTATAATAAATACTCTTCGTGAGTTAAATGTTTTTCATTTTTATTATTAGAAATAAGTGATTGCTTAGCAAACTTCTTTTTAAGTAGATAAAATTTCATATAAGATGAAACCTTTTGTTTATTCTTAATTTCATTTATATTACTGGTATTTTCAGTTTCAGGCTTATCTTTATTCATAGAATTTATTGCATCACTGAAGTTATTACAAATATTTTCATATTTATTAATCTCATTATGGGATTTAATACAGAAATCAATATAATTATCTATTTTAATCAAGATTTCTTCGTCAATCCAAGTGAGATTAATAAAAACCCCATTATTATTCTTACTATAATTATTATTACTTTTATAAATAATTTTAAAAATCTCTTCGAGTTCATTAGGAGAAAGTTGACTAATATTATTTTTAATTTTTATACACAATTCATTCTTATTTTGAGTAATATCTGTCATTAATATTTATAATTATATTTATATTTATACTTATATTCATATTTATATTTATATTTATTTTTTAATAGAATAAGTTTTTTATAATAATGAGTATTACTGTTCGTAATTATAATGATAACATTAAAAAAACAATTGATAAATACAAAGGAACAGTTGAAACATATACTTCAGATTTAAAAAAAATAGATGATATAATTAATGATTTTTATGAAGTAATTAAAAAACATATTGATAATACTCCTCATTCACAATTTTGCTTAAATAATAGATTTTTTCAGAATTCATTACTTACTCAAGCATTACCATTTCAGACTTATACTCCTGATAGTAATAATGGACTTTTAAGGTCAGATTCAATTAATTGTAAGTTTACACTTGCAGATGTTAAATTTATGAAAAAAACAGGAACTACAAGACTATTTATTAAAGCAGTTGATTATGATAAACAAAGATTACCAAAAAGAACTGATTTATTGATATATGACATAATTTCAGCAATTATATTAGAAGTAATAATAAAATTGCCTGAAAATAGAAAATACAGAAATTTTATTCCAGAGTATAAAGGATGTTTTCTTTCATATACCAGTAGCAATTGGAATTATAATGAATTAAATTATACAAATTCATTATCACCTTATAATGAAAATAATATTAAATTGGATGGTTCTCCTTATAAGAATGAATCTATAATTATGATGACTGAGGCAATAAATAATCCAACCTCACTTCAAATCATATTTAAAGAAGGTTTTAAAAATCAAACTGATGAAAATAAAAGTAGAATGGGTATAGCTCTTGGAGCAACAACTGAATTATATGAATTTATTAAATATATAGGAATGAAATATGGATTTATGCACAATGATTTACATCCAGGAAATATATTATTTAATCCTGATACAAATCGATTAGTATTGATAGATTTCGGGAGAGCAAGTTTTAAGATGTTAATAGATAGAATAGAATCAAATATAAATAACTTCGGAATGAATGAATTTTATAAACTATCTTATGATAAATTGTTTGGAAATGTTAATATTGATTATTATGTTGATTTATATAAAAATAAACAATTATATAAACATCATATATCAATAGGAACTGAAGGAAACTATTTCGGAATCATTTATGATTTAATTACTTATTCAATGAATATTTATGTATATTATCATTATTTCATTAAAAACAATGCAGAACCTGAATTTGAAGAATTTAATAATAATTTTTCAAAAATAATACAGCTTCATTATACATCTTATTTAAGATTATTGGGACGACAAATAGATATATCATGTAGTCCTGATATCAGAACTCTTGTTGAAAATTATGTTCAAATTAGAGATTATTATATTAGACCTCTTACAGAGCCAATTCTCAAAAACTTTTATACATTTTTATTGGAAGGATTGTTTTACACCGCCCTTTTCATGAATTTTATGGATGTTCCAAATAGAAGACTTTATGTTTTTAGTAATGATTATTTCTTCAGAGCCTTTCAAATAACCGTTTATGATAAATTACCCGAATTTAAAGAATATATTCAAAGAGAATTGAGATTTTATCGTTCTGAATTGGAAACAGATACATTCCTATCTGCTTTCATACCTATTTTAGGAGGTCGTTATGAACAATCAATGGTATTAAGTAATACCATAAATAAAACCATAAATAAAACCATAAGTAAACCTAGAATCAAAAGTAATACAGATATATATAAAGTATTCTCAATAAAATCATCATCATTGAAATCTTCATCATCAAAATCAAAATCATTATCTCATAAATCAAAAGTAAGTTTAGAAGAAACTATAGAAGCTTATAGTAATATATATAAAGATAAGGAAAAACTAAGTATTCCTCATAATTATTTTGAGAAATCAAAGTCAAGAACCTCAAAATAAAAAATGATTATTAATATTGATTTAAGGATAATACGCAAAGGTTTAATTGTTAGATGTCTTTAAATACCGATGATGATATATGGAGTATAATGAATGGATTGAAAGAAGAATTGAAGAATGAGGGTCAAGAGGAAACTAAGGAGGGGGAAAGTGAGATTGTATGTGCATGTGGTTCAAGGGAAACTGTTGTTGATGATTGTATGCAGTTGTGTGCTAAATGTAGTTCAATTATTGGGAAGGTAATAGATAATACGGCTGAATGGAGGTTTTATGGTGGTGATAGTAAGAGTGATGACCCATCAAGATGTGGATTGCCGATAAACACCTTACTTCCAAAGTCATCATTGGGTTCAATGATAGGAGGAAGTAAATATAATAGTAATTATGATATTCGTATTATTCGTAGATATCAGATGTGGAATGCAATGCCTTATAATGAGAGAACTTTATGGAATGTATTTGATAAACTCACTAATATAGCTGTTACAAATGGAATTCCACAGAAAATTATTGATGACGCTAAGGTTTTATATAAGAAGGCATCTGAAAAGAAGATAAGTAGGGGTGATAATAAGGAGGGATTAATAGCTTCATGTATTTATCATGCATGTTTGATGAATAATCTTCCTAGAAGTTCAAAAGAAATTGCTAAGATGTTTGATATAGACCCAGTGATTTTAAATAAGGGAAATTCGCGATTCCAGACATTACTTCAAATAAATGTGGTAAGTTCATCAGCCTTAGATTTCATATCACGTTATTGTAGCATTCTTGATATGAAAATGACAGATATTGAAAATTGTAAGAAGTTGGTTAAGTTTCTGGAGGATAATGAGATAATGAGTGATAATTCACCTACATCAAGTTGTGCTTCAATCTTATATTATTATTCTACTAAGAATAATTTGGGATATAATAAGAAACAATTTGCAGAAGTCTGTAATGTAAGTGAAGTAACTGTAATCAAAGGATTTAAATTATTGGAGAAGTTTGATGAATATATAAATAAAAACTTGAAATAACTTTAAAAATAATTTAAAGATTTCGCTCATAAATAAGAACAATGGAAGATTTTTTTTATTATAATATCAGTAATAATCAGTCTTTAAAGAATGAACTTACTAATGTTTTATTATTTTTGGAAAATGTTAATAATAAATTGCTGTATACTAAGATTAATATTAGAGAAAAGGAAAATGAATTATTGAGATTTATGATGAATAAATTTAAGAAACTCTGTTTATTTCAATTTATGGTAAATCCGAATGAGAGTATGCAGGTCATTTATAATAATAGTTTAATTACTCTTTTTAATGAAATTTCTAATAATCTTAATTATATTGATGTAGCCAATAATAGTGATTACGTAGAAATACTTAAAAATAAATCAATTTATAAGTTTCTGGAGGAATTGGATGAGAATAATGATTATACTTCCACAACAAGGAGATTATTGGATGTAAATCAAAGTGATATCAGTCATTTAAAAGAAAAAGCAAAAGCTACTGATAAGAAATTTGATAATATTTATAGAAATCTATTTTTCTTGAGTATTTCATCCATCTTAATTTATAATGTTTTAACTATAAAATTATCTACCTTATAACCATTAAAATAATTACTGGAAGCTGATGATGTGTATGCTCC
>VFQS010003911.1_pt1 | contig 11098 bp, 5 predicted proteins | sample 3512361 | NCBI WGS metagenome assembly VFQS01 (sample SAMN10412375, study PRJNA504923) | tailings metagenome | isolation source: Relicate 1 Philex TSF3 active mining | place: Philippines | reverse complement strand
CGGCCGGAATGCGGCGGCCGGCGAGGTAGCCGGCGATGCTGCCCGGCTCGGCGCGCTCGAGGTGCGCGGCCAGCCGCTGCAGGAAGGCCTCGCGCAGGCGCTTGCGGGCCGGCACGAGCGCCCAGTTCGCATCGCTGCGCAACTGCGCCAGCATGTCCGTCAGCGCATGATCGTCCTGTGCGCCCTCCCCCAGCAGCAGGCGGCGCACGATGGCGAACCAGTCGGCGACGAATTCCTCCCAGCGCAGTTCGCCGCGCGCCCTCGCATCGGCGGCCATGCGGGAAGTTTTTGCACGCAGCCACGGCAGGAATTCCCCGGCCAGCGCATGCACGGGCAAATGGGCGTCGAGCGCCTCGTCACTGATCGCCCGCCGGCGTTGCCGGTCGGCCTCGCCGGAGACCAGCACGCCCTGCGGCTGGAAGTGCCGCAGCGCTGCCCGCTTCTCGCTGCTGGCCACGGCAAACGGATGCGGCGAGCCCTTGAGCACGCGCTCCACCTGGGCCGGCTCGAGCACGATGGCCTCGTTGCGCAAGGGCATGCGCAGCAGCACCGGCCCGGGACCGTAGCGTGCGCGCAGCGCCGCCATGCGCCGGATCGCGCGGCGGTCGAGGTCGAGCCGGTCGGCGAGGTGCATCACCCACGGACGGCGCAGGATCAGCCCCCGGGCCAGCGTCGGCAAGCTGAGATCGAGATGGAAAGCGAGCGTGTCGAGGAGCGTGGCGCGGGGCAAGCTCGCCTCTGGCGGCGTCACGGCCGCCTCGCGCCTGCGGCGCTCGGCCGCGCGCACGCCGCGCAGGTGGTCGACGGCGAGCCATGCCGCCGCGCCGGCGCCGAGGGCCAGCAGCCAGCCGGTTCCCGAGGACAGCTTGTGTGGGATCAGTGATGCCATGGACAGCTCCCGCGATGACGGAGCTGCGCAGCGATGCAAGAACCGCGCCCCCGGGCGGGGCCCGGGGCGGCGGTGCGGCGCCTACAGCCCGGCCGCCTCGACGCGCTCGCCCATCAGCGGCACGCGCGCCTTCCAGCCGAGCTCGTGCTCGATGCGCCAGCGCAGGGCGTCGGCGGCAGTGGGCTCGCCGTGCGTGAGGTAGACCTGTCGCGGCGGACGCTGCAGGGTTTTCATCCACGCGATCAGCTGGCCGGCATCGGCATGCGCCGACATGCCGGGCAGCGACACCACTTCCGCCTGGATGCGCACGTCCTCGCCGAAGATGCGGATCTCGCGCTCGCCGGCGACCAGCCGCGCGCCACGCGTGCCGCCGGCCTGATATCCGGCGAACACGATGCTGCTGCGATGGTCGCGCCCGTGATTGCGCAGGTGATGCAGGATGCGCCCGCCGGTGGCCATGCCGCTGGCGGAGATGATGATGGCCGGATAGCTCAGCGCGTTCAGCGCGCGCGACTCGTCCACGGTCCGGCACAGCTTGGCCACGTGGGACATCCCCCGGCAATCCTCCGGCGTCAGGCGGTGCTCGCGGCGGAAGCGGACATACAGGTCCGTGGTATCGATGGCCATCGGGCTGTCGAGGAACACCGGCAGGTCGGGAATGCTGCCGGCGCGCTTGAGCCGCCAGATCTGGTACAGCAGGCTTTGCGCGCGGCCGACCGCGAAGGCTGGCACGATCACCGTCCCGCCCCGGGCGGCAGTGCGCGTGATCACGTCGGCCAGCGCGGCCGCGTGGCCCTCGCTGCCGTGCAGGCGGTCGCCATACGTGGATTCGATGACCAGTGTGTCTGCATGCTCGATGGGCGCGGGCTCGCGCATCAGGAGGTCGTCCGGACGGCCGATGTCGCCCGACATCAGCAAGCTGCCGCGCGCCGTGCGGAACTCGGCCGAGGCCGCGCCGAGAATATGGCCGGCATGGCGCAGGCGCAGCTTCAGCCCGCCGAGGTCGAGGGCGTGGTCGAAATCCAGCGGCTCGAGAAAGCGCAGCGCGCGGCGGGCGTCTTCCTCGGTGTACAGAGGCAGCGCCGGCACGTGCTTCGAGGTCTTGTGCCGGTTGGCGAAGGCCGCATCGTCTTCCTGCAGGTGACCGCTGTCGGGCAGCAGCAGTCCGCACAGCGCGATCGTCGCAGGCGTGGCATGGACGGGCCCGCGGAACCCGTTGCGCACCAGCAGCGGCAGCGCGCCCGAGTGGTCGAGATGCGCATGGGTAAGTACTACGGCGTCGAGCGTCGCGGGATCGAAGGGCATGGGCTCCCAGTTGAGCAGCCGCAGGTTCTTGTAGCCCTGGAACAGGCCGCAATCGACAAGGATGCGCTTGCCGTCATGTTCGATCAGGGTCTTCGAACCGGTCACCGTGCCGGCCGCGCCGAGGAAGCTGAGATGAGCCACGGTCTTTGCTCGGGTCGTTATTGATGCAATGATTGTAGCGGAGCCCACTTTCCGAAGGACACCCGCCGCGACCATGAATGCCGCCCGCTCCGGCCTCGACTCGGCCACCGCCGCACGGCGCCTTGCCGATGATGGCCCCAACGACATCGGCGTCTCCCAGCGCCGCACGCTGCCGGCGATCGCGAAGGAAGTCGCGAGCGAGCCGATGTTCCTGCTGCTGCTTGCCGCCGGCGCGGTCTACCTGCTGATCGGCGACCGCTTCGAGGCGCTCGTGCTGACGGGCTTCGTGCTGGTCATCATGGGCATCACGATCCTGCAGGAGCGGCGCACCGACAACGCGCTGGCGGCGCTGCGCGAGCTGTCAAGCCCGCGCGCGCTCGTTGTCCGGGACGGTGCGGAACGGCGCATCGCGGGCCGCGACGTGGTGCGCGGCGACGTGCTGGTGCTCGGCGAAGGCGACCGCGTGCCGGCCGACGGCCGGCTGCTGGAGACGCACGACCTCGCCATCGACGAATCGATGCTGACCGGCGAATCGCTGCCGGTGCCGAAGACCACTGGCGACACGGTGTCGGCCGGTACCCTGGTCGTGCAGGGCCAGGCGGTGGCTGAAGTCGTCGCGACCGGCAGGCACACCGACATGGGCAGGATAGGCGCCTCGCTGGAGCAAATAGAGCTGCAGTCCTCGCCGCTGCGCGCCGAGATGGGCCGCCTGACCCGCCGCTTCGCGGTGGCCGGCGGACTGGTCGCCAGCGTGCTGGTGGCCGCCTACTGGCTGCTGCGCGGCGACCTGCCGCAGGCGGTGCTGGCGGGCATCGCGCTGGCGATGTCGCTGCTGCCGCAGGAATTCCCGGTCATCATGATCATCTTCTTCGCGTTCGCCGCGCGCCGGCTCGCGCGCTTCCAGGTGCTCACGCGCAGGCTGGATGCCATCGAGACGCTGGGCGAGACCTCGGTGCTGTGCGTCGACAAGACCGGCACGCTCACGGAGAACCGGATGGAGGTCGTCGCCCTGCATCCCCGTGCGGACGACGCCGGCCGCGGCGAAACGGACGGCGCGCTGTCGCCTGCACAGCAGGCCCTGCTGCACCATGCACTGCTGGCCAGCGAGGCCGACCCGCATGACGCAATGGAAAAGGCGATCCACCGCCTGGCCGGCGACGAGCGCAACGGGCCCGTGCGCGTCGAACCGCACTGGACGCTCGCGCGCGAATACGAGCTCTCGCCCGCGCTGCCGGCAATGACGCACGCATGGGACCATGGCGACGGTTGCGTGGTGGCGATCAAGGGCGCGCCGGAGGCGGTGGCCGCGCTCTGCCAGCTGTCGGCGCCGGAGCGGCGGCAGCTGGCGGACGACGCCGGGCGGCTGGCCGACCGCGGCCTGCGCGTGCTGGGCGTGGCGCGTGCCGCGCATGGCTTGGGACAGGAGTGGCCGGACACGCCGCACGGCTTCGGCTTCGAATGGCTGGGCCTGCTGGCGCTGGCCGACCCCCTGCGCGCCGAGGTGCCTCCGGCGATCGCGCAATGCCGGCACGCCGGCATCCGCGTCGTGATGATCACCGGCGACCATCCGCGCACGGCGCTGGCGATAGCGCAGGAGGCCGGCATTCCCGGCGGGCGGGTGCTGACCGGCACCGACCTGGCGGCGATGGATGAGGACGCGCTGGCGGCCGCGGCGCGCGACGTGAACGTGTTCGCGCGCGTCAGGCCGCAGCAGAAACTGCTGCTGGTCGAGGCGCTCAAGCGCCAGCGCGAGGTGGTGGCGATGACGGGCGACGGCGTCAATGATGCTCCCGCGCTGAAGGCGGCGCACATCGGCGTGGCGATGGGCCAGCGCGGCACCGATGTCGCGCGCGAGGCCGGCGCGCTGGTGCTGCTGAAGGACGATTTCAGTTCCATCGTCAGCGCGATACGGATGGGACGCCGCACCTTCGCCAACATGCGGCAGGCGATGGTCTACACGGTGGCGGTGCACGTGCCCATCGTCGGGCTGTCGCTGCTGCCGGTGATCTTCGGCCTGCCCTTGATGCTCACGCCGCTCCACATCGCCTTCCTGGAGCTGGTGATCGACCCCGCCTGCTCGGTGGTGTTCGAGGCCGAGGAAGGCGACGCATCGCTGATGCAGCAGCCGCCGCGCAAGCCGGAAGAGCCGTTGCTGTCGAGGCGCGATGCGGTGCAGTCGGTGACGTACGGCCTGCTGACCACCGCCGCTTCCTTCGGCGGCTATGCGCTGCTGCTCGATGCCGGCCAGGCCGTGGCCTCTGCCGCCGCATCGGCTTTCGTGCTGCTGGTGATGGCCAATGCCGTGCTGATCCTGCCGAGCCGCTCGCGCGAGCGCGGCTGGCGCCGGCTGTGGTCGGGGCTGCCTCGCGTGTCGGCATGGGTGATGGCTGGCACGGTGGCCGGCCTGTGGGTGGTGACGATGGTGCCGGCGATTGCGGCGGCCTTCCGCTTCACGCCGCTCGCGGCCGGGGCGTGGTGGCTCAGCGCGCTGGCCGGCGTGGCGATGCTGGGGATATTCCAGTTGGTGAAGCGGCGGCTGTGAGATGCGGGTTCAGGAGGCCCTCGCCGCCTGGACCGGCCGGCTGAACACCCGGTAGCAGCCCTTGCCCGCGGTCTTGGCCGCGTACATCGCCTCGTCCGCATGGCGCAGCAGCTGCTCCGCATCGTCGGCATGCGCCGGATAGACCGCCACGCCGACCGAGGCCTTCACATCGGCCTCTGCCCAGCGCGCGAATTCGGCCGACTGCGCGAAGACCTTCACCACCTGCGACGCGACCAGCTCCGCATCGGCGTCGCGCTCGAGGTTCTCGATCAGCACCGTGAATTCATCGCCGCCGATGCGCACCACATGGTCGCTGCTTCTGACCGCGGCCTTCAGGCACACCGCGGCCGCGCGCAGCAGCTCGTCGCCGGCGGCATGGCCGAGCGTGTCGTTGATGTGCTTGAAGTTGTCGAGATCGATGAACAGCAGCGCGACGCGCTTGCGCGCCGAGCGCGCCCGGGCGAGCGCCCCGGGCAGGTAATCATCCAGCCAGCGCCGGTTCGGCAGGCCGGTCAGCGTGTCGGTGACGGCCAGCTTCGCCAGCGTCTGCTGGTGCAGCTTGAGCTCGGTGATGTCGCGCACGGTGACGGCAATGCCGTCGCCCGACCGCACCGCGCGGCGGTGGAACCAGCCGGGCTGGTGCAGGCTGCCATCCGTGACCTGCAGCTCGTCCTCGAGGAAGCGGCGCTCGAAGGCCTCGTTGTAGAAGGCGACCATCTGCCGCTTCACGTCATCCGGATAGACATCGGAGAGGCAGCAGCCCAGCATGAGGCCGCGCGCAAGGCCGCCCATCTCGGCAGCCCGCTCGTTGCAGTCCTCGACGCGGTAATCGACGATCTCCGCATCGGCGTCCCGGATCGGCGCGATCATGTAGAACGCCTCGCGCGCACCGTCGACCGCGAGGCGGAACGTGGCGCGCACGCGCTCGGCCTTCAGCCGGCGGTCGGCATTGCGCATCTGCGCAAGGCTGCCGAACAGGGCGACGACCAGAACAAGCACCGTGGTCAGCGCTGCATACATCAGGTAAGCCAATCGGGTCGGCGCATAGGCGGCGACCTCGCTGGCCTCGGTCACGCCGGCAACTGCGACCAGCGGATAGTCGTCGAGCAGCTTCCACGCGATCGTGCGGGGCTGGCCGTCGACGAAGCTCGCCCCGTCCTCCCTGCGCACGCCCTCGCGCGTTGCAAACTCCGGAGGGCCGGCGAAGTAGGCGACCGGATTTTCCCGGTTGCCGACGGTCTTGGCGACCAGCAGCGGCCCGGGGTGCAGGCGCACCGAGATGAAGTCGCCTTCGTTGAGCTCGTCGTCGCTGCTGAGGCTGGCGAGATAGCCTGGCTCGGTCGATACCATCACCACGCCGGCGAAGCCGCCGCGCGGGTCTTCCACGCGGCGCGTGAAGCGTATCGTGCGCTTGCCCGCCATGCCGCCCACGCCGGCCGACGGCGGGTTGACGCGCAGGCCGGTGCCCGGGTTGTCGCGGTGGTGGAGGAAGAAGTCCATGCCGCTCATGTCGAGCCCGACCGAGGCCTCGCGCCACGAGCTGATGATCCTGCCGTCGATGCCGATGGCCGTCGGATAGGTCGGCGTGTGGTGCATCGCCTTCTGGTACTGGTCGGCCAGCCTCAGCGGCACGGCCATGGTCTGCCACTGGTAGGTGACGGTCAGCGAGATCTGGTCGATTTCCTTGACCGTGCGACGCAGCTGCTCCGCATAGACGCGCGCGCGGGCAGCGACGAGGCGCGCCGCCTGCTCGCGCAGCGCCTCGCCGTCGTGCGCGATCTTGGCCAGCGTCCCTCCCCACAACACGAGCAGCGACAGCGCCGCGCCCGCCGCCCACAGCAGGGCAATCGATCGCTTGCCGCGTATCGCATCGCGGTCGGGTTCGAAGACGTGGTCCATCGGGGTCGGGCTGCGGAGGCAGGCTCGCCCCGGGCGGGCGGCGCTGGATCGTTATTGTTATTGAAGGTAGACCGGATTCTACCAAAAGGCGATCCTGGACGACCGGAAGGTCGTTTACATCCGGAACGCAGGGTCGCCGCAGGGCGACAGCAGCACCCGGGCGCGCAGCAGGGTGACCATGGCCGCCGGCGGCAGTGCCGGCGAGATCACGTGGCCCTGGATCTCGTCGCAGCCGATGGTGCGCAGCAGCCGCAGCTGCTCGACCGTCTCGACGCCCTCGGCGACGACCTGCATGTCGAGCGCGGCCGCCATCGACACGATGGCACGGTACATCTGCTCCGCTCCGGCGCCCTGTACGAGCGATTCGCTGAAGGCCCGGTCGACTCTCAGCACGTCGACGTCGAGCCGGCTGAGCTGGGCCAGCGACGAATAGCCGGCGCCGAAATCGTCGATCATCAGGCGGATGCCGAGCCCGCGCAGCGCGTCGAGCTCGCTCTGCGTCCGGTGCCCCGGGTCGACCATGGTGCTCTCGGTGACCTCGATCTCGATCAGCGACGCCGGCAGGCCATGCCTCTCGAGGGCACGGGCGATGCGCTCGGCCGTGCCTCCGTGCTGCAGCTGCCGCGGCGACACGTTCACCGACACCGGCACCGGCGCGAGCCCCTGGTCGCGCCAGCGGGCCACCTCGGCCACGACCTTGTCGATGACGAGCTCGCCGATGCCGACGATCAGCCCGGCTTCCTCGGCCTGCACGATGAACTCGGCGGGCATCAGCATCCCGCGCGCGGGATGCTGCCAGCGCAGCAGCGCCTCGAGGCTGCAGAGCCGGCCGGTGATGGCCGAGACGCGCGGCTGGTAATGGACGATGAACTCGTCGCGCTCGAGCGCGCTGCGCAGCGCGGACTGCTTGTTCAGGCGGCGCAGCAGGCGGTCCGACAGCGCGGGCGAATAGAAACAGTGGCGGCCCTTGCCGCCCGACTTGGCCGCGTACATCGCGACATCGGCGTGCTTGATCAGGGTCTCGGCATCGGCACCGTCGGACGGCCACAGACTGATGCCGACCGATGCCGACACTGCGTGCGAGGCCATGCCGTCGATGTCGTAGGGCCGGGACAGGCAGGCGATCAGCTCGCCGGCGACGCGCGCCACCGACTCGGCGGAATCCACGCGCTCGATCACGACGGTGAACTCGTCGCCGCCGAGCCGCACGACATGGTCGCTGGCGCGCACGGCCTCCCGGATGCGCGCCGCCGCCTGCACGAGCAGGCGGTCGCCTGCCTCGTGGCCGAGGGTGTCATTGATCTCCTTGAAGTTGTCGAGGTCGATGAACAGCAGCGCGAGCTGCTTGCGGCCCCGGTCGGCGCGCTGCAGCGCCGACGGCAGCAGGCTCATCAGCCAGCGCCGGTTCGGCAGTTGCGTCAGGGCGTCCAGGTTGGCCATGTCGGCCAGCACCTGCTCATGCGCCTTCAGCGCGGAGATGTCGCGCAGCGTCAGCGCGATGCCGGTGCCCGAATACACTGCGCGGCGGTAGATCCAGTCCGCATGGGCCCAGCCGTTCGCGGGCACGCGGTGCTCGTCCTCGCAGATGCCGCTGGCCAGCGCCTTGCCGCACAGGTCGACCAGCTCGGCGCGCGCCATTTCCGGCATGGCCTCGGTGGCCCGCCGTCCGATCAGGCGCTGGCGCAACAGGCCCAGCAGCGCCGCGGCGCGCTCGTTGCAGTCTTCGATGCGGAAGTCCCACAACCGGCCCTCGAGGTTGAAAATCGGGGCCAGCATGTAAAAGCCCTCATTGGCGGCGTCGGTGGCCATCCGGTAGGTTCGCCGCACGTCCTCTTCCGCGCGGTGGCGAAGGGCAAATCGAACCGAGGTGACGATGCCGGCCAAAGCCAGCAGCCCAAGGAAGAGCGTCGCGACCGACGCGTTGCGCCAATACGCCTGCCGCGTGCCGTGGAAGCTGGCGAGCACCTGTTCCTCGGTCAGCCCGGCGACCGCGACCAGCGGATACCGGTCGAGCTTGCGCCACGCGACGTAGCGCGACTGGCCGTCGAGGAACTGGCCGCCCGGCTCGAGGCGCACGCCCTGCACGGCGTCAAAGCGAGGCGCTTTCTTGTAGAACACCTGCTTGCCGCTGCTGCCGCCGCCCAGCTTCGTGGCCAGCGCCGTGCCGTCCTCGAGCCGCGCGGTGATGAAGTCGCCGCTGGTCTGCAGCGTCTCGTCCTGGAAGGTGGCGAGATAGTCCGGATCCATCGCGATCACCACGGCACCGGCAAAACTGCCGTCGGCGCGCTCGAGCCCGCGCGAGAAGCGGACCAGGCGCCTCCCGATCACCGGGCCATACTCGGGGCCGGTGATGAGCAGTCCGCTGCAGCAACGCTTGCTGTGCAGCTGCATGAAGGCCAGACCGGCGAGATTGGCACGAACTTTCGGCTCGAACGATGCGCGAACGACGTCGCCCTGCGCATTGACGATGCCGGCATAGAACTCGTGGCGATCCGGGAACAGGCCGCGGATGCGGTCGCGGTCAAGGTCGACCCGGTCGGGCGCCTCGCTCCATGCATAGGCCAGCGCAAGGGTGAGCCGGTCCATCTGCCCGGCGATGTCCTCGAGCTGCGCGGCATAGGAGTCGGCCAGCGATTCGGCCTGGTGCATCGCGATGGCGCGCGACTCGGCCTCCCTGCGGTCAAGTTCGGCCCCGGTGGCGGACCAGAGGAAGACCACGGCCAGTGACAGGCCGAGGACCCAGAACGACAGCCGGAACAGGTCGGACAGCGCTCCCGGGTAGTCGAGGCTCAACGAACGCGGCAGGCGGCGCAAAGTTGTCTCCTTCTAATATGAGTTGTCATATTAGAAATCAAACTTTGCAATTCGGCGATCAGCGGCCTGTAACTGTTGGTGCAAATCAAGCGCAAGTTTGCGCTGCGTCAGACGAGAGCCCCCTCCCGCAGAGCCGGGGACGGTCAGCTGGCGGCGTCGAAAAACACGACGTGGTCGAGCTCGACGCGGATGCCGATCGCCTCGCCGATCGCATGGTCATGATGGCTGGGCACCAGTGACAGCAGCGTGCGGCCCGAGGGCAGCGCCAGCGTGTACAGGAATTCCGCGCCGCGGAAGGCCTTCGCGACCACAATGGCGCGCCGGTTACTGGCATCGTCATGCACGATATCGTCGGGCCGCACCAGCAGCTCGGCGCGGCCGCCCGCCGGCCGCACGCGGCCCGGCTCCATGGGGAAGCGGCCGAGCTCGGTCTCGAGGCCGCCATCGGCATCGGTCACGCCGGGCAGCATCACCCCCTCGCCGATGAAACCGGCGACGAAGCGGTTGGCAGGACGGTGATACAGGTCCATCGGCGTGCCCCACTGCTGCAGCCGGCCGTCGGACAGCACGGCAATGCGGTCGGCGACGGCGAAGGCTTCGTGCTGGTCATGTGTGACGATCACGGCGGTGGTGCCGGTGCGCTTGAGCAGGTCGCGCACCTCGAGCGCGAGCCGCTCGCGCAGCGTCACGTCGAGATTCGAGAAGGGTTCGTCCATCAGCAGCAGCTCGGGCTGCGGCGCCAGCGCGCGCGCCAGCGCGACCCGCTGCTGCTGGCCGCCAGAGAGCTCGTGCGGCGCGCGCTTCGCGAGCGCCGAGAGGCCGACCAGCTCAAGCATCTCCGCCACACGGGCATCGCGCTCGCGGCGCGGCAGCCGGTGCAGGCCGAAGCCGACATTGGCCGCGACGTCGAGATGCGGGAACAGCGCATAGTCCTGGAACACCATGCCGATGTTGCGCCGCTCGGGCGGCAGCTGGTGGCGGGCGCTGCCGACCTCGCGCTGCATCAGCCAGATGCGGCCGGCCTGCAGCGGCTGGAAGCCGGCGATCGCGCGCAGTGCCGTGGTCTTGCCGCAGCCCGAGGGGCCGAGCAGGCAGGCGATCTCGCCGCGCGCGAGCGTCAGCGACAGCTTGCTGAGCACGACATGCGGCCCGGCCGGCGTCGGATAGGCCAGCTCGAGCGCTTCCAGCTCGAGCGCATGCAGGTTCAGGTGGATATCCTCGGCTCGTTTCATTCACTGCCTCATTTTTCTGTTGCGCGCACCAGCAGCAGCACCGGCAACAGGCCGGCGGCGACGATGCACAGGCTGGGCAGCGCGGCGCGCTCCCACATGCCTTCCGAGCTCATCTCGAACACCCGCACTGCCAGCGTGTCCCAGCCAAACGGCCGGGTCATCAGCGTGATCGGCATTTCCTTCATCACCTCGACGAACACCAGCAGGCTCGCGCCCAGCCAGCCCGACCGCAGCAGCGGCACGAACAATCGGCGCAGCACCTGCCAGCGGCCCAGC
>VFQS010003909.1_pt1 | contig 11102 bp, 14 predicted proteins | sample 3512361 | NCBI WGS metagenome assembly VFQS01 (sample SAMN10412375, study PRJNA504923) | tailings metagenome | isolation source: Relicate 1 Philex TSF3 active mining | place: Philippines | reverse complement strand
TTTACAATGGTAAAAAAATGATTATAAATTATAATTATTATAAAATATATAAAGGGATAATAGGTATTTCCTATTGTTTTCTAGCTATTTTATTATATTTTTAATAGCGGTTCTTATAATCTTTTAAATTATATTTACCATATTTAGGACCTTCTAAATATAATCTTTTACCAGGATTTGTTATTTGAGGAATAATATCTAATTTCATTTATAAATCTTTTAATAATTTAATATATTTATTAGGTATTTTATCTCTAAATATTTTTTCAGATAAATCACAAGCAATTATTTCATTTGGATGATATAATGAACAATTTTTTATATAATCATTTGGTAATTTCAAATCTATTTCTTTCAATTTAATCATATCATCGTTATTATTTATATTAAAACCAATATCTGTTATTTTACCGTTTATTAGACCTAACATTGGATAATATTCTTTAGAATTATATATATATGTCCATTTATCAAAATTACTATCTGGATTTGTCATATTTATTTTATTCCATTGTTCTGGAATATTAAAATCATTTTTTGATTTTATAAAATTAAATTCATTTTTATAAAATTCATTAAACTTATCTTGATTTTTACGTTGTAAAATATGTATTTTTTCATGAATTAATGTTTGAATAAATAAGTCTGAATTTTCACTTTGATTTAAAAATTTTATTGTATCTAATGGCATTATTATTATATCATCTAAAGTAAAAGGCATATTCATTTCTAAACCATTTCTACTTATTGCAATTTTCCAAGGTAAATTTATTAATGGTATTAATCCTGATTTATTCAATATTTTATTTGCATTATCGACCGCATTATTTAATTCTTTTTTATATTCATTTGGAACAAGGACTATTCTAGCTTTATATTCCTCTGTAAAATGTTTATTAAAAGGTATTAATTTCTTAGAATACATATTTGTATGTATTGATTTAATATAATCATTAAAATGTTCTGAATTAAACAAGTTTTCTAAATCTTTATTATTTAAATCAATTAAATTTGTTGATTTAAAAGTTTCAAAACCTCCTACCATTTCTTTTAGACTGATAACTAGTGCTACAAATAAAATTGTGAAGATTGCGAATGCTGTTGCACTTGTATCATATGTAAATACTGATAATACAGATGATAATATATTTTTTATTAAAAAACGTAATTTATAAATCAAAATAATAATAAATATAATAAAAAAGAATTTTGTAAAAGTCATATTTATAATATTTTAATAAAATAATCTTACTTCAATATTATAAATGAAAGGTATATTTATTTTTAGAAGAGATTTAAGATTATTTGATAATAATGGATTAAACAAATTACTCGAAGAATGTGATGAAGTTTTACCTATATTTATTTTTGACCCTAAACAAATCGAAAAAAAGAAAAATGAATATTTTAGTGATAATTGTGTGCAATTTTTAATACAAAGTTTGCTTGACTTAAATCAAGAATTAAATAAATTAGGGTCTGCATTATATTATTTCTACGGTGAACAGCCTGAAATCTTATCTAAAATTTATTCTAAATATAAATTCGATGTTTTAGCGATGAACACTGATATAACTCCATTTAGTAAAAAACGCGATGCTGATATCGCTAAATGGTCCGAGACAAAAGGTGTAAAATGTATTCAAACCGAAGATACAAACTTATTACCATTAGGAAGTGTTAAAACAAGTGGTAATGAAATTTATAAAGTTTATACTCCATATTTTAATGCTGCTAGTAAAATAGATACACCTAAACCTATAGATTTAATTAATAAAAAGGCATTTATTAAATTACCTTCTTCCTTAAAAACTATTAATTTCGATTCTAAAAAATTAGATTCCTTATATAAACATAACGATAATGTTCCTATATTTGGAGGACGTCATCAGGGATTAAAAATACTATCTTCTCTTGATAAATTTAAAAATTATAATCATGATAGAGATTATCCATATATCCCTACGACTATGTTGTCTGCATATTTAAAATTTGGTTGTATTAGTATTCGTGAGTTTAAAGACAGAGTCCTATTTGAATTAGGAAATGGACACACATTATTTAAACAAGTATATTGGCGTGAATTTTATTATAATATTGCAAATTCATTTCCTAAAGTTTTTGGAAATTCTTTTAAAGAGAAATACAATAATATTAAATGGGATAATAATCGTGAATGGTTTAATGCTTGGAAACAAGGACTAACAGGTTGTCCTTTTGTTGATGCTGGTATGCGACAATTAAATCAAACTGGATTTATGCACAATCGTTTGCGTATGGTTGTTTCTATGTTTTTAACCAAGGATTTATTAATTGATTGGAGATGGGGTGAAAAATACTTTGCTACACAATTAGTCGATTATGACCCTGCTAATAATAATGGTGGTTGGCAATGGAGTGCCTCGACTGGAACTGATTCACAGCCCTATTTTAGAATATTTAATCCTTACACCATGATGTTAAGACTAGATAAAGATGGTTTATATACCAAAAAATGGATACCTGAGTTAAAAGATGTCCCTATGAAGGCATTAGCAGATTGGGAAAATGAATATAAAAATTATCCGGATGTAAAATACCCAAAACCAATTATAAGTCATTCTGAACAACGTATTAAAGCATTAGAACGTTATAAAGTTTTATAAAATATATTTAGGATACTAATAGTTATTGATTTTAAATATTAATTATTAACAAAAATTAAAATTATTAATAATTAATCTAATTTCTTTTATTTTTTAATTGTGGTTTAACAACATCATCTACTAATATTTGTCCTACTTTAACATCTGCATCATGTTGTGTAATTTCTTTATTACGAACTTTTTCGGACATCTTTAACATTTGATTTAAACGGTCATAATCATATGATTTACCACATGAAATATTCAAAATAGAACTAAAATCCGTTGCTAATTCTGGATATTTTACTCGCATATTATTAATAAATACTGATTCATTCCAATCTGGTTTTCTTGACTCTGATTTAAATAAATTATTTATTTCTAATGATTCTTTTAAAATTTTCATTCTATCAAAATTACGATTCATTATTTATATTTAATTAATAAATTCTTTTTAGATTTTTAACATAAAAAATAATTCTATCTTAATTATATAGTAATGTCTTGTAATTTAGATTCTAATCGTCCTAAAACTGAACAATCCGCTTTTTTTTATCCTACTCAATCTTCCGCTACTTCTTCTAAACCACCTGGTGATGTTTTATCTGAAACTATTAATAAACAAAACCAACAAAATAATAGTATTTTGAATTTAACTCAAGGTAAAGTTACTAAAGATAAAGAAGCATTTGTTAATTATGATAATAGTCCATTTGATGGTAATTATAAACCTGTTTATGCTCAATTTTTATCTAATGAACAAATTGGTATCGAATCACGTAATAATTATATTTCCGGTAACCAATTCAATCCACATCTAGCTACATACGGGAGAACTATTAATATACCTAAATTATCCGCTCCTGGAACTGTTCCTGGTCCTAGTTATAATGGTGGTTCTTATATTGGTGAAAAATGTGTTGGACCACATTGTGCTATTCCAATTGAACCTACTTTAAAAGGTATGTATCAATCTTTTCAACCTATTGACTCTACTTTAGGAATGTATCACTTACCTGGAACTTATAGACCGGGTAATTCATCTGATTTACCACCTAATGTATTTAAATATGATAATGGACAAACATATAACTTTGAAGTATCTAGAAAATAAAGAAACACTTGTTTTTTACAAGTATAAAAATATAAAATTTATTATAATTATAAATTAATATGATTACATATATTTATAATAAATTCTGTTCAACAATAAATTATATAAATAAGCATCCTAACGAAAATAATATGACTTATTTACAACACTTTAATCATGCTATTAATATGTCTGGTAAATTAGCATATGCTAGTATTGCTGTTTTTTCTCATGCTATTTATCCACCTATTCATGAAAAAACTGCATCTTCAATAATATCAGAATTATATTTTGAAAATTTAAAAAGACAACAAACCGATTTTAAAAAAAATTAAAATCATTTTTTGGATAATTATTACCTGAATCATTATCTAATAAATGACTATCATAAAAATCATGTTCATATTCATCTAATATTTGAAGAGTTTCATCTGATATAGTATAATTTTTTTTATGTTCTGGTATTTTACCTTCCGTTTTAATAGGTATTTCACGTATTTTTTTATATTCTTTGGTTGTATCTACATATATTTTTCTTAAACTTAATAATATAACAATACCGATTATTCCAATTAAAATAAAAAGTCTATTCATAATTTTTTATATTTATAATATATAATAATAAATTAATATGAATGCTATCGTTCCATTAGGTTTAACTTCATTAGTTTATTTATTTTCTAATGCAAAACATAATCCAACTACTGATGAAATTGAATATGATATTTTACAATATAGAGACCCTAATAGTTATACTCAAGATACTTTAAATTATATTAGATTAGTTACTACTAAACCAGATGTTAATCCGGTTGGTAGTCAAAAATTTAAAGTTCATAAATATCCAGGTGATATCGATATTTTTGAAAAAATTAATGAATGCTGTAGTCTTAAAACTGCTTCTAATAAAATTGCTGATAAAATAGAAACAATCGCAAAAAATATCAAGAAAACACCGAATACCTATTTAGGTGATTTTAAAGCTGGTATCGATTATCGTTATTTTATCGATATTGGTAAATTAGATGAAAAAAAGATATTAGATTATAATCCATCAAAAATACGTTCTGAATTAAAAAATAAACATTCTAAGGGTGATTTCTCAGATAAAGAATATGAAGAATTGATGGAATTAGTTAAAGATAATCCTAATCTTGCCGAATTCGAAGAATTACATGATAAAATTCGTAGTATGTATATTATACGCTGGAATTTAGAAGAATTGATTAAGGGTTATAAATTTATTAAAAAGAAGAAATTCTATTTAAAAGATGTTCTTTCACATCCTACTATTGTTAAAATTGATTTATGGGCTGCTCCACAAGGGAGATTTACTGAAATTACTAATTTCTTTGTTTTATCTTATTTAGATGATAATGGAAAACAACATCCAATTAATATTGAATTAGATGACCGTATTCAATCTCTATTAAAAGATATTAAGAAATATTCAGCTTCTGAACATCGTAAATCTCTTAAATATGCTAAAAGATTATGGGTTTTAACTCAAATTAAAAATAATAAAGACTATTTAGATAAATTATTCCCATTATTTAGTAGTAGTGCTGGTATTCTTAATCAAATTAGTAGTGAAATTGAAACATTAACTTTTATGTTTGAAAGACTTGATAAATTACCTCTACAAATTATGATTAATCAAATTGATGGATTTAAATCACGTATTAATAGTATCTATGATATCGAATTAGACGAAAAACGTATATATTCAATTATTGATAATATATTATCCAATTATAAAAAATATAAGGATAATATCGACCGTAAATTTGTTATTAAAAGTCTTGCAGAAATTGATGAAATCTTTAGTAATAAAGTTGAAGTATCTACAAATAATTATTTAGAAGAAAAAGGATTAAATGATACTGAAAAAATTTTAAAAACACTACTCAAATAAGGAGACTACGTTTCCTTTAGAACCTTCCTTTTTAATTAAATTATTATAAAATTATAAAATTTATAATGATTTATATTGAATAATAGGCTATACAAACATCAAATAAGCAAACTACATTTTCCTTACACCTTTCATTTTATATTAATTTAATAGATATTATCTTCAACATAATATTGGTTTATGTAGCTTTATTGTCAAAAATGTAATCTACGCTTTATTTATCAACGAATTAGATTGAAGAATAGGCCATACTAACATCAAAAACACTAAATGGACATTATCTTATACATAGTATTGATTGATGTATGATTTGTGTCAAAAATGTAATCTACGCTTTATTTATCAACGAATTAGATTGAAGAATAGGCCATACTAACATCAAAAACACAAAATGGACATTATCTTATACGAAGTATGGATTTATGTAGGATTAGTGTCAAAAATGTAATTTACGCCTTATTTATCACTGATTTAGATTGAATAAACGGCTATACTAACATTAAAATGGATAGCGGCTTCGATTATTAATAGATGACCATCTTCCAATAGAATCATAAAATAGTGCATTATTCAGCAATTCTATATGTTCATTATGTGATATTTGAGGTGTATTATCTTTTTTAATGAATTCTTTACGACATGTCGGACAACTTTTAGATTGATTAAACCATTGATTAATACACTTAGAATGATAAATATAATTACAATTACAGTTTAAATAACACCATGATGATATCTGATTAATATCTTCAGAACAAATAATACATTGCATTAATAATAATGTTAATATAATGTATTTAATTCATTAATCTTTTATTTAATTTTTCAATTTCATTTTTAATTTCAGTAGTAAATATATCATCTAAATTTGAATCCTCATTAATATTAATAATTATAATACCATATTCATATGCATGATATTTTAATAATGTATATATTTTAGGATGTAATTCCATTTCTTCTAAAGTAATATCATCAAAAAAAATAGTTAATAATGTCCTTCTTTCAGTAAAATATTGAATTTTTTGTTTTAATAATAATTTTACAGCATGTTCATTTGATAATTTATTAAATACTAATCTTGAATTAAATACATTATACCATTTACCAGGGTCTTCTGATATAATTAAATAATGATTAATCGGTTCTTCTTTATCAATAGACATATTATATTTATTTATTCTTTATTTTATCTTTATCTAAATATTGTGTAGGAACAGTATCAAATTCAGAATCAGCAATCATTTGACCTCCAATTTCATTTAATCCGACCATTAATGATTTCATTTCAGGAGTTGTATTTGGTAATAAACCGACTTGAATTGCATTACCTTCTTTTTGGTTTCTTTCAATTTCAAAATATTCACATTTACGACATGAACTAAGAGACATACCAATTATAAAGAAACATAATACTAATACAAAAATAGCAATCTTATTCATTTTGATTTATATAATATTAAGAAACTTATTTTTATTTAAAGTTAAATTTAATATTATAAAAGAAAAATGTCCGATAATAATTTTAAATGTGAAAGATGTGGATATGATTTTACAACAAAACAAAGCTTAATACTTCATTTAAAAAGAAAAAATAAATGCACACCATTCGATAATGATATAAATGTAGCAACATTATTAGATAAATTAATAGCAAAAGAAACAATAAATTCAGTTTATACATGTATTCATTGTAAAAAACAATACACAAATAGAATATCAAAATATCAGCATCAAAGTAAATGTAAAATAAAATTAAATAAAAATAATAATGATAACACTAAAACTAACAGTAATGATAATACGAATATTATATCTGATAGTGATAAAATAACATATTTGGAAAATGAATTAAAATTAAAAAATTTAGAGATTGAATTATTAAAAAAAGATAAAGAAATTGCTTATAAAGATTTAGAAATAAATAAGATGAAATCTGATTTAGAAAATTCAAATCTTAGAAAACAATTAGAAGAATATAAATTATTATTGAATAAAAATAATTAGAGGTGTTTTATAAAAACTTAAGAAAAATATTTATAAAAAACCTAGATTTAAAAATTATTAAAAAAGTTAAATTCTTATTTTTTTGAAAGTCTTAATAACCCAGGTATATAATAAATCCTATACCCAATTGGATAATTAATAAATTGGTATAGTAAAAAATAAACAGTCTATGGTTATTAATAAATCAGTATAGTATAATTATGAATATTTATTTAAATACAATTTAAAATAATATTGAATTTATATTTTAATTGAAACCAAATATATAAAATATAAATTTTATTGTCTAAGATGTGGATTTATTACTAATACAAAACATAATCTAATAAACATTAAAAAATAGTTATTATTTTTAAACCGATTTATAAAATTCAAATATTAGAAAACAAATAAAAGAATATAAATTATTCTTAAATAAAAACGTAAGAAAAATATTTTTAAAAAAAGTTTAATTCTTATTTTTTAGGAAGTCTTAATAACCAGGGTATATAATAAACCCTATACTTTTTTAAAAGTTAATAAAATGGTATAGTAAAATTAATAAACCTATATGAAGTTAATAATATTGGTATAGTATAAATAATGAATATTTACTTAAAGAATTAATTTATTATTATAAAATAAATGTCTAAAAATCAATTTGAATGTAAAAGATGTGGATATGAATTTACAACTAAACAAAACTTAATAACTCACTTAAGAAAAATAAATAAATGTCCGCCTATAATTAATAATATAGATATACAAATATTAATAGATGAAATATTACCAAAAGCTAATTTAAATCCAGTTTATATTTGTAAGCATTGTAAAAAACAATATATTAATAAAGTTTCAAAGTATCAACATCAAAGTAAATGTAAAGTAATACTAAATAATATTGATAATACGAATCTCCTAACTGATTATAATAAAGATGATAAAATAAAAAACTTAGAAATTGAAATTGCTAATAAAAATACAATAATTGCGAATACAGAAAATCATTTTTTAAAATTATTAAATGAAGAAAAAATAAAAAACATAACTTTAGAAAATGAATTCTTAAAGAAACAAAATGAAGAATATAAATTACTTAATAATAAATTATTAAATATTAATAAAATTGATATTTTAGATAATGTGGAGACTAATAACAAGAAAGATATTCAAGATAAAGTTGAGACTAAAATTATTAATAATGATATTGATATTTCAGGTAATAATAATAAATTAGAACAAATTATAAATAATAATACAAACACAACTAATAATACTACTAATAATAATACAACTAATATAAGTAATTTAAATATAACTATTGATAGAACCGAAAATAAAAAATATCGTTCAAATAAAATAATAGATTATTTAATTAATAATAAAAATATATTACCATTAGGTTCGACTGATATATCTTTATTATGTGAAACTGATGGTTTAAAGTTTAAAGAATTATTAAATAATAATAAAAATGATTTATTATTACAGTGTTTATATGCATTACATTTTAATGAGAAGAATTTATCTAATTTAAATACTTTCATGTATGAAAATAAATTTATTGCAAAAATGGATGAGAATAATGTAGTATCATATGATAGAGATGAATTAATTAAAAATTTAATTAAAATATGTAGTGAAAATGTATTAACTGTAAATAATTTATTATTAGAAGATGATAAAATTAATATAGATGAAAATAATTTTGTTAAAAAACATATTGAAAAATATAATAGTGATGACCCAGATTCTAAATCAAAAATTCATGATAAAATGAATGAAAATAGATATATTCTATCTAATTTAATTGATAAAAATATAATTGTTCCTGAAAATGAAAATAAGTTTATTGATTTTGTAAAGACAGATTTAATAACTCCATCTGAATTAACAAGTTATTGTCAAGAAAATTATAAGAATAAAGATAAGTTTGATGAATGGAATTATAATAAAAAATATCTTAGAGATTATAAATATGATTGTTTATACGATAAGAAAACTTTAAAATATGTATCGAATAGACCTTTATTACATGAAAAATTAAATAGTGAATAAATAAATCTAACAAAAATATAATTATTTAAAAATAAATTTAAATAATTAAAATAGTATCTACTATAATAAATAAATGAATTATAAACAAATTAATACAAATTATCGTGCTAATAAAATTAATAATTATTTAATTAGTAATCCAAATATATTAGCATTAGGTAATACAGAGATATCCCAATTATTTATAGATGAAGGTAAAAATTATAAGGGAATTGTAGATGTATTACTTTACCAATCAAAAGATAAAAAATTTAATCCAAATCAAATAGCAAATCAATTTTTAGAATATATATTTTTTAATGATGAAATATTATCAAATATTAATACTTATTATTATGAAAATAAATATATTGCTAAAATGGATGAACTAAATTTAGTTGTTTATTCAAAAGAAGAATTATTTAAAAGTATGCTTAATTGCACTATCGAATGTGTTAAAAATATAAATGATAATTTATATTCTGAATCTAAAATTGAAGAAGAAGTATATAATTTTATTGATATTAATATAGTTAAATATAATTATAGTGATTTAGATTCTATTTCTAAATTTCATGACAGATTAAACGAAAATAGATATATATTGTCTAATTTATTAGAAAAGAATATTAAAATCGAAGATAATCCAAATAAAAGAATAATATCAGTTAGACCTTTATTGATGTCTCCATCACAATTAACTCAATATTGTAAAGATAATTATAAAAACAGGGATTTATTTGATGATTGGACATATAATAAAAAATATATTCGTGATTATAAATATGATTGTATTTTCGATAAAAGAACATTAAAATATGTATCAAACCGTGTATTATTACATGAAAAATTAAATAGTGAATAATAATTTATATATTAATTGGTTGTAATATATAATTTATTTACTTTATTCAATCTAATTTATGATGATAAACATCGATAAATAAGCGTTGTTAAATACAAAAAAACATAATCCGACATTAATTATATATAAAAATATTATGTATAAATTATGTGAGAATTTGTATTGGATTAACGCAAAATTTAATTATTCAATCTAATTTACGATGATAATCATCGATAAATAAGCGTTGTTAAATACAAAAAACATTATCCGACATTAATCATTTATAATAATATTATGTATAAATTATGTGAGAATTTGTATTGGATTAACGCAAAATTTCATTATTCAATCTAATTTACGATGATAAACATCGATAAATAAGCGTTGTTAAATACAAAAAGCATTATCCGACATTAATTATATATAAAAATATTATGTATAAATTATGTGAGAATTTGTATTGGATTAACGCAAAATTTAATTATTCAATCTAATTTACGATGATAATCATCGATAAATAAGCGTTGTTAAATACAAAAAACATTATCCGACATTAATTATATATAAAAATATTATGTATAAATTATGTGAGAATTTGTA
>VFQS010003908.1_pt1 | contig 11103 bp, 5 predicted proteins | sample 3512361 | NCBI WGS metagenome assembly VFQS01 (sample SAMN10412375, study PRJNA504923) | tailings metagenome | isolation source: Relicate 1 Philex TSF3 active mining | place: Philippines | reverse complement strand
CTTGTCACCTCAATGTTAGTCTTTGATGCAAGAACAGGAGCGGTTTCTGTAGTTCAGTAAATTATTAATTTAATATATAAAATTTAATAATATATATAATATATATATATTATAATGGAACAATTACCAACATCATTAAATTATACTGCTTCAAAGTCTGTTATTAAATATAAAAGACACAATGTAAGAACAACTTCAACAAATAGTGGCGGGTCAGGGTCTGTATTCAGGTTTAGACTTCCTAACGGTTTAATTAATCTTTCATCTTTTGCCCTTGCCTTTGATTTGAAAATATCAGGACTTGATGATAATGCAGATGCACGAGTTATTTTAGAAGGTGAATTAGCAACTCTTGAGGGTGAATTAGCAACTCTTGAGGGGGAATTGGCTTTACTTACAGCAGGAACTCAACCTTACATCGCCAAACAAGCAGAGATTACAGCAAAGGAAGCAGAGATTACCGCAAAGGAAGCAGAGATTGATACAGCGGCAGAACAATATAGTAATGTGAAGTTGCCACTAAGTCATAAACTAATTAGGGAAATCAAAGTATTTGTAAATAATCAACAAGTAAGCGCACAGTGTTCTGATTATGATTTATTCTATGTAGCACTTTATAAAGCCACCGTATCCGACGAGTATGTAAAAAGCACACATCATCAGCACGGTTATGAAATGATACATAATGCTGATGACATTGGAAATCTTGATGTTGATAGTGTCAATATTGGAGACACATCTAAAAGTGCATCGTATCTTGTATCCAATTTTATGGGGATATTTAATAGTGGTCTTTTCGACACATCATTATTTGGTTCAATTGAATTAGAATTTATTATTAATGAAAAGTATTGTTTGGCTCAATATGTAAAAGGAACGGGAAGTAATGATGATATAAGTTTGAATGTATCTAATGTAGAAGCCTTTATTGATAAAGTGGTTGAAATATCACCCGTCTATAATAAGATGGTTAATATGATGCTTTCAACTAGAAAAGAACCCCTTTATTATTGCTATCAAAACTTTTGTAGTCAAATCAATTCAACGGGTAAAATGGCTCGTCTTCAATGTCGTTCTCAATGCATAGATGCTGTAGTTTGCTTTCCTTTAAGTTCAAATTATTTAAATTCAACCGCAACAATGAACCCTGCATCTACTTTTGATGCTCCAAGGTATCAATTTAATAGCGGGAAGACAAGAAATAGATTTGATTTAAATAGAACTAAAAATGTATCTCTCCAGATGACTATAAATGGTAACAACTATCCAGATGTCCCAATTAATAACGCTATGCATGTGGCTCAAATAACTACTCAATCATTATCTAATGGTTCAATCAATTATAAAAGTCTTTTATTTAACGGTCAATTTCAAGATTACTCTGACTTTTTAAAACAAAATTTCATTTGGTATAATTCTTTATGCGGTGGCGAGGAAGGGTATGTAAGCAAGGTCATGACGGGGTATGATACTTTAGGACAGTCGGTAGAGATAATCGTTAATCACGATTGTATAGCCACGGGTGGTTCATTATTTATTGGTGCGTTGATGACATCGTGCTTATCTCTGGACCCCGTAACTAAAACTATGACCGTTATTGAATAATAAATTAATATATAAAATATAATATATTATAAGTATATATAATGAAATACGAACCACCATTTTCACAACAGCCTGACGAAAGGACATATTATACCACTTTGAGCGAATTATCACCTACATTTAATGACTTTACTGCCAAAAAATCAAAGTTGATTGCTGATGCTAATCCTCCAAAGCATATTGAAAACGATAGACGAGTTGAGATTATCAAATACTTCGTTGATAATAGACGGGCGTTTAACTATTCTAAAGAACCAAGAGATACAGACCATATAATATTGCCAAGGATGCATATGATTACAATTTTTACAACTACGGTTTTGTGATGAAAGATATATAAAATAATTTAAGTATAGATTTATTTTAAGCACTTAAAATTTTATTATGTAATATATATTATATAAATGGAAAAACCAAAAAGAGAATTAACACCTGAACAACTGGAAGCATTGAAAGCAAGATTAATAAAAGCTAGAGAAGCTAAGATTGCCAAAGATAAAACAAGATATGAAGGTGAAAAGGAAAATATCAAACAGGAAGGACTTAAGAAGAGAACCATGACTAAAGTGAAAGCACTTGTAAGTAAAGGAGCAATAAAAGATGAAGAATTAAAAGAAATATTGCCAAAAAAGGAAGAAATAAAGCAAATAGAAATTAATAAGGTTGTTGATCAGATTGTTAAAGAAACGCCATTTGATAAACCGTTACCTAAAAAGAGAGTTCCAAAGCCTAAACCAATTGAACAACCTGATGTGATACCATTTGAGGAAGAACTACCAAAACCAAAGCCTAGTAAACCTATTAATATTAACAAGACTAAAGAACCTAAATTTATGAAATTAATATATTACAGTGAACCAAGCAAAAAAACAATGAAAAAGCTTGAAAAACTACAAGAAAGTAGTTCATCTGATAGCGATAGTGAAAGTAGTGATGATGAACCAGTTGTAAAGACTAATACCAGAAAACCTATTAATAATAACAACGATGAAGATGAGTATTATAAACAACTAGCTAGAAAATTTTATGGATAGGGTCCTAGTAAAAATAATTAAAATAATTTAAAAGTGTATCAATAGAGTAGTGTAGTAACTAAAACAATTTAAAATTAAAATAATTTTTTGAAAAATTGGGATTTTGGGAAGATGAGAATACGCTTTTTTCTATTCTGTAAAAACCGCCCTCTATAGAAAGTAATGGCCGTGTGTGGCCGTTCGTCTGCTGTTGCTCTTTTCTCCACCGTGTAACTCCCCCCTTGGGTTCGTGGGTGGGATGTGAAGGCTGTTCTGGCTTTTTTCTTACTTTTATTTTCAATATTTATTTTACCTGTTTTTACCGTTCCCAAGTTCCCAAAATCCCAATATTTATAATATAAAATAAATTAATATTAAATAGTATAGAAAATATATACCATATTAAAATATGGAATTTATAGGGGGTACAAATCACAGTGGTTGGATCGGAAGAATTCCGGCCATAGGGGATAAAAATCCAAAGGGTTTTTTTCACACCGTGCGTCGTTACAGCGTGCCGGTGGTGGAACGACCATCAGTCAGGGAATGAACTATGAGGGCGCAAGCGCTGGGAACTTGGAAGTACAACTCACTCAAGAAGAAATAGAGCTGTCGAGAAATCCAGCAATCCAAGCACTACTGCAAAAATGCGCAATTTTACAAGGACTAACTCAAGGTCAAGCACGTGAAACACAGGGGACATCAAGGCACTCACCCAGATCAGAAGAACACGAAAGAAAAAGCGCTTCACCAAGAAGAAGCAGAGAATCACCAGATAAGAAACTGCGAGCTGGAAAGGGAGGCACTCGTCAGGTACACGACAAGAGAGAACGGCCTTCAGACACGCATGCAGATAAAAATGACACGCATGCAAAACTTAGAAGTAGAGTGGCGAGGAAAAAGCACGAACCGAAAGTATCCTCGAAGGAGATCCTGTCACTCCTGACCAAGTGCCCTACCTGTGGGAAAGAGAATCGCAAGATTCCCGGCGATCCTCTCGGTCATTACATGACGTGCACAAAAAGAAAAGACACCTTCAATCGCACGACTGTCGAGGGACAGGCTCTGGCGCTGATACATGGTCTGAGGAGAAATATCAAGCGCAACAACACGCGAGAAGACGACCACGAGGCATTGGTACAAGAATCAAGAAGACAAGAAAAAGAAGCTTTGAAACATGGTGAGAGGGAACTGCACAGTGACTCACCAAGATCATTATCCTCGGAGGAAGGTGTAGAACGAAACAGTGATGGTTATGAGTCCGACCCTGGGGAGGACGATGAGGACGTCGAAGACGGTGATGACGAATCTGAAGAGTCAGAATACCTGGAGTCCAGCGAAACGGCGTCATCAGCGGAGCATGATCATAGTTCTCGGGCAAGGAACACTGCCTCTTCATCGAGCCTGACGGCAGACCTGTCTCAGCAGTTAGTTACATTGAAGAGGGACATTGACGGTCAGAAACATGCGCAAGCTGACGCACTAGAACTCATCAAGCAGTTGTTCTCACAAGTCAAAGATATGTCGCAGAGCATGCAGCGTCTCTCAGCTCCACCTGCACATATGACGGTCACTCCAAGAGCAACAGCTCACCAGAACTCACTGCAAGCCAGCTTTGAACCAACCAGAGATCAACCTCAACAATTACAACTTTGGTCGGACAGGTTGAGAACAAGCACACAAATTCAGCAATTACCACATCGGTCTGCAGCGTTGGATTTCTCACCTACACACGATCCTCCAACAGGCCAAGGCCGCACCGACGTTCCAGGAGACCAAAATTATCCAGAGATGGAGGACGCCGATTTGGCAGTGGCTACTGCATTTGAGAAGCATAAAAAGGCTTACAAAGGCTACCTGAGCAAATGCTCATCATTCCATCGCCGACCTGTAACACTGGCTCAGACCTTTGAGAGATGGGCCGAGTGGCTGGCTGTCATTTTTACGGAACAAGAAAAGCAAAAAGCGGAAGCCGCGGGAGAGGCTCATCGCTACCTGTTTGACAAGAAGGGCGTGCTTCTGTTACCTGACGCAGAGTTCGAAGTTCGTTATATGGAAATGTGCGGACTGGCAATGCGAGATCCTAGCCAAGTGTTAGATTTCTTGCGTGAACAAGAAATAGATGTCTCATCAGGCAACATCACCAAAATAATCGCTGCGTCCGAGGTTTTTCGCCGCAAACTCAAGCAAATCCCAGCTCGATCTTTGTTTGCAACTACGGCAGAGCGAGTGAGAAACGCTTTTATCGAAAGTTTGTTTGGTGAGGAAAAAGGCAAGCGTAAGCGAGTCGATTTTGATCACCTTGATTCGTGGGAGGATGTGGTGAAGCTCTTGGCGAAAACAGCAGCTCAATCACCAGCCGGCCTTGCTTTCGAGCCCTTCAAACCGTTACAAAACTTCAAGAGCAAGAAATCAGACAAGCGCTCGCCAGTAGACACGAAAGATGCCAAGGAGGAGGAAAACAAGGATGAGCTGACGGCAGGATGCGACATGCGAATAACATCAGAAAAAAAATGGTACAAGCGTTATCGTTACTTTGCCAACCAAAACAAAATACCTCTCGATCAGCACGGCGGTAGCAATTCCTGGAAGACACGTTATGCTCACGTTGTGGATGTTGTGGACAAGAAATCAGGGCGATGTACTCTGTGCAAGCAACGGGGACATGTGGCATCAGCGTGTGATGATCCGGCACCTGACGTGCTCTATCCCTCTAAATCTACTCAAGAGGGAAGTGCGAGTATGAGTCAAGACAGGCGATCAGAAGAGCGACAAGGCGAGACGAGCTCTCGTGCATATAAAGGACAAGGACGTGATCACGAGCGCGAACGAGGGCGTGAACAGCATAGGTACCATGGGCGAGACCATGAACAAGGGAGACACCAACAAAGACACTACGGGCGAGATCAAGATCAACGTGAACGCTCACCGTTTCAAAGTGAAGAAAGGCGGGAACAGAGACACTCCCATTATCGGGATTCGCCGAACGATTATCGGCGAGACCAATCTCCTAGAGACTTCAGGCGTGAAGACCGCGAGCGCTCACCGTATTACCGTAACGACCGCGAGAGGTCTCCGTATCGAGGAAGAGAACAATCTCCATATCAGCGCGACCTCCATAACGATCGTGGAAGGGGGTGGAACCCTGAAGAAAGAAGAGATGATCAAGGAAGAGCAAGACAAGGAGGAGGTCAAGTGCAATACAGCTCACCTCGAGTTCAGTCGGAGCGCCAAGCATCGTCGAGCAGGGATTCTTCGAAGGAACGGCCGGTTACCTGCTACAAATGCGGTTACGAAGGACACATGGCAAGAGAGTGCAAGGCGACCAAAGACCGCGATGGGCGCCATCTGACGGGAGACTAGGGACTCGGCCGCGATGCTGCGCGGCGGAAAAATACAGCAGACAATCCTTCGAGCCAATCTCTTCCATCGCTAGGGGGTCTCGTCAACACACTGCGAACGTCAACACTTCCAAGTCACAACTGTGCATACGAGTCAGTCGAGTCTGTCGAGACAGTAAGACCTGGAAATGGATTGGACAGAGATAAGAAGGAACATTCACAAGAACCTACACGCATGCACCTCTCGGTATACACGCCAGCATCACTTCTGGAAGGCAAGGAGAGGCGGGGGACAGGCGTGTCAGAAGCAAGCGCAAACACCTCAGACCATAACAACACATACAGCGAGGAGGATGGAGGAGGAGTAGTCAAAGCAGTCACGCGTACAAACTTACTCAAACAAACTATCCAAATCGAAAAGAAACCAAAGCTCAATGTCAGGTTCTTGCGAGATCCAAGTCCTAGGCGAACGGAGTCAAAGAAAATGCTGGCAAAGGAAAGACTCATTGATGCGAATGCCAACCTACTTCCAACATTGGGAAACACAAACTTGGATGTGGAGAGTAACCAGCGGTTGCAACTAAAAGAAAAAGAACGTCAACGCATACTGCAAAAGAAAAATGAAATCCTGCCTCCAACTTACTTTGCAGCATACGTAGTGCCCAAAGCTATGTCACCTTTCTGTAAAGAGTATCAAGAAAGAGCAAGGAGAGTAGTAGGGCATGTCGACACGGGCGCTTCTCCTTGGAGTGTCGTGTCAGAGACGTTCGTCAAAGAGAATAATTTGCTTACCTCGGAATTCAAGACCAGTCTGGGTTTGGGGGACAAGGAGGCAGCGCCTGTGCAATCAAGTCGCATCACGGACCTGAACTTGCGGGTGACGATTGGTGATCGAGCACGCATCTTGCATCTCAAAGCGGTAGTTTGGAAGGATGAGCAATGCACCTGCCCGCTGTTGATATCGCGCGAAGATGCATTGCGAACGGGATTAATCATTTTTGTGCATGACAACGATATTCGTGAAGCTCTTCTGGGCATCGCACCTCTTAAGTTTGACGAGGAGTTTGACCCAGTGCAGACAGTCGGGAAGGTGGCCACAATCATTTCTGTAGAGGAAGATGAGTTATTGCATGAGCGAATCAGTCCGCTAGAAGGATTGCGAATAGCATGCTCACCTTCAGCGCCATCGAGCGACCCTTGGGTGCAAGAGTTCATGAGACCTGATTCAGAGGTTAAGGAGGTTTTTGGGCCGATCCCGAGAGAGCCAGCAAAAGTGCCGTACCTCGACTTCGAAGTTGATGAGGACGCGGTCGCTAAGAGGACCTATGGCAACACACAACCCATTAGGATCGCTATGGCGGCTCCGAGGAAGCAAGACAGCATAGACGCGCACGTGGCAGAGTTACAAGGTTACAACGCGATAGAGATGGCTTACCCGAATATCACTCCGCAAGCGATCGCCTCGGTAGCGTTTTGTGTACCTAAGCCGGGAGTTCAATTTTTAGCAAGGCCAGATGATTTTGTCGCACGTATTAAGCATCCGTTACAAGTACCACTGTCACAATTGCACAAGGCTTACCTTGAATCTTTGACGATGGACCGCCTTGTGGTGAACTTCAAACCTGTGAACGAGGTGTCAAGGGTGCAACATTATCCAGTGCCAACTGTTCAAGAAAACTTACAGAAACTTTCGCGCTTCAAGTTCTTCAGCAAGATCGATATTACCAAGGCTTTCTGGGGAGTAGGGGTTAGTAAGCGTTGTCAAAAATGGTTATATACGATAGCACCTGGCGGACATGCTTGGGTTTGGACACGCGCACCAATGGGACATTCTGCGGTACCTGGTCACTTTCAGTTTTGTATGAATGGCATGCTACTGTCGCATGAAGCTTACGCATTCTCTTTCGCTGATGATATTCTTGTGGGAGCCAATTCTGAAGAAGAGTTGAAAGAAAGGATTAGGGCGGTGTTAGCTACAATCATGCAGACTGGGTTTAGGGTTAATGCTAAGAAATGCCAATTCTTTCCGCAAAAGGAGATCACTTACTTGGGATGGGTAGTAGGCGACGGGCAGCTTAAACCAACGAACGATATCATAGAGAAGCTCTGGCTTGTCAAAAGACCGTGTGATCTGTCAAAAGCATCAGATAAAGAAAAGAGAAAACTAGTGAAGCGCTTCTTGGGGGTTTGTTTATACCTCGGAGCTTATCTGCCGCATGCTTCAGAGCGATTGAGATCCCTGCATCAGATCACCAGTGTTAAGAAAACCTTCAAGTGGACAAAAGAAGCAGCAGATGCATGGGACTGGGCAGTGGAGTGCATACGCACCATCCAACCTCTTTACTTTCCAACCTACACAGAAGGGTCGTGGCTCGAAACATTGGGGGACGCATCTAAATATGGTTGGGGAGGAATCTTAGTTGAGTTTCGAAAGGATGATCCAAAGCCATACCTCGTCATGTGCGTAGCGGGGACATTCACACCATCTCAGCTCAACTGGCCAACCATTCAGAAGGAATGCCTCGCGAACTGGCTCACCGTTCGCAAGTGTAAGTGCTACCTTGACGGCCATGAGTTTGTGCTGAACATGGACCATAAGAATCTTCTGTGGTCGTCGATGTCGAGTAATGAGGTAGTGCGCAGGCTAGCCACAGACTTGCAACAGTTCAAGTTCATCATGAGGCATATCGATGGGAGCAAGAACGTTCTGGCAGATTACCTCAGTAGGGCCGAACACATTACTCAGGAGGAGTTCACCCGCTTGCGTACCTCGGAAACTCAAAGACAAAGATCGCCAAGCCCGGCAACACGACCTCGCGACAGAAGGAGGCTTAGCGAGCAAGACGAGACATCCATGCCAGAGTCAACGACTGATGAAAACTTTACTACCGATTCCGAGTTCTCACTAGGGATAGTTAGACCAGTAGTAGACAATAGTCACGTTCCTCAAGGCAGTCCAATAGCAGTCGGTCAATCACTTGACAACCCTCAAGCACAAGTCCAGCTACCAAATCAGGGGAGAAGCCCGAGAAGACGAGCAGCCCCACGGAACCAACGTCAAGTGCCAAGCGCGTTCAGAGAAGGAGAGGATGACGGACAAGCGATTCCCTTCTTAGAGCCAATTCCGAACCCGCCGAAGCGATTTTTAGCGCCTGAAGTATATCATCTCTTGCACAAGTTTCATGGAGGTGTGTGTCCACACACAGGTGTGCGACCACTCATACAAGCACTACAAGAAGCCGGACATCAATGGCCCACGATGGAGGAAGATTGCAAGTCTTTCGTGGCTCGATGTCACCTTTGTCAGCTTGAGCGTTTGAATAGGAGAGGACCCCGCTGTCTGCCTTATCGCTCAATCCTAATTCCATCAAATTTATTTGAAGTTTGGACATTCGACATCATAGGCCCGCTCCAAAAATGCGATTTAACGGGAGCGCAATACATTTACGTGGGATATGAAGAGGTGTCGCACCTCATCGTTCTTGATCATAGCCCTGAAGCTTCCACTCCAGAGCTGATGTTTATGATGCTGAATACGTTTAAATTCTTTGGATTGCCTAGCATTATAAAATCAGATGTTGGGCCCCAATTTATTTCTAAAACGATCAGCGACTTCTGCCAGGCATCGGGCATCGAGCATCGCTTTGGCATCCCATACAATCATCGATCAGATGGCACAATTGAGAATGGCATTCGAACGGTCTGGAGTTACCTTCGTCTGGCAATACATGATCTTAAGCGCTACGCAGCATGGGCTCCGCTGCTCATGAATGTCATGCTAGGTTGTAACTCTTTACCGAGAGAAGTATTGGGCGGCGCATGGGCATGGGCATTGATATTTAACCGCAAAGTTCAGCCCATGCGCTTCTTACGACCGGATACTCTGCGAGCACCTTACAACACAGAAGACCCCGGGCGCGAAGATGCTCAAGTTCAAGTCAATGGTTTTATCGCTGATCAGGCAGCACAGCAGTTGAGATTACTTTACTTTGCAGAGCAAACGCGTCAAGAGCGATATGGGGAAAATGTTCAAGAAGCGGAGCGTCAGCTTCGACAACAAGAAGAAGAACAACAAGGACAGAATCTCGACTGGGTTAGGGTAGGCCAATTGGTGTCTATACCACAAGAAGAACACGATCGACAGCTACGCCCCACCAAGATGTCTTTGAGGAGAACGGGCCCTTACGAGGTCATGGAGTGTGCAACCACAACAGTCAAGCTACGTGATCGCAGAATGTTTATGGCACGTGAAAACCCGGTGACTTTCTTATGGCCAAAAAGAGAGCTTTGGCCATATTTTACCAGATGCGAACCAGCAGAGAATTTCGACGAATTGCGGGACGACCAACCGGATGAACTCCCACATTTTGTGTCAACACAGCTGGTGAATGCCGTCTTGGAGCATCGATTCAGAGAACATTCTGCCACCCCAAGAAACAACGTCAGGAATTTTGATTATTTGGTGCGATGGGAGGGGCAACCGCATTCACAGACGACGTGGGAGCGATACGAAAATATTTCACATATGTCAGCGTTTCAAGATTTTGTGCGTGATTCAGGATTGACCAACCACGTTCCTACAACTCAGCATTCAGCGCTTCATCGTCAACATGTGACTCAGTTATTACGCGGCGAGGCAAACCCCGTTTCAACCATTCCCATCCAAGACCCTAGACAAGTTGTTCAGAATTTACAAGGTTACTTTTCGTCAGATCAGCCGCTTTATCCGAACAGAGCAGCATTACAGCGTTCAATCAATCAATCTGAACAATCTCAGACTTCAGCTTCGTCTCAAAATGCTCGGCAATGACAATGGCATATTGTGAGAGCGCAAATCCGTCAACCTTCCCAGCGAAGAGGACTACTTTTACTACTTCAGCCATCTGCAATTACCCAGCGATCAAAGGTCTTCGGAAGGGAAGGGACGCCAGGATTAGCTTTCTTTTTCAGACCTTTGATAGATAATTGACAACAAGGGCGAAGGGCGAAATAGCAACATCATTTGAATCATAAGAATAAGAATAAGAATAAGACATTGATCAATGTATAGATTGCAAAGGTTAAGGTGGCAAAAATCAAAAGGAGGGCGCTGTGATGGACTGTACACATGTCAACTCAGTCGATCGCTCTTAGTGACTCACTCA
>VFQS010003906.1_pt1 | contig 11105 bp, 14 predicted proteins | sample 3512361 | NCBI WGS metagenome assembly VFQS01 (sample SAMN10412375, study PRJNA504923) | tailings metagenome | isolation source: Relicate 1 Philex TSF3 active mining | place: Philippines | reverse complement strand
GACCTGGCAGCAGCCGAAGCCACCCCTGTGGCTCTGACCGCTCCTTCGATCGGCTGAGCCCAACAGCTCGGTTGATAACCTGACGGAATCCCTAGCCCCCGCGGAAGCGGGGGTTTTTTCATGTTCAGTGTTCTCATCTGGAATGGTGCCGCTGTTTAGGCTGCCACCAGCGCGTTTGCACCATGGGCAGCAGCTTCGGCCAGCTTTTTCGGATCAGCACCTTCGGCGAATCGCACGGCGGCGGCGTTGGCGTGATCGTGGATGGCTGCCCGCCGCGACTGGAGCTGGATCTGGACGCGATTCAGGCCGAGCTCGACCGGCGCAAACCCGGCCAGAGCAAGATCACCACCCCTCGCAAGGAAGACGACCGGGTGGAGGTTCTCAGCGGCCTGCTGGATGGGGTGACCCTGGGCACGCCGATCGCCATGGTGGTGCGCAACAAGGACCAGCGCCCCGGCGATTACAAAGAGATGCAGGTGGCCTTCCGGCCGTCCCACGCCGATGCCACTTACCAGGCCAAGTACGGCATCCAGGCCCGCAGTGGTGGCGGCCGTGCCTCCGCGCGTGAAACCATCGGCCGGGTAGCCGCCGGCGCCATCGCCAAGCAACTGCTCGCCAAGGCCAGCGGCACCGAGATCCTGGCCTGGGTGAAGCGCATCCACACAATCGAAGCCCCGATCGATCCCTCCGCCGTGACACTGGAGGCGATCGAGCGCACCATCGTGCGTTGCCCGAATGCCGCTGTGGCCGAGCAGATGATCGAGCGCATCGAGGCGATCGGCCGGGACGGCGACTCCTGCGGCGGTGTGATCGAGTGCGTGGTGCGCCGCCCACCCGTGGGCCTGGGCATGCCGGTGTTCGACAAGCTGGAAGCCGACCTGGCCAAGGCGGTGATGTCGCTGCCGGCCACCAAGGGCTTCGAGATCGGCTCCGGGTTCGGCGGCACCCTGCTCAAGGGCAGTGAGCACAACGACGCCTTCCTACCCACCGGTGACGGCACGCTGCACACCGCCACCAACAACTCCGGCGGCATTCAAGGCGGCATCAGCAATGGCGAGGAGATCGTGATCCGAGTGGGGTTCAAGCCCACGGCCACGATCCGCAAGGAACAGCAAACGATCGACGCCGCAGGGAACGCCACCACCCTGGCTGCCAAGGGCCGCCACGACCCGTGCGTGCTGCCGCGGGCCGTGCCGATGGTGGAGGCGATGGTGGCACTGGTGCTGGCCGACCACCTGCTGCGCCAGCAGGGGCAGTGCAGCCTCTGGTGAATGGAGCTGCCGTGGGGATGCAAGCCAGCCTGAGCGATTTCAGACGTCTACCCAGCGCACAGCCTCTCCGTAGTTTCTGAGCATGCGATCAGCCGTGAGCAGCGATCGCCACTTCCCAGAGGCTCACCAGGCTGTAGTGGATGGGGCGTTTCCGGTCGCTGAGGTCTTCAGCCAGTTGGCTGCCGAGGCGATCGGGGCTACAGGCCAGCCAGACCAACAGCTGGGTGTCGAGCAGCCACCCTTCCCTCACCGCTCCTCCACGGAGAGAGGGGCCTCATCGAACATGGCGGAGATCTCCGCCGCGAACGCCTGCTTGAGATCGGCCTCCACGCGGGCGGAGGCCGCCAGGAAGCCGAGCCGTCGTGGTGGCGGCGTCGCCTCATCCACCGGCACGAGGCGCACCAGGGGCTTTCCGGCGCGGGCGATCACCACCTCCTCGCCACCCAGGGCCTGGTCCACGTAGCGCGACAGGTGGGTCTTGGCGTCATGGAGGTTCACCTGCATGCGATCCCAGCCCGGGCTTAGTCCACATTAGCGGCTTAGTCAGACCACGCTCCGCAGAGCAGTTCGAATGGCTCGGGGGTGAGCCGCAGGCTAAAAGCCTCCGTGGCAGCAGAGCTGCCTTCGCGCCAGATCTTCCACTCAGGCTTGAGGGTTCGCTTCGTTCCCTGCCCTGGCCCCGCCTCAGCGGGGATTGTTGTGGGTTGGCTCGCAGGCCAGGGCCTGTCGCCCCCCAGCCTGTGGGCTCCGATCGCCCAGCGCCACCAGCAGCTCCCGCCAGGCGGACGTCGCGTCTCCATTCCCCAGCCCCGAACCCAGCGCCACCGCATCGACACCGGCCTCCAGCCACGGCAGAACATCAACCGGCCTGAGGCCACCAGCGGCGATGCAGAAGGGCAGAGGGGACCCCAGCGGCTCCCTGAGCCGCCGCCAGTGCTGCCTGCCGACGCTCAGTGCCGGAAACAGCTTGACGATGCTGCAGCCAAGCCGCCGCGCACGATGCACCTCGCTCGGGGTCATCACGCCAGGCACGAGGACCAAACCCCCTGCCGCTGCCGCCAGTAGTTCTTGATCCAGCACCGGTGATACCGCATAGCGACAGCCCGCCTCCGCCGCCGCCACAACCCCCTCGGTTTCACACACCGACGCTGCCCCCAGCTCCAGTTCCGGGAAGCGAGCGACCAGGGCCGACATCTCCTCCACCCAAGCAGGCCCAGGTTGCCAGGCCATCTCGACATGGCGAACCCCCTGGCCGCGCAACCGATCAAGCTGCGGCTCTGCCGCCAGAGGTGTGGAAGCCCGCAACACCACCAGCAGCGGCTGGCGGCGTAGCGAGCGGATCAGGCGGTCAGCAGCAGGATCAGACGTATTCAGCCACCTTCACGTCGCTGCGGATCAACAGCTCCTGCAGCTCTTCGGCGTCGACGGTTTCCTTCTCCACCAGCATGTCGGCAAGCTCATCGAGCACTTGGCGGTTGCCAGTGAGCACCTCGGTGGCCCGCTTGTAGGCCTCGGCCACCAGCTGGCTCACTTCTTCATCAATAGCGGCAGCGGTGTCTTCGGAGAAATCGCGCTCGGCGGCGATGTCGCGGCCGAGGAACATGCCGCCCTGGCTACGACCCAGGGCCACAGGGCCGAGGCGGTCGCTCATGCCGAAGCGCGTCACCATCTGGCGGGCCACCCGAGCCACCTGCTGCAGGTCGTTGGAGGCACCGGTGGTGACTTCGTCGTCGCCGTAGACGATCTCCTCAGCCACCCGGCCCCCGAGGGCGACAGCCATCTGGTTCTGGAGATAGGCACGCGAGTAGAGGCCCGATTCCATCCGCTCTTCGGAGGGGGTGAAGAAGGTGAGGCCGCCGGCCTGGCCGCGGGGAATGATCGAGATCTTCTGCACCGGGTCGTAATCGGGCATGAGGGCACCCACCAGGGCGTGACCCGCTTCGTGATAGGCCACGAGACGCTTGCGCTTCTCGCTCATCACCCGGTCTTTCTTCTCCGGACCGGCCATCACCCGCTCGATCGCGTCATTCACCTCATCCATCGAGACTTCGGTGAGCTGGCGGCGGGCGGCCAGGATCGCTGCCTCATTGAGCAGGTTGGCCAGGTCGGCGCCGGTGAAGCCGGGTGTCCGGCGCGCCACCTTGTCGAGGTCGACGTCCTTGGCGAGGGTCTTGCCGCGGGCGTGAACATCCAGAATCTGGAGGCGACCGGTGTAGTCGGGACGGTCCACCACCACCTGGCGGTCAAAGCGGCCCGGACGCATCAGGGCCTGATCCAGCACATCCGGGCGGTTGGTGGCCGCCACGATGATGATGCCGGTGTTGCCCTCAAAGCCGTCCATCTCGGTGAGCAGCTGGTTGAGGGTCTGCTCGCGCTCGTCATTGCCACCGCCGAGACCCGCGCCGCGCTGACGGCCCACCGCATCGATTTCGTCGATGAACACGATGCAGGGGGCGTTCTTCTTGGCCTGCTCGAACAGGTCACGCACGCGGCTGGCGCCCACACCCACAAACATTTCCACGAACTCCGAGCCGGAGATCGAGAAGAAGGGCACACCGGCCTCACCAGCCACCGCCTTGGCCAGCAGGGTCTTGCCGGTACCCGGAGGGCCCACCAGCAGCACCCCTTTGGGAATCTTGGCGCCCACGGCTGTGAAGCGGTCGGGATTCTTGAGGAAGTCCACCACCTCGGTGAGCTCGAGCTTGGCGCCCTCAATGCCGGCCACGTCACCGAAGGTCACCTGGGTCTGGGGCTCCATCTGCACCCGGGCCTTGCTCTTGCCGAAGCTCATCGCCGGGTTGCCGCCACCGCCCTGGGCGCGGCGCAGCAGGAAGAACAGGCCGCCGAGCAGCAGCAAGGGGAAGATCAAGCTGCCGATGGCGTTCTGCCAGGCGGCGGGCTCCCGGCTGGGCTGCACCGCGATGTCCACGTCGTGGTCGGTGAGCAGCTTGAGCAGGTCTTTGTCGGGGGCGAGGTTCACCACAGCGCGGCGACCGTCGTTCTCCACCACCTGGGCCGTACCCCGGTCGGGTGAGATCAGCACCCGCGACACCTCGTTGCCCTGCACGGCCTCGACGAAGTCGCTGTAGCGGATGGTGCGCGGGGCATTGGCTGGATCAGGGCGATCCAGGAAGGCGGTGCCCACGGCGATCACCACGATCACCAGGAGCACATAGAGCCCAGCGTTGCGCCAGCGCTTCTTCACGGTGGTTGCCTCGGCCGAGTGGAAGGGAAGTAAAGGAATGTTACCCGCCCCTCTCAGCTGAGCGGGGCACTGGGATCAGGCGGCGGCCCGCAGCACCTCCACCACGCTGCGGAAGGCGAACCATTCGGGGATCTCCTCGCCGCCGCGCAGCATCTGGCGGAACTGGGTGCCGCTGAGCTTCTTCACATGCAGGCCGCGGGCCTCGGCATGCTCAGCGGTCACGTAGCCCTCCTCCTCGGTGTACACGAGATTGAGCGAGGGCACGGTTTCCATGCCGAGCTCGGGGGCGTTGTCGCGGGCGAAGTCCTGGGCCTGGTAGGGGCCGTAGAAGTCGTCGCCGCTGAGCGAGCTCTTGCAACCCGCCATGTCGCGACCAATGATGAAGTGGGTGCAGCCGTAATTCTTGCGGATGATCATGTGCTGCAGCGCCTCGCGCGGGCCGGCCATGTGCATCGAGTAGGGCAGATAGGCCCAGCGGATGCGGGGGTTGGCCACCTCCTCGGCCAGACGCTCGTAGGTCTGGAAGCGCACTTCGCCGGCGATGTCGTCGTCCTGGGTGGGGCCGCAGGTGGGATGCACCAGCACCACGCCGCCCTCGGTCACGTTGGGGGCGTGCAGGGCACGGGTGAACAGCTCGTAGTGGGCTCGGTGGATCGGGTTGCGGCACTGGAAGGCCACCACGCTTTCGCCCTCGGGCAGGGTGGCGCGCACGTCGGCCGGGGTCTTGCAGGGAAACACGCGCTGGGGCAGCTCCAGACCCTGCACCCGGCCACCGATGTAGAAGCGGCCGCGCTCGCCGGTGATCATGCGCACGGCGGGGTGCTCGATCGAGGTGGTGCCGTAGCAACCCTTGGCTTCGCCGGCCTTGTCGGGCTCCCATTTGCTCTCCACGCTGAGCACGGCCAGCTCCTGGCCGCGGTAGGTGAGCAGCAGGCGCTCGCCCACGGCGATTGAGGAATCGTTGGTGTCGAACACGATCGGCAGGCCGAACAGCAGGCCGCTGCTGGTGCGGTTGCGCTCCACCACCGACTCGTAGTCCTCCTGGTGCATGAAGCCGCGCAGGGGCGAGAAGCCGCCCACCACCAGCAGCTCCACATCGCAGGCATTGCGATCGGAGCACTCCACCACCCGATCCACACCCGCCTTCACCGCATCACGCTCAGCGGCGGGCACCATCAGATCCACCAGGCTGCCGCCATGGGGTGCAATCAGGCCCGCGCTGCCGGCAACGGTGGAAATGGCGGCATCGGCAACGGACATGGCGACAGCGAGCAGAGCAATGGGGCGGATTCTCCCAGACCGAATTCACCGCGCTGACCAGGAACACCGGACACCAAAAAGGGGCCCTTGCGGACCCCCTGGCAAACAAGCGGGTGGCGGGAGATGGGGTCAGACCTGCTCGAGACGGCCGTAGAGCTGGCCGGTGATCTTCACGTCGAGGGGATCCTTGGAACCCATGTCAGTGTCGGAGGGCTGAATCGCGGTGAACACGCCAGCGAACTCACCGGTGTTGCCATCCACCTTGGTGATGGAAAGCTCCATGGTGCCGGTGCCATCCACGTAGCGCTTGATGTTCTCGCGCTGGAGGTCTTCTGCGTCAGCGCCGAGACCCACCAGGCCCTGGGCGTACTCCACACCGGTGGTAAGGCCGCGAGCCTTGGGATCCAGGAAGTTGGAGGTGCGATAGCTGGGCACGCGGTAGCTGCCGCTGAAGTCGGTGCTGGTGGTGATGGCAGCGCCATCAGCCTTGGCATCCAGCTGCTTGCTGGAGAACACGAAGGGCACTTCCTCACCGCCGGGCAGCAGCACGGTCACCAGCTGGAAGTCGATGCCGCCCTGCTCGTTGAAGGCGAGCCCGTCGCCGGTGACGGCCAGGTCGCCGTACACCTGATCGAGACTGGTGGTGAAGCGGGTGAGGATCTTGCCGGCCACAAACTGGGCCTCCTGACGCTTGTTGGCGGGCTCACCCTTGACATACACCTCCGAGGGGTGCATGCAGATCTCTCGCAGCTGGTATTTGCTGCCGGCATCCAGGGCGATCGAACCACGGGCCGAATCGGGCAGGGTCGGGCAGTCGTTGGCCAGGCCGGTGTTGTGGATGTCGTCGTAGGTGAGATTGGCGCGATCCACGGCCTTGGCACCGCCGCTGCACGCGGTCACCAGGGTCAGGCACAGCGCCAGCACCAAGGCCAGCAAGGGACGGAAACGCATGGGAGAAAGCCGCAGAAACGAGGCTTTGGGACTGGGCTGAGGCGGATCTTACCGGTGCAAAATGCCCAATCCCCGTACGATGTCGCGGCTCTCAACAACCCGTTTCCCAGGCCCCCGGAGCGATGACCAGCAGCACCAGCACACCAGCGGTCACGCCCCTCAGCGCCGACCAGCAGCAGCGGCTGGAGGCCGTCCTGAGCCAGCTGGAAGGCCTCTCCCAGGAACTGGCCGGCAACCCGGAAGCCCTGCTGGCCCTGCTGCGCCAGCTCGAGCAACTGCACCGCTCGATTCAGGACGGCGCCTTCCGCGGCAGCCTGCCGGCCGACCGCAACCATCTGTTCAACCTGCTGCAGGAGATGGAGAAGAGCGGTGGCTGGCCCTACATCCCACGGCTGCAGCTGCGCACCTTCATGGACCTGCTGCAGCAGGGACGGCCGGAGGACAAACATCCGCTGGCCGCCTGAGCAGCGCCCCGAGGGCGTCGAGCAGCCGATGCGCGATGGCGAGCTTGCCCGCCTCCGCCAGCTCCACCACCTGCTCGTCTGGCCCCAGCAGCCAGCCCCGATTGGTGGGTGCCGCGAAGCCGGCACCAGGCCGATCGATCGGATTGGCAAAGAGCAGATCGCAGCCCTTGCGCGCGAACTTCTGCCGCGCCTGGAGCAACACATCCCCGGAGTGGGCAGCGAAGCCGAGGATGCGCTGCCCTGCAGGGCGCTGAACCACCAGCTCAGCCAGCAGATCGGGCACCGGCTCCCAGCCGCGGCCCAGTTCCGCCTCCAACGCCTGCTTAGCGAGCTTGACTGGGAGGGGTATGGACCGGCGGTGATCGGCCACAGCAGCAGCCATCACCACCGCATCGGCGCCGGGCTGGAGCCTGCGCAGCGCCTGCTGCAGCTCGGCGGCGGTGTGGATCGGCTGGCAGCGCAGGCCCTCCAGCAGCAGGGGATCCACCGCCAGGGGGCCGTGCACCAGATCCACCTCAGCCCCCCGCAGCCGAGCAGCCTGGGCGAGCAGCACCCCCATCAGGCCGGTGCTGGGGTTGGTGATGCAGCGGGCCGGATCGAGGGGCTCGCGGGTGGGGCCGGCGCTCACCAGCAGGCGTTGGCCCTGCCAGTCGCGCCGCCAGCCGCGGATCGCCAGGGATTCCAGCGCCAGCAGCAGCAGGGCGGGCTCGGCCATCCGGCCAGCACCGCGGCGGTCGCAGGCGAGCAGGCCGCTGCCCGGCCCGAGGGGCAGCACCCGCTCGAAGCCCTGGAGCACCTGCCAGTTGGCCACCACACCGGGTGAGCCCCACATGGCGGTGTTCATGGCGGCCGCCGCCAGCACCGGCGCCTCGGCCGCCAGCAGCACACTGGCCAGCAGGCTGTCGCCCAGGCCATGCAGCCAACGTCCCAGGGTGGTGGCGCTGAGGGGAGCCAGCAGGATCAGCTCGGCCCACTCCGCCAGCTCCACGTGCAGGGGCCGGGACGCCTGGTGGCTCCACTGATCGGCATCGAGATAGCAACGATGCCGACTGAGCGACGCCAGGGCCACCGCGCTCACCAGTTGCTCGGCTGAGGGGGTGAGCACGCAGCGCACCTCGGCACCGCGCTGGGCCAGGGCACTCACCACCAGCGGCAGCTTCACCGCCGCGATACTGCCGCTGATCCCCACCAGCACCCTGCGGCCGGCGAGGGGATCGGCGGCGGCCGGTTCAGTCCTCATCGAAGGGCTCCTGATCCACCAGGTGCACATAGGGGCGGGCCAGGTCGGGCCGGTGAATCGCCAGGGCCCGCAGCAGATGCCAGTCGGAGAGGGCGTCGAAGGGGCTGGGGTAGTCGTCGTCATCAAGACGACGGGCCAGCTCGGCGATCGACGCTTCATCGAAGGCGGCGAGCTGTTCCGGGGTGATCGAGGCCGTCATGGATCCAAACGCCGGGGGGAGTGCGCCATGGAGATAATGGTGCCCACCGAGGTCCAACCTCGGGTTCGGGGAATTAGCTCAGCTGGTAGAGCGCTGCGATCGCACCGCAGAGGTCAGGGGTTCGAGTCCCCTATTCTCCATTGGTCTTACACAGCTCCAGCAGCGCTCCGACACCACGGCATGGACTGGCAACCGGATGCCGAGCAGCGATTGCAAGAGGTGCCGTTCTTCGTGCGGCCGATCGTGCGCAAGCGCATCGAGAGCCTGGCCGCCGAAGCCGGACTAAGCTCCGTGGACGTGGTGTTCTACGAGCAGGCCAAGGCCCGGTTCGGCGAGAAGTGAGCGGCTGCTGACGCGGCCGGGACATGATGGGGTAAAAGGGGAGCTTCTCAGCTCCCTCCTCGATGTCGCAGTCGAAGCGCGAGCAGGTGGTCAGCCACCTGCGCTATATCCGCCAGGAACTGCGCGAGATGCACCAGGGCGTGATGGAAGACGGCCTGCTGCCCGAGGCCGGCGAAGTGCGCGGCGTGATGGCCCAGATGGAAGCGCTGCTGGAGCTGCTGGAGGGCAAAACCTCCCGCAAGAAGGACAGCGACGGCTGAGAGCCAGCACGGGGGACACCCACACCAGCCCCGGCCTGTCGCCAGGGCTTTTTTATTGGAATCCCCACGCCGTCGCAGTCGCGTGCTGTCCATCCGCCACAAATGGTGTAGATATGACGAATGCAGGGTTGGGTCGGGTGATGGGGATCACCAGCCCATGGGTGAGGGCCAATTCATGATTGTCCTGCCACCTCTTCTTCGGTGACCATCCAGCAGACCCGCTTCCAGCGGCAGGTGGCCGAGGCGGGCCCGGCCTTGGAGCGCTGGGCGGCCAACCCCTGGCGGCGGCTGTCGCTGTTGTTGATCGTGCTGCTGGTCAACTTCAGCATTGGCGGCGCGGTGGGATCGATCACCGGCGCGCTGTCGAAGCTGGATCCGCTCAGTGCCTTCGTGGTGGTGGCGCTGATCGAGCTGGCGGTGCGGGTGCGCGGCCCGTTGCTGCGGCGCAGCGGGGATCACCTCGGCCTGCAGTTGCTCGACATGTCCCGCATGGGCCTGCTTTACGGCTTGCTGCTCGATGGCTTCAAGCTGCTTTAGGCAGCGGCCAGCAGATACAGCAGCGCCATCCGCACCGGAATGCCGTTGGTCACCTGCTCATCCACCAGGCACACACTGGGATCGTCGAGCAAGGCACCGGCCATCTCCACGCCCCGGTTCACCGGCCCCGGGTGCAGCACCGGCACTGCCTTGCGGCACTGTTGCAGGCGCTGATGGGTGAGGCCGTAGCTGCGGTGATAGGCATCGAGGCTGGTGAGCAGTTGCTGCTGCATCCGCTCCTTCTGCAGCCGCAGGGTCATCACGGCATCGGCCTCGGCCAGGGCCTGATCCAGCTGCCGCTCGATCGTGACCGACCCGCGCTCGGCCACCGGGTCGGCAGGCTGACCCGGGGGTGATGCGGCCACGAACTGGGCGAAGGCATCCGGCAGCAGGGTGGGCGGGCCGCAGAGCACCACCTCGGCCCCACAGGCCGTGAGGGCCCAGAGGTTGGAGCGGGCCACCCGCGAATGGAGCACATCGCCCACGATCACAATGCGGCGGCCGCGCAGGGCTTCGGGCGTCGGCGCATCCGGCGCGAAATAGCGCGCCAGGGTGAACAGGTCCAGCAGGCCCTGGCTGGGATGGCTGTGCAGGCCATCGCCGGCATTGAGCACCGCCACCCGCGCGCCGCTGGCATCGAGCTCGGCGGCCAGCTGCTGGGGCACGCCGGCACAGCGGTGGCGCACCACCAGGATGTTGGCCCCCATCGCCACATAGGTGCGGGCCGTATCCAGCAGGCTTTCGCCCTTGCTCAGCGAACTGGAGGAGGGAGCGAAATTCTGCACATCCGCCGAGAGCCGCTTGGCGGCGATCTCAAAGCTGCTGCGGGTGCGGGTGCTGGCCTCGAAGAACAGGCTGGTCATCAGCTTGCCCTGCAGGGCCGGCAGCTTGCGGGTGCCACTGGTGGGCAGAGCCCGGAAGCGCTGCGCCAGCTCCAGCACGGTGGCGAAGTCGTCCAGCGAAAAGACCGCCAGATCGATCACATGGCGGTGACTCCAACCGCTCAAGGCACCCGGTGGCAGGCAAGGTCAGGGTAGGGGACGGCTCCGCAGCCGCCTGCTCACGCTGGGGCTGCCGGCCAGATACCAACGCCAGGGCAGCGCCTGGCCCCGGCTGATGCCGATGCGGCTGGCCTGCACCAGAGCCCCAGAGCTGAGTGGCTCCGCCCGTGGCGCAATCCAGAGCCCTTGGTCCGGATGGGCAGGAGTGGCGTCAACACAGCGATCAATCCCGAACCGCCGCGCCAGCAGGCCCGGCCCTGATGCCACACGATGCGGCTCCCCAGGCAGGGCCAGCGCCCGCAGCAGCACCCCGTTGGCCCAATCCGCACGGCCGGTCACCACGTTCACGCAGTGGTGAATGCCATAGCTCACATA